>OCPQ01001391.1_pt1 | contig 10649 bp, 9 predicted proteins | sample 1538251 | NCBI WGS metagenome assembly OCPQ01 (sample SAMEA2580249, study PRJEB22360) | human gut metagenome | biome: human gut; feature: human-associated habitat; material: faeces | place: Denmark | collected 2008/2010 | reverse complement strand
TGGTATTGGCTGCTTTGGCAAGGAAGCATTCAAGTTTGTGGATTTTCGGGCACAAGCGGGCCAGAAGATCTGGCAGATCCTGCCGCTCAGCCCCACCGGCTACGGTGACAGCCCCTATCAGAGCTGCTCGGCCTTTGCGGGCAACCCCTATTTTATCGACCTCGACGCTTTGAAGGAAGAAGGCCTGCTCACCGCCGCCCAGCTCAAGGCCGAAAAATGGGGCACAGACCCCAAAGAGGTGGACTACGGCACTTTGTATGTGAGCCGCTTTAAAGTCCTGCGCACCGCCTACGCCGCATGGCGCAAGCAGTGCGCCGGGCTGCACGGCTGCAGCTATTACTTCCCGGATGATTATTATGCCTTTACCCTCGCCAATGAGGAATGGCTGGACGACTATGCCCTGTACATGGCCCTGAAAGTGGCCAACGGCATGAAGAACTGGGTGGAGTGGGACAAGCCCTACCGCCTGCGCGACAAAAAGGCCCTTGCTGACTTTGCCGCCGAAAACGAGGAAGAGATCGGGTTCTGGAAGTTCGTGCAGTACAAGTTTGCGGCCCAGTGGCAGGCGGTGAAAGCCTACGCCAACAAAAAGGACGTGCAGATTTTGGGCGACATCCCCATCTATGTCTCTGCCGACTCGGTGGATGCATGGGTGGGCGGCGCGCTGTTTGAGCTGGACGCCGACGGCGGCTTTGCCCGTGTGGCGGGCTGCCCGCCGGATTACTTCTCTGCTGACGGTCAGCTGTGGGGCAACCCGCTGTACAACTGGGCCTACCACAAAAAGACCGGCTACGCGTGGTGGGTGCGCCGGGTGCGCCACGCACTGGGCATCTACGACCTGCTGCGCATCGACCACTTCCGCGGCTTCGATACCTATTGGGCCATTCCGGCGGACAGCACCACCGCCCGCACCGGCAAGTGGGAGAACGGCCCCGGCATGGAGCTGTTCGATGCGCTGGAAGCTGCCCTTGGCAAGCTGCCCATCATTGCCGAAGATCTGGGTGAACTGTTCCCCAGCGTGCGAAAGCTGCTGGCCGACAGCACCTTCCCGGGCATGAAGGTGCTGCAGTTCGCCTTCAGCGGCGGGGACAGCGAGTATCTGCCCCACAACCACGTCAAGAACAGCGTGGTGTATCCCGGCACCCACGATAACACCACCCTGACCGACTGGTGGGAGAACGGCGCTTCCGAAAAGGAAAAGGCTGCCGCTGCCGCTTACCTGCACCTGACCGGCGTAAAGCCCACCGCAAAGGAGCTGGCGGCCATCCGGACCGATGATGTCCGCATCGCTCTGCTGCGCGCAGCGCTGGGGTCGGTGGCTGACCGGGCCATCATCCCCATGTACGACTGGCTGGGGCTGGGCGCGGAAGCACACCTGAACACCCCCGGCAAGCTGGGCGGAAACTGGGCATGGCGCGCCGCTGACGGCTTTGCCGCCAAGGCACTGGCCAAGACCATCCACGACGAGTGCAGTGTGTACTGCCGCGTATAAACAGAAGGCACAGAGCGGCGGGAGCTTAGCAATTTGACGAAAATGTAAAAACCCCGGCAGAAAATTGTGCGTTTTGCTGGTAAAATCGGAAGCTGAATGGTATAATGTTGCTAAAGCAGCATTATGCCATTTTTCTTTGCCTGATGCGTTCCCGGCATTTCCGGAAACAGGGCGGGCGCGGGATGCATAATGCGGCAGATGGTTCCTGAACGTATGGGGAACAGGTGACTGCACGCGGGATACGGGAGCGCCGCGTGCGCAGATGATGGGGAAAATTACATGAAGAAAGAATGTACCGAGCAGGATCTACGGGAACTTGCGCGCTCAGCGCAGGCCGTATTTGAGGCAGTGACCCTGACCGAAGCACCGCTTTGTGACGGCTGGCAGGACGATGGCCTGCGGGTGGACTACGAGCTGCGCAATGGCCGTGTGGACTGTGTGCTGCACCGCAGAGTGGAAGCGGACGGCAAATGCTGGGAGCTGGAAATGTGCGCACCGCTGGCAGGCAATGTGCTGCCGGAAGAGCGCATGACACCCCGGGAGCGGGAACTGTGCCGCGAGGATATGAGCCACGATTTCCTTACCGGCGTGTACAACCGCCGCTATCTGGAAACGGTGTTTGCCCAAAAGCTGGAACAGTGTGCAGCGCAGGGCCGCAAGGCGGCCGTGGCACTGGTGAGCATCGACAACGGCCAGAAGCTGCGGGATACCTACGGCCAGCCTGTGATGGACCAGTTGCACTGCTTTGTGGGCAACCAGTGGAAAAAGAGCTTTGATACCCCTGAGACCCGCGTGGTCTGCCGCCTGACCGGCAGCATCTTTGCGGTGGGCTGTCTGGATGCCGACGGCAAGCAGCTGGCAGAGGAAATGCAGAACCTGTATCGGCAGATGCCCCGGGAATGCATCACCACCACCGGCATGATGCGCCGGGTGCCCTTTACCCTGAGCTGCGGCGTGGCGAGCCTTGAGGATGTCTCTGCAAAGAACTGGCAGGCGCTGTACGAGCTGTGCGACGCACGCCTGCGGGAGGCACAGAACGCCGGCGGCGATCAGATGCGTGCAGAATAAAACCAGCGTATAAAATCCCCCTTTTGGCGCAGACTAAGGCCAGAAGGGGGATTTTTTGTATGGAAAACCAGAAGAACGACAACCTGAACCTGCTGGAAGCCGTGGTGCAGAATACCGAGATGGGCAAGAACACCTTGGAACAGATCGTGCCGATGACCGACGATGTGCAGTTCAAGGCCGAGCTGCTGCGCCAGCGCAATGTGTACCACCAGCTCAATCAGGAAGCGCACACCGCCATCGAGGCCTGCGGCGGCACCGCGCAGGGGCAGAGCGCCATGGCAAAGCTGAACACGAAAATGGGCATCAGTATGAAGACCCTCACGGACAAGTCCACCCGCAATCTGGCCGAGATGCTCACACAGGGCAGCGGTATGGGGGTGGTGGACTGCGTAAAGGCCCAGAAGGATTACCCCAATGCCGCGCCCGGCGCAAAGCGCCTTGCCCAAAGACTGCAGGAGTTTCAGGAGGATAGCCGTGTAAAGCTGGAACAGTTCTTGTAAAAGAAAACCCTCTCAGGCTCACTTTGTTCGCCAGCTCTCCCGAAGGGCGAGCCATTGGCAAAACGGAAAACGTTTCCGGAATGTCAAAAGCTCCCCCTTTCGGGGGAGCTGGCAATGCGAAGCATTGACTGAGAGGGTTCTTTTTTACAGTGCTTCCACCATTGCTGCCACGATCTTGGTGGCGGTGGCTACATATTCAGCAATGCTGAACTTTTTCACCACCAGCACCTCGTGGCCGTCCTCGTCAGCGTTGTCGCTCATGGCGCGCAGGATGACGCAGGGCACACCGTTCTTGGCGGCAATCTGGCTCACAGCGGCACCTTCCATCTCCACGCAGTCGGGGGCGCATTTGGCTTCAATGGCAGCCTTGGTTTCACTGTCGCCCACAAACAGGTCGCCGGTGGCGATCTTGCCCACCAGAGCCTTCACACCTGCTTCGGCGCAGGCTTTTTCGGCGGCAGCGATCAGCTCCGGGTCGCCGGTGTATTCCTTGAGGAACGGCGGGTTCTGGCAGATCATGTCCAGCTGTGCGTCGTGGTACAGCACGGTCTTGCCGATGACCACATCGCCAATGCCGATCTTCGAGGTCATATTGCCTGCGATGCCGGAAAAGATGATCTTCTCCGCGCCGAATTTTGTGATGAGCACCTGCGTGGTGGCGGCGGCATTGGCCTTGCCCATGCCGGCACAGCACACCACCACCTGTTTGCCGGCCAGCGTGCCCTTGTGGGAATCCACGCCGCCGTAGGGTTCCACGGTGACGTTTTCCAACTTTGCACACAGCTGATCGACTTCATCGGGCATTGCGCCCATAATACCGAAAATCATAGGAAACCTCTTTTACGATTTTAAATGGCCGACGCGTACGCTCTGGCCATATATAGCGGAAAGTTATTTTTAATTTTGTAAGTTCCAAAAGCCTGCGGGCTTTTGAAACTTACTTTTTCACGGGAAGGGGCGAAACCGGAAGTGACATCTTTGCCGAAAATCAGACGTTGAACAGGAACTCGATCACATCGCCATCGTTGACAACGTATTCCTTGCCCTCGGTGCGCTGCAGACCCTTGGCCTTGACGGCGGCGTAATCGAAGTTGTTGGCTTCCAGATCGCTGTAGCCAATGACGCTGGCACGGATGAAGCCGCGCTCGAAATCGCTGTGGATCTTGCCGGCAGCCTGCGGTGCTTTGGTGCCCTTGCGGATGGTCCATGCGCGGCACTCCTTCTTGCCGTCGGTCAGGAAGGAGATCAGGCCCAGCAGATCATAGCTGGCAGTGATGAGGTTGTCCAGACCACTGGCTTCAATGCCCATTTCAGCCAGAAAAGCCTTCTTTTCCTCGGGAGAGTAGTCGGCGATATCCTCCTCGGTCTTGGCGCAGATGGGAATGTAGCGTGCGCCCTCTTCCTTGGCGCGTGCGGCCACCAGCGGGACATACTTGTTGTTTTCGATGCCCTCCATCAGGTCGTCCTCGCCCACGTTGCAGGCGTACAGCACCGGCTTTGCGCTCAGCAGACCCATTTCATGCAGAACAGCTTGCTGCTCGGCATCGCCCTCGTCAAAATCGAAGCTGCGGGCAGGCTTGCCGGCGCTCAGGTGGTCGGCCAGCTGCTGCAACCATGCGGCTTCGGCGGCAGCACCCTTGTTGTTGCCGCTCTTGGCGGCCTTTGCCATGCGGCCTGCGCGGTTCTGCACCACCTCGAGGTCGGACAGGATCAGCTCGTAGTCGATGGCATCGATGTCAGCAATGGGGTCCACGGCCTCAGCCTTGGAAACATCCTCCACCACATGGATGATGTTGTCATCGTCAAAGCAGCGCACCACATGCACAATGGCGTCGCACTCGCGGATGTGGCCCAGAAACTTGTTGCCAAGGCCCGCGCCCTGACTGGCACCCTTTACAAGGCCCGCGATATCCACGAACTCCACGATGGCAGGGGTCTTTTTATTGGTCTGCCAGATCTCGGCCAGCTTGTCCAGACGCTTGTCCGGCACGGCTACGATGCCGCTGTTCGGCTCGATGGTGCAGAAGGGATAGTTTGCGGCTTCTGCGTTCTTGGTGGAGGTGATGGCATTGAACAGAGTGGACTTGCCGACGTTCGGCAGGCCGACGATACCTAATTTCATTTTATTATACTCCTTGCGAAAAAGATTTTACGCTGCGGTAAAAAGCGATATTATAACAGGATAATTGTAGCACAATGGACGTTTTTTCTCAATACTCACTTAAGTGGAAACGAAAAGCCGCCCGTGGAAAAGCAGTGCTGCTTTTCCACGGGCAGTCCTTATGATTCAGGTTGTACGGGTCTTACTTGCAGATGGTAAGGGTGCCGGACGCGGTCTCTTCAAAGTGGCTGGCGTAGAATTCCTCCATCAGCCGGATGAGAGAAACGATGTCCCGGGCACCGGCGGTCTCGTAGCAGGAGTGCATGGCCAGCTGGGGCAGGCCGATGTCCACGCAGTTCATGGATACCTGCGCCATGGCAAGGTTGCCCAGAGTGCTGCCGCCGACCTTATCGGAACGGTTGGCAAAATACTGCAGCGGGACACCGGCGCGGGCGGCAAGCTCCTTTGCCACGGCCATGCTCATGCCGTCGCTGGTATACTTCTGGCCGGCGTGCACCTTGACCACAACGCCCTCGTTCATGTAGGTGCAGTTGTTCACATCGGTATATTCCGGGTGGTTGGGGTGCACGGCGTGGGCGTTGTCGGCGCTGAACATGAAGCTGGAGGCCACCGCACGGTGGAAGTCCTCATCGCCGGGGCAGACGTTCTGCGCGATGCGGTGCAGAACGTCGTACAGGAAGGTGGAAGCTGCGCCCTGCTTGGTGCCGGAACCCACTTCTTCGTTGTCGAAAAAGGCGGCAACATTGATGGACTGGGCGCTGTGTGCGTTCAGAAAACCTTTCAGGATGCCGAACACACACTGCTGGTCATCCAGACGGCCGGAGGAGATGAACTCCTCATTGCAGCCCCAGACGGCGGCCTTTTCGCGGATGCAGAGGAACAGGTCGCTGCCAAGGATCTGCTCTTCTGCGACCTGCAGCTCAGCGGCGACCAGCTTTTTCAGCACGCCTTCCTCGGCGGCACCGCCCAGCAGGGGCAGCATATCCACCTGCTTGTTGTAGGAAGCCTTGTCGTTGACCTCGCGGTTCATATGGATGGCCACGCTGGGGATCATCAGCAGGTCGCGGTCCAGCGTGAGCAGGCGGGAGGTGATGGCATCGTTCTCCTTTATCAGTACGCGGCCTGCCACCGACAGCGGCCTGTCCATCCATGTGGAGCAGATCATGCCGCCGTAGCCCTCGGTGTTCAGCTTGGTGTACTTCCGGCCCATGTGGATCTCGGCGTTTTCCTTGATGCGGAAGCAGGGGGAATCCGTGTGGGCAGCGGCCACGTTGAAGCTGTAGTTTTCCAGCTGCTCTCCCATGCGGAACGCAAGGATGCTGGAGCCGTTGCGGCAGACAAAATAGCTCCCGCCGGGTTCCAGCTGCCACCGGCGGCTCTCCAGCAGCTCGGAAAAGCCCTCCTTCAGCAGGATGTTCCGGACGGATGCAGTGGTGTGGTATGCGGTAGGATTGCCGTCAATGAAGGACAGCAGCTCCTGTACTTCTTTTTCGATCATTGGAAGACCCTCCATGGATTTATCGGTTTGGATGCTCCTATTCTACTTCTGCGGTTTGCGCTTTGCAATAGCCGGCCCTGCGGGCGGGGAAGAATTTGTTTTACATTGCGCGGGTTCTATAGTATACTATTCCTGTTGGTAAATATCGAATCGACAGGAAAGGCAGGAAACCGTCATGGAACGCAGCGATCCGCGCTATCAGGCGTATGTGGAAATATTAAAAGAGGAGCTCATCCCGGCAATGGGCTGCACCGAACCTATTGCGCTGGCTTATGCCGCGGCCCGGGCACGCGAGGTGCTGGGCGCACTGCCCGAAAGTGTGCAGCTGCAGGTGAGCGGCAGCATTATTAAGAATGTGAAGAGCGTCATCGTGCCCAACACCGGCCACCTGAAAGGCATGGAAGCCGCTGTGGCAGCGGGCATCATTGCCGGTTCGGCAGACAGAGAGCTGGAAGTCATCTCCGAGGTCAGCGAGGACAAGAAGGCTGCCATCCGGGACTATCTGCAGACGGTGCCCATTTCCATCCAGCACATCGAGCAGGGGCATGTGTTCGATATCATCGTTACCGAGCGCAGCGGGGATTCCTACGCAAAGGTGCGCATTGCGGATTTTCACACCAACATCTGCCTGATCGAAAAGAATGGCCGGGTGCTCTACGAAAAGCCGCTGCTGAACGAGGAGGCCCGGCGGGACAGCCGGGTCGACCGCAGCCTGCTGAACATGAAGGACATCTGGGATTTTGCCGAGACGGCCGACCTGCAGGATGTGGCGGACCTGCTGGAACGTCAGATCCGCTATAACAACGCCATTGCAGAGGAGGGCCTTCTGGGCGACTATGGCGCGAACATCGGCCGGGTGCTGCTTTCAACCTACGGCAACGATGTGTCTATCCGGGCCAAGGCCAAGGCGGCCGCCGGTTCGGATGCCCGCATGAACGATAGCCGTCTGCTCGCCCGGCTCCGAGGCCGGCATGAAGGGCTGGGAGCTGCCGGTCATCATCAACTCCGGCAGCGGCAATCAGGGCATCACCTGCTCGGTGCCGCTCATTGAATATGCCAAGGAGCTGCACAGCGGCAAGGAAAAGCTTTACCGTGCCCTCATCATTTCCAATCTGGTGGCCATCCACGAAAAGACCGGCATCGGCACCCTGTCCGCCTACTGCGGCGCAGTCAGCGCCGGTGCGGGCGCTGGCGCGGGCATCGTATATCTGTGCGGCGACGGCTATCAGGCCGCCATCCACACGGTGGTCAATGCGCTGGCCATCGTGTCCGGCATCGTGTGCGACGGCGCAAAGGCCTCATGCGCGGCAAAGATCGCATCCTCGGTGGACGCGGCCTTGCTTGGCTACAACATGTACAAGTGCCATCAGGAGTTCAAGGGCGGCGACGGCATCGTGATGAAGGACATCGAGACCACCATCAAGGGCATCGGCCGTCTGGGCAAGGACGGCATGAAGGAGACCAATGAGGAGATCATCCGGCTGATGATCGAGTAAGGCCGGGCCGGAATTGTGAAAAAATCATACAAATCCTTCTTTATTTTGTCATAACTCTTCCGTATAATAAGAAGTGGAATACTTTGATGCTCTGCCCGCCCGGCGGGCATCCGATAAAATGGGAGGAGATCATTATGGCCAACGAAAAGATCCTCGTTGTGGACGACGATACCAATATCTGCGAGCTGCTGCGGCTGTACCTGACCAAGGAGGGCTATCAGGTCACGGTGGCAAACGATGGCGAAGAAGGTCTGGAAAAGTTCAATCAGGTCAAGCCCGATATGGTGCTGCTGGACGTGATGATGCCCAAGATGGACGGTCTGGAAGTGTGCCGCCGCATCCGCAAGGCGGGCAACACCCCGGTGATGATGCTCACGGCCAAGGGCGAGACCTTTGATAAGGTGCTGGGCTTGGAGCTGGGTGCAGACGATTACATGGTAAAGCCCTTTGATGCCAAGGAAGTGGTGGCCCGCATCAAGGCGGTGCTGCGCCGCTGCCAGACCACCACGGCTGCTGCCGAGAGCACCGAGGGTGTGATCGAATTCGACAACCTGCGTCTGGACATGAACAGCTATGAGCTGCGGGTCAAGGGCAAGGTGGTGGAGGCTCCCCCCAAGGAGCTGGAACTGCTGAACTGTCTGGCCTCCCACCCGAACCGCGTCTACACCCGCGACCAGCTGCTGGACGAGGTGTGGGGCTTTGAGTATTACGGCGACAGCCGCACCATTGATGTGCATGTCAAGCGCCTGCGCGAGAAGCTGGCCGGTGCTTCCGACAAATGGGAGCTGAAGACTGTATGGGGCGTGGGCTATAAATTCGAGGTGCGTCAGTAATGCGCAAAAGTATCTCGGTGGCGTTCTTCTCGCTGGTGTCCACCCTGATGGTGCTGGGCATCGTGCTGATGGGCGCTTCGGAGTGGGTGCTGTTCAAGAACTACTTCGCCAAGGACCGCTACGAAACACTGGATCAGGTGGTGGGCGTCACCCAGCGCACGGCCCAGTACCTGGTCCAGCAGGCGGAGCTGCCGGAAGGCGATGAGCTGGACGCACTGAGCACCAAGCTGGAGATCATCGGCGAGAGCGCAGAGGCCTATCTGTTCTTTACCGACAACGACGGCCGGGTGATGATCGCCTCCAGCCCGGACAAGCTGGAGAGCCTGACCGTGCCGGAAGAAATGATGGAGAAGATCGACGCTTCCGATGCGGACTACTACCATGTGTTCGGCACGCTGGGCGGCATGCTGGACGGGAAAAGCTACATCACGGTCAGCGAAATGCGCAATGAGAACGGCCAGCCCAGCGGATACCTGTTCCTGTGCTCTTCCGGCGAGCAGCTGACCCAGTTCAAGCAGCAGTTCTGGTCCAACTTCCTGCTGTCGGCCTGTGTGATGCTGCTGTGTGCCAGCATCCTGACCAAGATCCTGATGCGCCAGCTCACCGACCCGCTGCAGAAGGTGACGGATGCCGCCCAGCGCTTTGGCGGCGGTGATCTTTCCGTCCGTGTGGAGGGGGTGGAAGGCGAAGGCGAGGCAGCCGACCTTGCCCGCACCTTCAACCGCATGGCAGACAACATCCAGATGAACGACAACTCCCGCGGTCAGTTCATGGGCAACATCGCCCACGAGCTGCGCACCCCCATGACCACCATCAAGGGCTTTGTGGACGGCATGCTGGACGGCACCATCCCGCCCGACATGCAGAACCATTATCTGCAGCTGGTCAGCGAGGAGACGGGCCGTCTGGCCCGTCTGATCCAGAACATGCTGGATCTGTCCAAGCTGGAAAGCGGCGAATACCAGGTCAATGCCCGGATGTTCAACATCTGGGACACCCTCACCGGCGTGGCGCTCTCGGCCGAGCAGCGCATCAACGACGGCATGATCGAGATCGAGGGCCTGACCATGGACGAAAAGGCGCTGGTGTACGCCGACCCGGACCTGATCCATCAGGTGGTGTACAACCTGCTGGACAACGCCATCAAGTTCACCCCGGCGGGCGGCACCATCCGCTTCAGCGTGGAAAAACTGGGCCCGGAAACCGAGATCGCTGTCTGGAACTCCGGGCAGGGCATCAGCCCGGAGGCACTGCCCTATGTGTTCCAGCGCTTCTACAAGGAGGACCGCTCCCGCGGCCTGCACGCCCGCGGCGCGGGCCTGGGCCTGAACATCTGCAAGGTGCTGGTCAACCTGTCCGGCGGACAGATCCGGGTGGAGAGCCAGCAGGGCGAGTGGTGCCGGTTCGTGTTCACCCTGCCCACGGTGGCCCCGAACCCCGGCGGTATGAAGCGTCTGCCGGACGAAGCCGGCGGTGAACCCACCGTGGAAGACCCTGCAAGCATGAAGCCCGTAGAATGAACTTCCAGCCAGACTGCCCCGGACCCGGGGCGGTCTGGCTGTTTTGGCGTGGGGAAACTTTGCCGCCGATGAAACTCCCCCAGTCATCTCGCTGCGCTCAATGCCAGCCCCCTCTGGGAT
>OCPQ01001390.1_pt1 | contig 10651 bp, 7 predicted proteins | sample 1538251 | NCBI WGS metagenome assembly OCPQ01 (sample SAMEA2580249, study PRJEB22360) | human gut metagenome | biome: human gut; feature: human-associated habitat; material: faeces | place: Denmark | collected 2008/2010 | reverse complement strand
CGCCGTAACACTACCCTTTTCACACTTGAAATTGGGGCGTAAGGTCAGCGGCGACTCGCCGCCGCCCGCCCCTCTTGCCAAGGTTGTCGAAATATGCTATAATAGAATCAGAAGTGATTCCGTCAATGGATTCCAAAAGAAAGAGGTACAAAAAGATGCGTAATACCACAAGTTATGAAAGCCCGTTCTGCACCCGCTATGCCAGCGAGGAAATGCAGCACGTTTTCTCCGCTGACAAGAAGTTCTCCACATGGCGTCGCCTTTGGGTGGCTCTGGCTCGGGCAGAAATGGAACTCGGTCTGCCCGTGACACAGGAGCAGGTGGACGAACTGGAAGCCAATATCGACAACATTGACTATGACGTGGCAGAAGCAGAAGAAAAACGCCGCCGGCACGATGTCATGTCCCACGTGTATGCATATGGTCAGGTCTGCCCCAAGGCTGCCGGCATCATTCATCTGGGTGCAACTTCCTGCTATGTCGGCGATAATACAGACATTATCGTGATGCGTGATGCTCTGGAGATCGTTCGCCGCAAGATGATCAACGTGCTGGCAAATCTCGCTCACTTCGCCATGGAATATAAGGGCATGCCGGCTCTGGCATATACCCATCTCCAGCCGGCACAGCTGACTACAGTGGGCAAGCGTGCTACACTGTGGATGAACGAACTGCTCATGGACTTCAATGAACTGGAATACCGTATCGCAAACCTGAAGCTGCTGGGCTCCAAGGGTACCACCGGTACACAGGCTTCTTTCATGGAACTGTTCAAGGGCGATACCGATAAGGTCAAGGAACTGGAAGCCAAGATTGCCAAGGAAATGGGCTTCAACGGCGTTGTTCCGGTTTCCGGTCAGACTTATTCCAGAAAGATCGACTCGCAGATTCTGGCAACCCTTAGCGGCATTGCACAGTCCTGCAGCAAGTTCTCCAACGATATGCGTCTGCTCCAGAGCTTTAAGGAAATGGAAGAACCTTTTGAAAAGACTCAGATCGGTTCCTCTGCAATGGCATACAAGCGGAACCCCATGCGTTGCGAGCGTATCACTTCTCTGGCTCGCTACGTGATGATCGACAGCCTGAATCCGGCATTTACCGCAGGTACCCAGTGGTTCGAGCGGACACTGGACGACTCTGCCAATAAGCGTGTTTCCGTACCGGAGGCATTTCTGGCAGTCGATGCGATCCTGAACATCATGCTGAATGTTACCGACGGTCTGGTGGTATATCCGAAGATGATCCGTCAGCGGATCATGCGGGAACTGCCGTTCATGGCAACCGAAAATATCATGATGGACGCTGTGGAAAAGGGCGGCAACCGTCAGGAACTCCACGAAAAGATTCGTCAGTATTCCATGATTGCCGGCAAGCACGTCAAGGAAGAAGGTTTGGACAACGACCTGTGCGATATGCTGCTGGCAGATCCGGCATTCATGATCACCAAGGAAGATCTGGACAAGATCCTGAAGCCGGAAAACTTCACCGGCCGCAGCGAACAGCAGACCGAAGAATTCGTGGCAGAGTGCATTCAGCCCATTCTGGACGCAAACAAGGATATTCTGGGCGAACACTTCGAGATGAAGAACTAAGGAAACACTGCATAAAGCCCGCCTGACGGCTTTATTCTTGCGTATTCTATAGAAAACAACCCTCGGCGGAATCCAACGTCGGGGGTTGTTTTTTTCGTGGGACGAAAAATCACCGCAGGTCTTGACAACTTCCTCAAAAAGGTGTACCCTAAACAAAGAATCATCAAGGGAGGAATCATCATGCCGATCCAGATTCGTGCGGCAGTGCCGGCAGATGCACCGGCACTGCTTGCCATTTATGCCCCTTATGTGGAGCAAACCGCCATTACATTCGAGTACGATGTTCCCGCAGAGGCGGAGTTTACCCGCCGCATTGCGGACACCCTGCAAAACTACCCCTATCTGGTGGCAGAACAGGACAGCGTGCCGGTGGGGTACGCCTACGCCGGAAAATTCCACGAACGTGCCGCCTATGACTGGTCTGTGGAAACGTCTATCTATGTGGAACAGCACCGGAAGCGGCAGGGTATTGGCAGACTGCTCCACGATGCACTGGAACAGGAATTACAGCGGCGGCATTTCCTCAACATGAACGCCTGCGTTGCCTGTCCCATAGGGGAAAATGACCCCTACCTCACACGGGACAGCATTTGTTTCCATGAAAAACTGGGGTATCGCATGGTGGGCGAATTCCACCAGTGCGGCTATAAATTCGGACGGTGGTATCACATGGTGTGGCTGGAAAAGCATATCGGCAGCCACGAGGGAACGCCGCTGCCGGTACTGCGGGGATAATTTCAACAATGGATTTGCGTGAAAGGATTTGCGTGAAAATTTTCCTCGTCCTATTGACTAATCTGCCGTTTTCGGGTATCATAAGAAGTAGGAAATTTTTGCAGTATCCCCTGCACGGAATACGGAGGACACATACATGAACAAACAAGGACGGTTCACAGCCGTTTTGCTGAGCGGAGTTATCCTCTGCGGCATCGGCACCGGCTGTGCCGCGGACGGCTCCAAAACTGCCAAGGCAGACTACACATGGAGCAATGTTGCCATTGGCGGCGGCGGGTATGTCACCGGCATGGAGTATAACCCCAAGGAAGAAGGGCTGGTCTATGCCCGCACAGACATCGGCGGACTGTACCGCCGGAAAAAGGACACTGACTGGGAACCGCTGACGGACTTTCTGGGGGCGGACGAATGGGGCTATATCGGGATCGAGAGTATGGCGACCGATCCGGTGGAGCCGAACCGCGTTTATTTTGCCGGCGGCACGTATATGAGCGATGATGCGGCACTGTTTGCCTCGGACGATTACGGCGAAACGTGGACACGCTTTGATGCTCCGTTCAGCTGCGGCGGCAACCAGTCCGGACGGGGCTGCGGCGAACGCATGTGCGTCAATCCCAATAACAACAAGGAAGTCTGGTTCGGCAGCCGTGACAGCGGTCTGTGGAAAACCACCGACTACGGCAAGAACTGGGAAGAAGTCACCTCTTTTCCGGAAAAGGGCGACTATAAACAGGAGAGCAACAGTATCGGCATTCTGTGGGTGACTTTTGATCCGACTTCCGGCGACATGTACGTCGGCGTGGCAATGACAGACGGCACCTGCATTTATAAAAGCACAGACGGCGGCGACAGCTGGACAGCACTGGCTGCCAATGCGGCAGGCATGTACCCGCTGCATGCTGCATTCTCCGGCAGCGGAAAGCTGTATCTGGCGTACTCTGACAATTGCGGTCCGAATCTGTCCCCCACGGCTGGGGCAGTCTATGTGTACGATACCCAGTCGGACAGCTTCACGGATATTACGCCTGATCTGAACGACGGCAGACAGGGCGGCTTCGGCGGCATTTCCGTAGATGTCCGGAATCCGGATACGGTGGTGGTTTCCACGCTGGGCTGGTGGTCGGACAACGGCGACAATCTGTACTATACCACCGACGGCGGCGACAGCTGGAGCGGACTGTTCAACCTGAACACCAAGGAAAACCACTACCAGATGGACACCGCACAGGCGGAATGGCTGGACTGGGGCAGAGGTGAAAATCAGGCGAAAACCGGCTGGTGGGTGGCAGATGTCAACATCAACCCGTTCAATTCTGATGAAGTGATGTACGGCACCGGTGCAACGATCTATTCCACCCAGAACATGACGAAGATCGGCACAGAGCCGGTGACCATTGCCTTTGATGCCTACGGGCTGGAAGAAACGGCAGTGTTCAAAATGCTGGCACCGCCCAGCAAGGACGATTCGCCCCAGCTGTATTCCATTATGGGCGATCTGACCGGCTTTGCCCACAAGGACGTGACCCAGTGCCCCGATGATGCCCACTTCATGAAAAACGGCAAGCCCACAGATTTAGATGTGGCATTCCAGAATCCCAACACGGCGGTATACCTCAGCGAGGAAAAGACCACCACGATCAATTTCACGCAGGACGGCGGTGCTACATGGGAAACCGTAAAGCACAAGCCCGACCCCGCCACCGGCGGACAGGTGGCGATGTCCGCGGACGGCAGCTCCACGATCTGGGTGCCCAACAGCATTTCCGGAAAGCCCTATGTGACCACTGACCTCGGAAAGACGTGGTACTATGTGGAAGGACTGGGCTTTAACGCCAAAATTGCCGCCGATCGGGTGAACCCGAAGGTGTTCTATGCCACCTGCGACGGGCTGTTCTATGTGTCCAGGGACGGCGGCGTGACTTTCGAATCCACGGGACAGATGGTGGCAGATTCTGCCGAACCGGTGACGGTGTTCGGGCAGGAGGGCAACGTCTGGATCTCCAGCAGCACCATGATTATGTACACGGAGGACGGCGGCGAAAGCTTCCAGACCGTAAAGACTCTGCCCACCGTGGACAGCATCGGCTTCGGTAAGGGCAAAGAAGAGGACAGCTATCCGGTGATCTATGCCGAGGGTGACGACGGCGAAAACGGCTACGGCATCTATCGCTCGGAGGACAAGGGCAAAAGCTGGATAAGAATCAACGACGAGCAGCATAAGTTCGGAAACCTGAACCCCAAGTACATCACCGGTGACAGCAATGTCTACGGCAGAGTGTACTTCTGCACAGACGGACGGGGAATCGTAATGGGTGATATTGTTTCGTGAAAAAAAGACATTATGGAAAATACATTTTTCGCTGGCTCATGACCTTGCTGTTGCTGGCGGGGCTGGTGTTTGCCGGCATCGGCGGCACAAGGCTGCTGCACATCTATCTGACCAGCACCGGCAGACAGGCGGCAGATGTTCCCGGCAAACAGGATTATCCGGTGCGTGGAGTTGATCTGTCCTACTATCAGGGCAATATCGACTGGGACGTGCTGGCATCGCAGGACGTGGACTTCTGCTTTATCAAGGCGACCGAGGGCGTTGACCACAACGACAGCCAGTTTGCACAGAACTGGCAGACAGCACAGGCGGCGAAGATCTACGTGGGAGCATATCACTTTTTCCGGTTTGAGAACACGGGAAAGGAGCAGGCGGAAAACTTTATCCGCACAGTGCCGGTGACGGAAAACACCCTGCCGCCGGTGATCGATGTGGAATTGTACGAGTCGCTGGGCGGCAGCATGCCGGACACCGGCACCGCAAGGCAGAACTTACAGGAAATGCTGAACCTGCTGGAAGCCCATTACGGGGTAAAGCCCATTCTCTACGCCGCCCCCAACACCTATCGGGCATATGTGAAATCGTTTGCAGAGGACTATCCGATCTGGATCAGCAACTACTATTATAAGCCCTATTTCGACTGGACATTCTGGCAGTATACCGATTCCGGCGAACTGGAGGGCTATGACGGCTATCAGACCCACATTGACCTGAACGTCTACGCCGGAAGCATGGACGAGTTCCGGCAGCAGTTCGGCTTACAGGCATTTTAGAAAGGAACTATTATGACAGAACCAATTTTTTTGCAGGGAATCTGCAAGGACTATCTCTGGGGCGGCAATCGCCTGCGGGAGGAATTCGGCAAGGAAAGCGATGCTGACAAGATCGCTGAAAGCTGGGAACTCGCCTGCCACAAGGACGGCAGCAGCATACTCACTTCCGGCAGTGATGCAGGGCTGAACCTACGGGAATATCTGGACAAGAACGGCACCGCATTCCTCGGCACCAACTGTGCGGACTGCACCACTGTGCCGGTGCTGATCAAGCTGATCGATGCCAAACAGGACCTGTCCATTCAGGTGCACCCCGATGACGACTACGCCATGCGGGTGGAGGGAGAAGCCGGCAAGACGGAAATGTGGTACATCGTAGATGCGGCTCCCCACGCTGCCCTGTACTACGGACTGAAACAGGAAGTGACCAAGGCGGAATTCGAACAGCGGATCCACGACCAGACCTTGACAGAAATTCTCAATCGGGTGGAGGTCAAGCCGGGAGAACTGTACTTTATCCCCTCCGGTACGCTGCACGCCATTGGTGCGGGGATCCTGCTGGCGGAGATCCAGCAGAACTCCAACACCACCTACCGTGTCTACGACTACGGCAGACGGGGAGCAGACGGCAAGCTGCGTCCGCTGCACATTGCAAAGGCTCTGGACGTGACCAATCTCCGTCCCATTGCTCCTACGGTGCAGTATCCTGCAGAGACGGTTGCCGGCGGCACGGTGCGGAAGCTGGAAGCGTGCAAGTATTTCGCTTCGGACGTGGTGACTGTGCACGGCACGGTTGCATTTACCGTAGGGACAGAATCGTTCCACCACCTGCTGTTCCTGTCGGGAGAAGCCACTCTGCAAACAGAATCCGGCAGCTATCCGGTGAAAAAGGGCAGCAGTGTGCTGCTGCCTGCCGGACTGGGAGCCTATACCGTGACCGGCGAAAGCGTACAGTACGTGGTTACCCGCGTGGACGAAAAATTGAGTTGACAATTCCACATGATGGATTTGCATATTGAGGAGGAAACATATATGAAGTATTACATTGGTATTGATCTGGGCGGCACAAATATTGTTGCCGGCGTAGTCAACGAAAGCTATGAGATTCTGGCAAAGGCAAGCGTCAAGACCAACCTGCCCCGTCCGGAAGAAGAAATCGCTGCGGATATGGCAAAGGTTTCGCAGGAAGCTGCGGAAAAGGCTGGCCTGACTATGGCGGATATCGAGTGGATCGGCGTAGGCACACCGGGCGTTGCCAACAGTGCCACCGGCGTGATCGAATATTCCAACAATCTGGGCTTCAACAACACCCCCATGGTGAAGTATCTGGAAACTGCACTGGGCAAGCCTACCTTTATTGAAAACGATGCCAACGCTGCTGCATACGGCGAATATGTTGCCGGTGCTGCAAAGGGTGCCAAGAATGCAGTCTGCATCACACTGGGTACCGGCGTAGGTGCCGGCATCGTCATTGACGGCAAGATCTACAGCGGCTCCAACTTCGGCGGTGCAGAAGTGGGTCACACTGTCATTTCCGTAGACGGTCCGCAGTGCACCTGCGGCAGAAAGGGCTGCTTCGAGGTATACTCCTCTGCAACCGGTCTGGTTCGCATGACCAAGGAGGCACTGGCGGCCAATCCGGAAAGTGCCATGAAGGACGAGGAACGTATTTCCGCACGGACTGCGTTCAACTACATGCGTGCCGGCGATGCTACCGCAAAGCAGGTGGTTGACGATTACATCAAGTATCTGGCAGCTGGTATCACCAACACCATTAACATTTTCCAGCCGGACATTCTGTGCATTGGCGGCGGCGTGTGCAACGAGGGCGATCCGCTGCTGGTTCCCATGAAGGAGATCGTCAAGAAGGAAGTCTACACCCGCAACTCCGCAAAGAATACCGAGATCGTGATTGCGAAGCTGGGCAATGATGCCGGCATTATCGGTGCGGCATTCCTGGGCAACGCACACGACTAATGGCAGCACTGCATCAAGCCGCCTGACGGCTTTGCACGATTTGTGTCACAACAGCATAAAAATCAATCTGATAAGCACCCCGAGAGCCAAATGCACCGGTTTTCGGGGTACTTTTGTATCAACATTCTGTACAATTCCCTAAAATGAGATTTGTGCATCTTGCTGGTTTCTTGGAAAAGGGAGGGGGTGAATGGGGAAAATCTCTTGACAGCTTGCACAAAAGGTGATAGAATAAGGTGGATAAGGTGAGCACTGCTTCAGACGGCAGAGGACTGTTCTGTGCAGGTTACACAAAAAAGATAAGGAGTTCGATCACATGAAGTTTATGAAGAAACTGCTCAGCACCATGACGGCTGCGGCAATCGGGCTGTCCATGACCACTGCACTGTCTGTGGGAACCTCTGTTGCATCTGCGGCAGACAAGACTGCGGTACAGATGGTGGAGGACATGGGTCTGGGCTGGAATCTGGGCAACGCTCTGGATTCGACCAACACATGGACCAGCAATCCCTCTCCGGCAGATATTGAAACTGCCTGGGGCAACGTGGTTGCGACCGAAAACATGATCAAGGAAGTCAAGAAGGCTGGCTTCAACACCGTCCGGATCCCTGTCACCTGGTGGGATATGACCGGTGCTTCCGGCACTGCAAAGATGGATTCGTTTGACGGTACAGTTGCAGATCAGTATCTGGCAAGAGTCAAGGAAGTCGTAGACTACTGCGTAGATAACGGTATGTATGCGATCATCAACACTCACCACGATGAGGACTGGGAAAAGGATACCTCCAAGATCGCAACATTTGAAAAGCTGTGGAAGCAGATCGCGACCTACTTTGAAGGCTATGATGAACATCTGGTATTCGAGGGCATGAACGAAGTCAGCTTCTCTACCAGCGATGCCATGACCTATAATCAGGCGTTTGTAGACACCGTCCGTGCAACCGGCGGCAACAACAAAGACCGTCTGCTGATCTGCACCGCAGACAGCAACAACACCGCAAAGGCACTGTCCAGCAGCTTCTCCATGCCGAAGGACGACTCCAATATGCTGGCGGTTTCCGTACACTACTATGAACCGCCGACGTTCTGCGTTGCAGACACCACTTCCACCTGGGGACATCGGGAAACATGGGGCACTGCCGCAGACCTGAGCAAGGTGGAAAAGGATTTCAATGACCTCAAGACCAAGTTTACTGACAATGGCTATGGCGTTGTGATCGGTGAATACGGTGCATGCAATGCCGACAAGTACGGCGTAAACACCACACCGTATAACAAGGACGAAGAATCCATCAAGGCATTCTATCAGGCAATTGCTTCTACAGCATACAATATGGACGGTATCTGCCCCGTTGCATGGGACGACTCTGACTCCGGTACAATCTGCCTGTTCAGCCGTAAGAATATGAAATGGTTTGACGAAGACCTGAAGAACATCTTCTCCAACATTGCTTCCGGCGGAAATGTAGACCCCGGCAAGCAGAAGACCGACCGTCTGACATTCCAGGCAAGCGACGTTGCAGACGGCAGCGATCTGCTGATCGACCTGAAGCCCTACAAGGATTACGGCGTAAACTTGACTTCTGTTGTCATCAACTATACAATTAAGGGCAACAAGGCTTCTTATGGTACCGGCGGTGCAGTACAGTACAACATTGTAGACAGCAATGACGGTTCTTCGCACTGGGCATACCAGCCGTATTCATTCACAGTCGGAGAAAGTGTAACGACAGTAGACATTCCGGCAACCACCAAGGCAACTGACGAGGACGGAAACGAATTCGAAGGTCCGCTGGATATGGACTACCTGAAGATCGGTCACTGGTATGACTGGACCGACCCGAAGGGCGGCAAGGTAGAATGGTCTTATGTTGATGTCACTCTGATCTTTGACAACTTCTTCTATGTAGACGGCGATCCGGATCAGACAACAGCAACAACACAGACTACTACCGAAGCACCGAAGACCACTACTACAGAAGCTACCACAACTGCACAGCCGCAGGGCGACCCGATCGGTAAGGCATACTTCATTGGTATGATCGGTGCAGCAAACAACTGGGCAGAGGGCGACGATGAAGGTGCCGCAGTGACACCGATCACCGGCGACGGCACATACAGCGTAGACTGGGACGTTACCGGCGGCGGTACCGATACGGTTCAGTTCCTGGCAGTTTTGATCACACCGGACGGCGAAACCGAAAACTTCACCACCGATACCTTCAAGAATCTGAAGGTTTCTCTGGACGAAGTCTGGGTTGACGGCGTAAAGATCGAAGATTACACCGTTAGTGAAAAGGCAATCAACACCCACTATTATGAAGGTGAGGGTCCGGGCGTTACCCGTCTGTACCTCCACGATGACTGGTCCACCAAGATCAAGGATCTTGCAAGCAAGACCACCATTGCAAAGGATATTCGCGTAGTATTCACCATTTCCGGCACTGGTCACGAAGGTCCGGCAGTGACTACCACAGAACAGACTACCACCACAACTGAAAAAATTACTACCACTACAACCACCACAACTACCGAAGCAACTACTGAACCGACTACCACCACAACCACTACCACAGCGATCGAAACAACCACCACTGAAGCAACTACTGAACCGACTCCCACTACAACCACTACCACAACACCGGAGCCGACCACAACAACGACTGCGGAAACAACTACTACCACCACCGAAGAAACCACAACTACAACAGAAGCAACCACCACTACCGAAGCAACCACAACCACTCCGGAACCGACTACCACCACAGCAGAAACCACGACTACAATCATGACGATGCTGACTACCACAGAAACCACTACAACGACAACCACCACCGAAGAAACTACTACCACCACAACAACTACCACTACTACAACGACAACCACCACTACTACCACCACAACCACGACCACTACCACCCAGTATGAGGGCCCGATGCCGAAAACGCTGTTCGGTGATGTGAACATGGACGGCAGAATCGACATCACAGATGCTGTTCTGCTGAACAAGATGGCAGCTGGTGCAGTTGAAGCAAACCAGTCCCAGCGTCTGAACGGCGATGTCAACGGCAACGGCGAGATCGATTCCGCTGACGGTCTGGTACTGTTTATGTTCGTGATCCAGCAGATCAACACCCTGCCGTATCAGGCAGAAATCTGATCGGTGAAAGGCTGTTAAAAGTTTAGGCAATACCGCACAAAGAGCGTCTGGGGACTTTGCACGTCATCTGCTTGCAAATTTCCCG
>OCPQ01001382.1_pt1 | contig 10730 bp, 7 predicted proteins | sample 1538251 | NCBI WGS metagenome assembly OCPQ01 (sample SAMEA2580249, study PRJEB22360) | human gut metagenome | biome: human gut; feature: human-associated habitat; material: faeces | place: Denmark | collected 2008/2010 | reverse complement strand
TGAGCTGATGAACATCATCACCATCTTCCTGGCTCTGTCTGTTGGCTGCACCACCTCTGCAAACACCTTCCTGAACAGCCGCACCCTGTTCATCATCGTGCTGGGCCTCATCGCCTTCTCCTTCGGCACCGCTGCCGGTGTCATCTGCGGCAAGGTCATGTACATCCTCACCGGCGGTCAGGTCAACCCCCTGATCGGCTCCGCAGGCGTTTCCGCTGTGCCTATGGCTGCCCGCGTCTCTCAGAAGGTGGGCCAGAGCGAGAACCCCTCCAACTTCCTGCTGATGCACGCCATGGGCCCCAACGTGGCCGGCGTCATCGGCTCCGCCGTCGCTGCTGGTATCCTTATCAACATCTTCGGCTAAGCATTTCCTGAATATCTCCGCTCCATCGTGGCATTTTCCGCGATGGGGCGGTTTTTGTTTTGGGGCTTCGGGAATCGTCTGAAAAGCTGCCCTCTTCGCCAGAGGCTCCCCTACTAGGGGAGCTGTCGAGCGATAGCGAGACTGAGAGGTTGTACGGAGGTGAGCCTGACCGTGAGCCGCAGCGGAACGAAACCTCTCCGTCACGCCTGCGGCGTGCCACCTCCCCTATCGAGGGGAGGCCTTGGCATACCGGAAAGTTTTGCCTTTACCCGGAAAGTTTCCCTCTTCGCCAGAGGCTCCCCTACTAGGGGAGCTGGCGAGGAGCCTGCGACGAGACTGAGAGGTTGTACGAAGGACAGCCTGCCCGTGCACCGCCGCCAAGCCCCCGCAGCTCTACCCGACGAGTTTCCTCTTATTATGTACAACTTTTTCGAAATGTGATATACTATAAATCAAGTGGTTTATCCAGAAATGAACGAAAAGAACAGGTGAAACAATGGCAACAGATCTCGCACAACAATTCTGCGCTTTGCGTGATACCTATATTGAAAAGCAGTTCGGACGGCTGAACGAGATGCAGCGGCAGGCGGTGTTCACCACCGACGGCCCGCTCCTCATCCTCGCGGGGGCAGGCAGCGGCAAGACCACTGTGCTGGTCAACCGCATCGCCAACCTCATCCGCTTCGGCTCGGCCCACGGCTCGAAATGGACGCCCCGGGAGGTCACGGAGGAGGACGTGAAGGCCCTGCGCACCGCCATTATGACCGGCACCGACGCCCCGGCGTGGCTGGACGGGATGCTCCGCCAGAACGCCGTCCGCAGCTGGAACGTCATGGCCATCACCTTCACCAACAAGGCCGCCGGAGAGCTGAAAGAGCGCCTGCGCCGGATGCTGGGCGGGGAAGAGGGGGACGAGGTCTTCGCCTCCACCTTCCACTCCGCCTGCGTCCGCATCCTCCGCCGCTGGGCCGAGGAGATCGGCTACCCCCGCAGCTTCACCATCTACGACACCGACGACGCCCAGCGGGTCATGAAGACGGTGTACAAGGAGCTGAGCGTAGACGACAAGTTCTTCCCCATCAAGAGCGCCATCAACCAGATGAGCCGCTGGAAAGACCAGCTCATCAGCCCCGAAGAGGCCCTGCGCACCCCCGCCCGGGACACCAAGGGCGCCCTCGCGGCCAAGGTCTACGCCGCCTACGAGCGGAAGCTCAAAGAAGCTGGTGCTTTCGATTTCGACGACCTCATCTACCAGACGGTCATCCTGCTGTCGGAGCACGAGGACGTCCGTGAGTTCTACCAGAACAAGTACAAATACCTGCTGGTGGACGAGTATCAGGACACCAGCGTGGCCCAGTTCCGCCTCGTCAGTCTCCTCACCGGCCCGGAGAAGAACATCTGCGTCGTGGGCGACGACGACCAGAGCATCTACCGCTTCCGGGGCGCGACCATCGAAAACATCCTCAACTTCGAGCGCATCTATAAGGGCACCAAGACCATCCGCCTCGAGCAGAACTACCGCTCTACCTCCAATATCCTGAACGCCGCCAACTGCGTCATCCAGCACAACACCGAGCGGAAGGGCAAGACCCTCTGGACCAAGAACGGCGAGGGCGACAAGGTGCAGGTCTACACCGCCGAGAACGAGCAGGACGAGGCCAGCCATATCGCGGACGTCATCGGCCAGCACCTCAAAGAGGGCGGACATCTGGCCGACCACGCCATCCTCTACCGGATGAACGCCCAGTCGGCCCCCATCGAAAGCTATTTCACCCGCGCCGGCATCCCTCACAAGATCGTGGGCGGCCAGCGCTTCAACGACCGCAAGGAGGTCAAGGACATCCACTCCTATATGTCCATCGTGGCCAACCCCCGGGACGACATCCGCCTCCGCCGCATCATCAACGAGCCTGCGCGTAAAATCGGCGCAACGACTGTCGAGGTCATCGCCGACCTCGCGGCCCAGCAGGGCGTGAGTATGCTGGACGTCATCTCGCAGGCCGACCAGTACGCCAAGCTCAGCCGCGCCATCGCGCCGCTGTATAAATTCTGGGACATCTACCAGAAATTGCAGGAATCGCTGGAAACAAAGACGCTGGACGAGTTCGCCGCCGACGTCATCGAGCTGACGGGCTACCGCGCCATGCTGGAGGCCGACGCCGCCAAGGGCCATGAGGACGCCGCCGACCGCCTGCAGAACCTCGGCCAGCTGGTCAACAACGTCAAGAGCTACTGCGACCAGCACGGGGAGGAGGCCTCCCTGGAGGGCTACTTGGAGGACATCGCCCTCATCAGCGACATCGACAGCTACAACGAGAGCGCCGATCAGGTGGTGCTCATGACCATCCACTCCGCCAAGGGCCTCGAGTTCCCCTATGTATTCCTCATTGGCATGGAAGAGGGGGTCTTCCCCAGTGAAATGAGCAAGTATTCCGAGGCCGACCTCGAGGAGGAGCGCCGCTTGGCCTATGTCGGCATCACCCGCGCCAAGAAGGAGCTGTACATCTCCAACAGCGTCACCCGGATGCTCTATGGCCGCACCCAGCGCAACGAGCCGAGCCGCTTCCTCCGGGAGATCGAGCCGGAGTACCTCGAGGAGACCCGCAGCCCGGTGCTGGAGCAGCGCTCCCGTCTGGGCGGCTGGGGCAGCAGCTGGGGCAGCGACACCGTCCCGGGCGGCGCGTCGGGCTACTCCGGCCCCTCCGGCTGGGGGCGTTCGGCCTCCGGTCGCGGCGGCTACCTCAATCAGGAATACAACGCCCCTTCGTCCGGAAACCGCGGCTTCGGCGCGGACTATGCGGGCCGGGGCAGTACCGCGTCGGGCTATGGCAGCAGCTCCGGCCCGTCCGGCTTCGGCAGCGGCTATGGCCGCCCGACGGCCCCCAAAGCGCCGGTCCGGCCCGCAGGCGGCGGCGTAAGCCCGGCTCCCGCGCCCCGTCCTGCCTCCACCGGCCCCAAGCACTACGAGCCGGGCGACATCGTGGAGCACAAGGTCTTTGGCCGGGGCGAGGTGCTGAAGGTCAAGCCCGCCGCAGGCGACCAGATCGTAGAGATCCGCTTCGAGAAGGTGGGCGTGAAGAAGACCATGGCAAACTATGCGCCCCTTGTGAAGATAACGACGGAGGAATGAGAAAAAATGATGACTGTCCGATTGATCGCACACACGCCGGAGCCGGAGAAGGTGGTGGCGGCGGCGGCGAAGCTCTGCTACTCCGACGCCCACATCACCGACCTTCTGGACGGGCTGGATGAGGAAAAGACCGCCCGCTTCCTGACCATGCTCAGCGACGTGGGCCACGCCAGCCCCATCGAGCACGCCAGCTTCACCTTCGGCATCGAGGGGGTGAGCCGCACCCTGCTGGCCCAGATCACCCGCCACCGCATCGCGTCCTTCAGTGTCCAGAGCCAGCGGTACGTCCGTCTGGACGATTTCCGCTACGTCATCCCGCCCGAGATCGAGGCCATCCCCGAGGCAAAGGCGGCCTTCCTCGAGAGCATGGACGAGGATGCCAAGCGCTACCTCGACCTTGTGCAGAAGCTGGAAGAGGGCCACACCGCCCGCCTGATGGCCGAGGGCCTGCCCGAAAAGCAGGCCCGGGCCAAGGCCTCCAAGCAGGCCAACGAGGACGCCCGCTTCGTCCTGCCCAACGCCTGCGAGACCAAGATGGTCGTGACCATGAACGCCCGCAGCCTCCAGAATTTCTTTCACCTCCGCTGCTGCAGCCGCGCCCAGTGGGAGATCCGGCAGCTGGCTGAGGAGATGCTGCGGCTGGTCTACCCGGTGGCACCCCATCTCTTCCGCACCGCCGGCCCGGCCTGCGTGTCCGGCCCCTGCCCGGAGGGCAGGATGTGCTGCGGCCGCACCGCTGAGGTCCGCGCCCGGTACGCCGCGCTGAAAGGGGAGAGGGCAGAATGAGCAAGGGCAAGCTTCTCGTCCTCGAGGGTCTGGACGGCTCCGGCAAGGCCACGCAGGCAAAGCTTCTGGCCGCCCATCTGGCCGGGAGCGGCCGCAGGGTGATGGAGATCACCTTCCCGGACTACGAGAGCGATTCCAGCGCGCTGGTAAAGATGTACCTCTCCGGCCAGTTCGGCAGCAGGCCCGACGACGTCAACCCCTACGCCGCGTCCAGCTTCTACGCCGTGGACCGGTACGCCAGCTATAAGACCAAATGGGGCAGCTTCTATGAGGCGGGCGGCATCGTCATCGCCGACCGCTACACCACGTCGAACGCCGTCCACCAGTGTTCCAAGCTCCCGCCCGACCAGTGGGACGGCTTCCTCCGCTGGGCCTTCGAATATGAGTACCGGCTTTTAGGCCTGCCCGCGCCGGACGCCGTCGTTTACTTACAGGTAGACCCCGCCGTGAGCCAGAAGCTCATGACCGGCCGCTACCACGGCGACGAGAGCAGGAAGGACGTCCACGAAAAGGACACCGAATATCTGGCCCGCAGCCGCCGCGCCGCCGAGTACTGCGCGGAGCATCTGGGCTGGGCCACCGTCCACTGCACGGTGGACGGGGCCATGCGCACCATCGAGGACATTCAGGCCGAGGTGCAGGCGCTGGCCGGAAACGTGCTCGGATAACCGCGAAAAAGGGAGGGATACTATCGATGTATCGTTTGATGCAGCCGTCTGAAGAGGCAGCAGTCGTGGCACTGTGGCAGGCAGAGCGGGGCGACAGCGCCGCCTTTGCCAAGACCGCTCTGGAACAGTTCGCCGGGGTGGAGAATGTCTATGTCGCCGAGGAGAACGGACGGCTCGAGGCCGCTGCGCTGGCCGTGCCGGTCACCCTCAGGGGCCGCAGCGGCAGCTATCTTTATGGCCTGTGCGGGAAGGGCGAGCTGCTCCTCGCGGGCCTCGTGGACTATCTCTGCGCCCAGCAGAAGCTGCGGGGGGCGGGCTTCACGGTGGCTGTGCCGCAGGGGCAGGAGCAGGCCGCTCTGCTGGAAAGCAAGGGCTTCCGCTGGGCCTTCCCCCTCCGCTGCCTGCCCCGGGAGGTGTCCCGCAACCTGTGGAGTCAGGCCGAGTTCGACTCCGTCACCGCCCGCAAGCTCTGTGAGCTGCGGGAGCGCTTCTGCCCCGACACCGTCCAGCTCCCGCCGGAGCGGATGGCCGTCGTGCTGGGCGACCTCTATGCCCGGGGTGCCACCATCGTGTCCAGCGGGAAGGGCTACGGCGTCTATTTCCGCCGGGAGGACACCCTCTACTTTGTGGAGATGATGGCCGAGGACGACCGCTCTGCCGAGGTGCTGATGGAAGCCGCCCGGGAGAAGGAGGTCATCGTGGAGCGCGCCGTCATCACGGTGGGCGCGGCCCAGAACCTCTTCCTCGGCGAGGGCAGACGGCAGGATTACGGCATGATCCGGTTCGACGCCGAACCCTTCGACGTGGAAGAGAGCTATATGCGGCTGATGATGGAGAGCTGAACGGACGATAAAGGAGTGCGTATGGCACAACAAGGAAAGAAGAAAAAAGGCGGAGCAGCGAAAGTGATTTTAGCTGTGCTGCTGGTCGTGATCCTGACGGCGGGCGGCATGGCGCTGTTTGCCTATCGGGAGATAAACGGAAACGGCCTGAAATCCGGCACCGAAGTAACGGTAAGCATCCCGCAGGGCAGCGGCGTGGCCGCGATCGCCAACAGGCTCAAGGATGCCGGAGTCATCCGCTCTGCCTACCTGTTCCGCTGGTATGTGGGGCAGAAGGGCGCAGCAGGGAAGCTCCAATATGGCGATTTTACGTTGCAAACAGGGGGATATTCTTACGATGGACTCATCGCAGCCCTCTCTGCCTACGCGCAGGCCGACAGCGTCCGGCTGACCTTCCCCGAGGGCACGACGGCCATCGCCATCGCCCGGAAGATGGAGGACGCGGGGCTGTGCAGCGCCGAGGACTTCCTTGCGGAGGCCAACACCGGCGATTTCAGCTCGTACCGGTTCTGGCAGTACGTCCCGGACGACAAGGACGCCCCCGACCGCTTCCTCAAGTGTGAGGGCTATCTTTTCCCGGACACCTACGACTTTTTGAAGGACGACACCGTCCATCATTATGTGGAGACGTTCTACGCCCACTTCGATAAGCAGATCACCGACGAGATGTATGCGGCGATGGAAGAGCAGGGGATGACCCTGCCCGAGGTGGTGACGCTGGCGTCCTTCGTGCAGGAGGAGGCGGGCAACGCGCAGGACGACAACGTGGCGCAGGTGTTCCGCAACCGTCTGGCCGAGGGTTCGCCCTACCCCAAGCTCCAGAGCAACACCTCCAGCTACGTCCAGAGCGACGCCGACAACAACTATCTCTGGAACTGGGTCGCGCCCTATTACGGCGGCTGGGACAGCATCCCGGAGAACATCCGGACGGCCTACGACACCTACACCTGCACCGGCCTGCCTGCCGGACCCATCTCCAACCCCGGCATCGCGGCCCTCCGCGCCGCCCTCGCCCCCCAGCCCGACGAGGAGGCAGAGGACGCCTATTTCTTCGTCACCGACCGCAAGGGAAACTACTACTACGCCCGCACCTACGCAGACCATCAGAAAAACTGCGATGCGGCGGCAAAAGTCAATAAAAGCTTAACGTAAAAGAGGAATATCATGTTACAGATACCGGAACTTCTGGCCCCGGCGGGCGACCTCGAGCGCCTGCGGTACGCCATCAACTACGGCGCGGACGCCGTCTACTGCGCCCTGCCCGAGTTCGGGATGCGCTCTGCACCCACCAACTTCACCCCCGAGCAGCTGACAGAGGGCGTCATCTACGCCCACGCCCGGGGCCGCAAGGTCTACCTGACCATGAACACCCTGCCCACCAATGAGGAGGCCGACCGCCTGCCGCAGGCTATCAAGGACGCGGCTGCTGCCGGTGTGGACGCCTTCATCGTGGCCGACCTCGGCGTTCTGGACGCCTGCAAGACCTTTGCACCCGACATCGACGTCCATATGTCCACCCAGACCGGCATCACCAACTGGGCCGCAGCCCGCGCCGCCTACAACATGGGCGCAAAGCGGGTGGTGCTGGCCCGGGAGATGACCTTACAGGACATCGCCACCCTCCGGGACAAGACCCCGCCGGAGCTGGAGATCGAGGCCTTCGTCCACGGTGCCATGTGCATGAGCGTGTCGGGCCGCTGCCTGCTCTCCAACTACATGGCGGGCCGCGACGCCAACCGGGGCCAGTGCGCCCAGCCCTGCCGCTGGAAGTATTATCTCAGCGAGGAGACCCGCCCGGGCCAGCTCTACGAGATCGGCGAGAACGAGGACGGCAGCTACATCCTGAACGCCAACGACCTGTGCACCGCCCCCTTCCTAGACCTCATCTGCAAGGCGGGCGTGGACAGCCTGAAGATCGAAGGCCGCGCCAAGACCTTCTACTACGTCGCCAGCGTGACTGCCGCCTACCGCCGCGCCCTCGACCAGTATCTGGCCGACCCCATGAACGAGAACTTCGAGCTGCCGGAGGAGGTGCTGGCCGAGCTGACCCGCACCAGCCACCGCCACTACTCCCCGGGCTTCTACTTTGGCCGGGAGCAGGCCCGTCAGGCCACCGACAGCGCCACCTACATCCGCGAGTGGGAGTTCGTGGGCACCGTGGACGGCTGGGAGAACGGCGTCGCCAGCTGCCAGCAGCGGGGCAAGTGGAGCCTCGGCGACACGCTGGAGGCCCTCTGCCCGGATGGCCGCAGCATCCCGCTGACCCCCGCGTGGATCAAAAATGAGGCCGGTGAGCTGGTGGAGTCCACCCCCCACGCCATGGAGCACTACACCATCCCCACCCCCGAGCTGCCGCCCCTGAGCCTGCTGCGGCGGAAGGTCTGAGGGATACTGCAAACACAACGGATGTACGAAAGCAACAGAAAAAAGAAGGTCTGCTATGAGCAGTGTGGTAAGCAGCAAGATAACCGGAAAAGAATATCCGCTTTCCAAGATATTCAGCTCGGATTTTGAGTATCATATCCCGGGCTACCAGCGCCCTTATGCATGGACGGAAGATGAAACGGGCGCGCTGTTCGATGATTTATATGGATTTTTCCAGACAGAGAACACAGAAAATTTCTTTCTGGGCAGCATCGTCCTTATCAAGGATGAACAGAACCGCTATGCCGATGTCATCGATGGACAGCAGCGCCTGACGACACTGTCCATCCTGTTTGCAGTTCTTGCCGACACATTTGACAACGAAGACTATAAGATGGACTGCAAAAAATATTTGCAGGAAAAGGGCAATGTATTGGAGGGCATCGAGGCCCAGCCGAGATTATTCCTCAAGGAAAAAGACCAGCCGTTTTTCCATAAGTACATCCAGAATATTCAGCTGGACGCATTGGGGCAACTGGATCCGGCGGTGTTGGACACCGAGGCAAAGCTGCATATCCAGAAAAACTGCGCTGTGCTTCGCAAGAGTTTTGCTGAAATGTTCAGCAATGACGATGATCGGCTAAGATTTACACAGTTTTTGCTGACCCGTTGCTATCTGGTGGTCGTTTCGACGCCGAGTCAGGAATCCGCGTTCCGTATTTTTACGGTCATGAACAGCAGGGGACTCGACTTATTGCCGACAGACATCATCAAATCGACTGTTATTGGAAGTCTTCCCAAAGAAAAACAGCAGGGCTACACGGAAAAATGGGAAGGGCTGGAGGAGTTGACAGGACGTGACGGGTTCAATGAAGTGTTTACTCACACCCGTACTATATTTGTAAAGGAACGCCAGAAAAAGACCCTTCGGGAAGAGTTTGAAGAGTACGTGTTAAAGACGGTATCCCCGGAACAGCTGATCGATGACTATCTTGTACCCTATACGAATGCCTACGTTCAGCTGAAAAATTGCGAGTTCACTGCTACGCATCATGCAGACGAGGTAAACGGGCTGCTTTTCTGGCTGAACAAGACCAATAACTCCGACTGGATGCCACCTGCTATCAAATTTCTCGCAGAGCACCCGAATGATTCGGAATACGTTCTCTGGTTTATCCGAAAGCTGGAAAGGCTGGCATCTTATCTACTGGTGACCGCGCAGGATGTCAACCACCGCGTAGACCGGTATAAATGGCTTCTGGTGGAAATGGAAAGTCGGCCTGACAGCACGCTGGCTGATCCACTGAGAAACATTGAGCTTACTGACTGGGAAAAAGAACAATTCCAGCAGACACTGGATGGCGAAATTTATACGATGACCGCACAGCGCCGTAACTACATCATCCAGCGGCTGGACTCTTTCATGAGTGACGGCGGGGCATCGTATAATCAGAAGCTGTTTACCATCGAGCATGTCCTGCCGCAGCATCCTCCTGTCCATGGCAGTTGGCTGGAACTCTGGCCGGATGAGCAGGAGCGTAAATATTGGCTCAACCGCATCGCAAATCTTGTGCCGCTGACCCGGCAGAGAAATTCTGCGGCACAGAATTATGGCTTCGCGACCAAGAAGGAAAAATATTTCCAGTCAAAAGGCGGCACGAGTTCCTATGTTCTCACGACGCAGGTCATCAATGAGCCTGTATGGACGCCGGATGTTGTGAAAAAGCGGCAGGCGATGCTGAGCGAAGTGTTTGCAGAAAAGTGGGAGTTGAATCCTTCCCGGCAAAGTGGGACGGACGAAGGTCTGTTTTTGCTGGCTGGTCGCGGGAGCAGCGCTATGGGGCATCCTATCGATAAAGACTGTTTTCTGGTATTGAAGGGCAGCCGCATTGCCCCAGATGTGACGAGTGGATTGCCGCAGAACTATGTGGAACAGAGAAAAACTCTGCTAGGGATCGGTATAATACAGAATAACGTATTTGCCGAGGACAATGTATTCACCAGTGCCTCTGCTGCGGCATCTATTATACTTGGCCGTTCGTCCAATGGCCGCAGAGAATGGGCGAAGCTTGATGGCCGCACGCTGGCACAATCTGGACATTAAAAATCACATCATAACGTAAAAGCGCCCCCGTCAGTGCATGGCTGACGGGGGCGCTTTGATCAGTAGGAGATCATTCCGGCTTGACCTGCAGCTCCTGCTCACAGTAGATGCAGCGATACTTGCCGTTGGAGCTAAGCTCGAAGATCTGGTCGCACTCTTCCTCGATGGAGGAGATGCAGCGGGGGTTCTTGCACCGCACGATGTTGACCAGACGCTTGGGGGGCTGGGGCTTTTCCTTCTTGATGGCCCGGCCATTTTCGATGACGGTCACGCTGATGTCGGGGTCGAGATAGGCCAGCACGTCGAGGTTGAGCCAAGAGGCGTCACCCTCCACCTTGATGATGTCCTTCCGGCCCGATGCAGCCTTGTGGCTGCGGGCGTTCTGGATGAGGGCCACACTGGAGGTGCGGTTGCCCTTGATGCCCAGCAGGTCCATCAGGCCGATGGCCGTGCCTGCCTTGATATGGTCGAT
>OCPQ01001376.1_pt1 | contig 10763 bp, 10 predicted proteins | sample 1538251 | NCBI WGS metagenome assembly OCPQ01 (sample SAMEA2580249, study PRJEB22360) | human gut metagenome | biome: human gut; feature: human-associated habitat; material: faeces | place: Denmark | collected 2008/2010 | reverse complement strand
CGGCCTGTGCCAGACCTATTCCCAAGTTCGCACAGGTTGTTGTTTTGCCAACGCTTCTCCGCTCCCGCTCCGGTCGGTGCTGAACATGTGCCACTGGCACATAGCACCCTTTCTGGTTGTCCTATTTCCACTAAGGCCGTTTTTTGACCCCATTTTTGCCGGTTGTCCTATATTTAACCTAAAAATTGAGTGAAAACGGCTCTCGTTTGGTCAAACTATATCAGCCCGTTTAGGTATAAGAAAACCCCGGAAAACCTTGATTTTCCGGGGTTTTTGAACCATTTTGATATAGTCTGAGCAGTCGATTATCGCTTGCTGAACTGCGGAGCGCGACGAGCTGCTTTGAGACCGTATTTCTTACGTTCTTTCATACGTGGGTCACGAGTTAAGAATCCAGCAGCTTTCAGAACTGGTCTGTAGTCGTTGTCTGCCTGAAGAAGGGCTCTTGCAACACCATGTCTGATGGCACCAGCCTGTCCTGTGTATCCACCGCCATGAACGTTAACTAATACGTCAAATTTGCCTTCTGTTTCTGTTGCAGCTAAAGGCTGACGAACGATAACTTTCAGTGTATCTAATCCAAAATATTCATCGATATCTCTTTTATTGATTGTGATCTTACCGGTTCCAGGTACAAGATAAACTCTTGCGATTGATTTTTTTCTTCTTCCTGTTCCGTAGAATTTTGCGCTAGCCAATGTTTTCTACCTCCTAATTAAAATGTTAAAGCTTCTGGTTTCTGAGCTTCATGTTTGTGTTCCGGTCCTGCATATACGAAAAGTTTTGTGTACATGCTTCTTCCTAAAGGTCCTTTTGGAAGCATACCTTTAACTGCGAGCTCGATAACTCTCTCAGGTTTCTTTGCTAACATTTCTTTTAATGTGGTTTCTCTCATTCCACCTACATAATCGGAGTGATTGTAGTAGATTTTCTGCTCTAATTTCTTACCTGTAACTTTGATCTTGTCAGCGTTTACGATGATTACATAATCACCTGTGTCTACGTGTGGTGTAAACTGTGGTTTATTTTTTCCTCTTAAAACGCTTGCTACTCCGGATGCCAGACGGCCAAGAGTACATCCATCAGCGTCAACTACATACCATTTTCTTTCGATTTTATCTGGATTAGCCATATAAGTCTGCATGGTTTTACCTCCTGTTATTTATCAACGATAGTTTAATTAACCGCGGAATTTCCCGCGAATATAAGTTATTGGAAACGCCGGTGCTAAAAATGCGGAAATGTCCGAAACCGCTGATAAATACTTTCGCCTGGGCTATTTGGCTTAAGCATCTCGCACTACGTCACATTTGGTTATTATATTATAAGGGTTCTGTTCTGTCAATAGGTTTTGTGTCGTTTTTTCAACTTTTTTCGTTACTCCCCCGTTTTTTGTTTTTCATCAAAAAAACTGTTGATCAGTTATCCCACCGGCAATTATCGAAACGGATGATTTTCTCCTCCTGACTATCAATCAAAAAATTCAATCCCCATCAGTGTCAGTCCCTGTGCCGGAGCAGTCGGGCCTGCCATTTCGCGGTTGCAGGCTTCCAGAATTGTTTTTACTCTCTCAGGTGGATACTGTCCGTTTCCTACTTCGATCAGAGTTCCGGAGATGATTCGTACCATGTTGTAGAGGAATCCTGTTCCTGTTACACGTATGGTTACGATATCTCCGTCACGCCATACATCAATTCCTGTCACTGTACGGATAGTTGTTTTTACCTGCGCTTTTGCACCGCAGAAAGAAGCAAAATCATGCTGTCCGATCAGGTATGAGGTTGCTGCTTTCATCTTATCTACATCCAGTTTGTAGTGGTAGAAATAGGTGTATAAGCGCTCTGTCGGAACCGGGAATTTGCGATTCAGGATGCGGTATTCGTATGTTTTCTCGCTGTCGCAGTAACGGGGATGGAAATCCGGTTCTACTTCTTCAGAGAGCTGAATGCGGATATCTTCCGGAAGACGCTGGTTCAGTGCATAGGAAATCTTTTCTCCGGGAATGCGTGTGTTGGTGTCAAATACTGCCACGTTTCCCATGGCATGAACCCCTGCGTCTGTACGGCTTGCACCGATCGTTTCTATCTTCTCGCCAAGAAGCTCGGACAATGTTTCATTTAAAACCCCCTGTACAGTAATCCCGTTTGGCTGTGTCTGCCAACCGCAATAGTTTGTGCCGTCATATGCAACTACAAGACCAATTCTTTTCATCTGTTTTCCTCCATAAAAATTGAAAACTTTTGTTATAACAAAATAAACAATATGCTGTAATCCTTTCCTACCGGATTACAGCATATAAAATATCTTTATAAATTATATCAGTACTTTCTCAGATTCCCACAATTCTGAAAACAATGGCGATTCCCAGATAAGCCCACATCACCACATAGGAAATGTAGTCTCTGGACTCATAACGCAATGGCTTCATCTGGGTTCTGTTATCCCCTCCATGATAGCACCTTGCTTCCATGGCCATGGCCAGATCATTTGCTCTTCTGAACGCAGAAATAAACAGCGGAACCAGAAGCGGAATCATATTTTTTGCCTTCTGAATTATATTTCCGGTTTCAAAATCTGCGCCACGTGCAATCTGTGCTTTCATGATCTTATCGGTTTCCTCCATAAGGATTGGGATAAAACGCAGCGCAATAGACATCATCATGGCAATCTCGTGGATTGGCACATGAAGTTTATTTAACGGCCTGAGAAGTCGTTCCAGACCATCTGTAAGCTGATTGGGTGTGGTAGTCAGCGTCATAAGAGAAGAACCGATCACCAGATACGTCAGGCGGATGGCCATTCTTCCGGCCAGCTTCAGGCCCTCCTCTGTCACATGCAGGATTCCCCACTGCCAGAGAACCTTTCCGGGTGTCAGAAATATATTAAATACCACTGTGATCATAAGAAGCATCACGATTGCCTTCAGTCCCTTGAACATAAATTTCACAGGAACTTTGGAAAGAATGATCATCGCTGCCAGAAATATAGTTGCCACTGCATATCCCGGAAATGTATGGAATACAAAGACAGAGATGATGAACACCAGCGTACCCACCAGCTTTGCTCTCGGATCCATTTTGTGCAGAACGGAATCTGCAGGATAATACTGTCCTATTGTAATGTCTCGGATCATACTTCCTGCCCTCCCTCATTCTCTTCTTGTTCTGCAGACTTTTTATCCATTGTTTCCTTCTGAATGCTTAAATCTTCATCAGGCGCATCTGAATGAGACTCTTTCGTCCCATCCTCAGTCAGATCAGCTTCCATCTCACTAATTAAGGTTTCTGCTTTGGCATTTTCTTTTTTCGACTGACTGTCTGAAACAGATTGTCTGTCACCGGACAATTTCCCGGGATTACATTTTCTTAAAACTGCAAGGATATTCTCTTTTGCCTCATCCACCGTTGTAGCAGTTACATCTACATCCAGGCCTTTTTCCTTCAACGCATGCATGATATAAGTAATCTGCGGTGCTGCAAGTCCCATGGCTTCCAGCTCTCTGTAATGAGCAAATACTGCTTTGGGAGCATCGTCATATGCGATTTCTCCGTCATTGACTACGATCAGTCTCTCCGCATATTTTGCAATATCCTCCATGCTGTGGGATACAAGGATAATAGTAATCCCTCTTACTTTATGAAGCTCTGCGATCTGGTCAAGGATATCATCTCGTCCTTTCGGATCCAGACCTGCAGTTGGCTCATCCAGAATAAGAATTTTCGGATTCATTGCCAGTACACCGGCAATAGCAACTCTTTTCTTCTGTCCGCCGGAAAGCTCAAAAGGGGATTTACTGAAATTTTTCTCCTTGAAACCTACGTGCTGCAGTGCTTTCTTTGCTTCTACTTCTGCCTCTTCCCTGGATAATCCCTGATTCATGGGACCAAAGCATACATCAGAAAGCACATCATTCTCAAAGAGCTGATGCTCCGGATACTGAAATACAAGACCAACCTCGCTTCGCAGGGCACGACGATCATATTTCTCTCCCCAGATATCCTCTCCATTATAAGTGATCGTACCGGAAGTTGGACGGATCAGCGCATTGAAATGCTGGATCAGTGTAGATTTCCCACTTCCTGTATGTCCGATAATTCCGATAAACTGTCCGTCCGGAATAGAAAGATTGATATCTTTCAGCGCATGGATCTCATAGGCAGTTCCCGGACTGTAGGTATAAGTTACATTTTTTAATTCTATTGACATAAGGCATTCACCAGCTCCTCTGTAGTCAGTATTCCCTCCGGAACATCCACTCCGGCTTTATGAAGTTCATGTGCCAGAAGTGTTACCTGCGGCACATCCAGTCTGTATTCTTTCAGAGTTTCCACCTGTGAGAAAATCTCTCTGGGTGTTCCCTGCATCACCACTTCTCCGTTGTCCATAACATATACCTTGTCCGCATGAACAACTTCTTCCATATAGTGGGTGATCAGAATAACTGTCACTCCTTCCCGTCTGTTAAGGTCACTGACTGCCTCAAGAACTTCCTTTCGTCCATTCGGATCCAGCATTGCAGTTGGCTCATCCAAAATGATGCATTTCGGACGCATTGCCATGACACCGGCAATTGCAACTCTCTGCTTCTGTCCGCCGGAAAGTTTATTCGGAGAATGATAACGATAGGATGTCATTCCTGTTTTTTTCAGGCTCTCATCTACACGCTCCCAGATTTTCTCTGTGGGCACACCCATATTCTCCGGTCCGAACCCTACGTCTTCTTCTACTACAGTTCCTATGATCTGATTGTCAGGATTCTGAAAAACCATGCCCGCTTTCTGTCGGACTTTCCATAATTCCGGCTCTTTAGACGTGTCAATCCCATCTACCCACAAAGTTCCTTCCGTCGGAAGCAACAGCGCATTCAGGTGCTTTGCAAGAGTAGATTTTCCGGAACCATTATGTCCCAGAACAGCCACGAATTGTCCGGCTTCAATGTCCAGGTTTACATCATTGACAGCACGCTGCGTATCCTGCACGTTACCATCTTCATCATACTTGAGATAGTCAAATCCCAGCTTGAATGCCTTGATAATTCCCATAATATTTTTTGTCCTCGTATTTTGTCTGTCTGCTGCTTATTTTCACAGGAAAAGAATCCCGTCAGTAAACAGCGAATATTTATTTTTTCAGGCTTCTTCAGTAGCTGCCAGTCCGGTCAACTCGTCAATCAGAGCCCAGATCTCATCTCTTCCCTGCTTCGTCTCAGCAGAGAAAGGAATAATAATGCCATCTTTGCTCAGCTTCAGCCCTTCTTTGATTGCTTTGATATTTTTCTGAATCTGGCTTCGTTTGAGCTTGTCAAGCTTCGTTGCAATAATGATCGGCTCATAGCCATTGTTCAGAATCCAGTCATACATCATCTTGTCATTTGCAGACGGATCATGACGGATATCAATAAGAAGGAAAACCGCCTTCAGGTTTTTGGATGTATGAAGATATCTTTCGATCATCTTGCCCCATTTTTCCTTCTCAGACTGTGAAACCTTTGCGTATCCGTAACCAGGGAGGTCTACCAGATACATGGCTTCATTGATATTATAAAAGTTAATGGTCTGTGTTTTTCCCGGCTGTGCACTTGTTCTGGCAAGAGATTTCCGGTTCATCAGCCCGTTGATCAGAGATGATTTTCCCACATTTGATTTTCCTGCAAATGCAACCTCCGGTCTGTTGGTGTCCGGGAGTTTGCTGGTAATACCGCATACGATATCTAATGATACATTCTTAATAACCATTGATTTCCTCTCTTTTTTCACAACAAATGGTCAATCTTTACTGACTGACCATTTATTTTATACCAGTGCCTTATTAAGCACTTCCTTCATCGAACTTACAAAGGTAATGGTAAGTCCGTCTGTGATTTCCTTATCTAATTCCTGAATATCCGGTTTGTTTTCTGCCGGCACTAACACCTCTTTGATCTTAGCATATTTTGCCGCAAGAAGTTTTTCTTTCAAACCGCCGATCGGAAGAACTCTTCCTCTCAGTGTGATCTCACCGGTCATTGCAAGGTCTGCCCTTACCGGCTTCTTAATAATTGCGGAAAGGATTGCAGTTGCCATGGTAATACCTGCGGATGGTCCGTCTTTTGGTACTGCCCCTTCCGGAATATGCACATGAATATCATTTTCCTGGAAAAATTCCGGCTCAACTTTATAGTCGGAAGCAATGGAACGAATATAAGTAATACCTGCCTGTGCAGACTCTTTCATAACATCTCCAAGCTGTCCGGTAAGCATCAGCTCACCCTTGCCTGGCATCACATTGACTTCAATCTGCAGTGTATCGCCGCCCACCTGTGTCCAGGCAAGCCCGCGGGAAATACCAATCTCATCTTTCTTATTTGCCATAAGATAGTTAAAATGCTCTTTTCCAAGAAAATCTGACAGATTCTTTGAAGTCACTGTAACTTTCTTTTTATCTTCTTCCATGATCAGACGTGCAGTTTTTCTGCATATCTGTCCGATGGTTCTCTCCAGGTTTCGAACTCCGGCTTCTTTTGTATAATTGTTGATGATCTTCTTAAGAGCCGCTGACTGGATTGTCAGTTTACCTTTCTCGATACCGTTCTCTTCCATCTGCTTCGGAATCAGATGTTCCTTTGCAATATGTTCCTTCTCATTCTCAGTATAACCTGCGATCTCGATCAGTTCCATACGGTCAAGAAGTGGTCTCGGAATGCCCTGAACATCGTTTGCAGTTGCAATAAACAGTACTTCTGAAAGATCCTGTGGAACCTCTATATAATGATCCATAAATCTGCTGTTCTGTTCCGGATCAAGCACCTCAAGAAGTGCCGCAGAAGTATCTCCTTTATAATCACTGCTGGTCTTGTCAATCTCATCCAGAAGCATCAGAGGATTGCTCACTCCTGCCTGCTGTAATGCTGCAGTGATCCTTCCCGGCATTGCTCCTACATAAGTCTTTCTGTGGCCCCGGATCTCAGCCTCATCTCTCACACCGCCCAGACAGATACGTACATATTTCTTATGCATTGCTTCTGCAATCGATCGGGCAATGGAGGTTTTACCTGTTCCGGGAGGTCCTACCAGACAAAGGATCGGGCTTTTTCCCTTATGTGTCAGTTTGCGGACGGAAAGGAACTCCATCACACGCTCCTTCACATCTTTCAGACCGTAATGACCTTCCTGGAGTACTTTCCATGCTTCTTTCAGATCATCAGAATCTGTGGATTTCTTCTCCCACGGAAGTGCAAGCATGGTCTCAATATAACCACGCAGTACTGCATTCTCGGATACATTGCTGTTGGTATTCTTAAATCTCTCGATTTCTTTGCTGATCTTCTCTTTTACCTCATCGCCGGCCTGAAGTTCCTGGAGTTTCTTCTTAAACTCATCTGCGTCATCCGCAGTATTATCCTCACCCAGTTCCTCACGTATCAGTTTCAGCTGCTCTCTGAGAATATATTCTCTCTGATTCTTATCAATTCTGGCCTTCACTTTTTTCTGGAGATCTCTGCCAATCTGCATGATCTCAATCTCATTTCCAAGGATTGCACCCAGAACTTCATAACGTTCCTCCAGTGTAAGTGCCTCCAGGATCTTCTGCTTATTCTGATAAGATAAAGGAATATTTACGGCAATCTGCTCAACCAGTTCCTCAACATTATCTATATTTAAAATCTGTGCTACCAGCTCTTTGCTGACTTTTCCATTTTCCATGCAGTATCTGTGGAATAATTCCTTAAGGCTTCTGTGCATGGCTTCCATCACTGGTTCCGGCATCTGCATTTCTTCTTCATCAACAGGTGTGATCTCACTTCTGATAAACGGAAACTCCTGCTCAAATTTCACAAGTGTGGCTCTTCCCGTTCCCTCTACAAGTACCCGCAAAAGGTTCTGCGGAAGTTTCACAACCTGTTTGATATAAGCAATGGTTCCTACATGATATACACCTGCCAGATCCGGTGATTCCACCTCAGGATCAATCTGAGTAACCAGAAAAATCTTCTGGTCATGAAGCATGGCAGCTTCAATCGCCTTGACAGAACGCTCCCTGCTCACATCAAAATGAACGATCATCCCGGGAAGGATGGTAGTCCCCCTGAGAGCGATCGCAGGCAGCACTATATTCTGATTTGTCATTTATTGTTCAGTCCCTTTCATCAGGCTGTTTCCGGTTTATCCTTCTTGTGTGTCCGGGACGTTCTTCTGCTTCCGGCTGTCTTCGCCTGTGCAGGAGTTTCTCCGCGGACGATCTCCGGCTCACCGGTGCCATCTACTACATCTTTGGTAATTGTACACTTGCGGATCGTGTCATCTGACGGAATCTTATACATCAGATCCATCAGTGAACCTTCCATGATCGCACGCAAACCTCTGGCTCCTGTCTTACGTTCCAGAGATTTCTTTGCGACCAGTTCAAGTGCATCATCTTCAAAATCAAGTTCAACACCATCCAGTTCAAATAATCTGTGATACTGTTTGGTAAGTGAGTTCTTCGGCTCTTTCAGAATACTGATCAGCGCATTCTCATCCAGCGCATCCAGAGTTACAACTACCGGCACACGACCGATAAACTCAGGAATCAGACCGAATTTGATAAAGTCTTCCGGCATTACATCCTTCAGGATCTCACCCACATTTCTGTCTTCCTTAACAGAAACCTCTGCACCGAAACCGATGGACTTGGTATCCTGTCTGGACTCAATGATCTTCTCGATTCCGTCAAAAGCACCGCCGCAGATAAACAGAATATTTGTTGTATCAATCTGAAGAAACTCCTGATGAGGATGCTTGCGGCCACCCTGAGGCGGAACACTTGCCACTGTACCTTCCAGAATCTTCAGAAGTGCCTGCTGCACACCTTCACCGGAAACATCGCGGGTTATGGATGGATTCTCAGATTTTCTTGTGATCTTATCAATCTCATCAATATAGATAATTCCGTACTGTGCACGTTCAATATCATAATCTGCTGCCTGAATGATCTTGAGAAGAATATTCTCAACATCCTCTCCTACATATCCGGCTTCTGTCAGTGTGGTAGCATCTGCAATAGCAAACGGTACATTCAGAAGTCTGGCAAGTGTCTGAGCCAGCAGAGTTTTACCTGAACCTGTAGGTCCAAGCATCAGAATATTACTCTTCTGAAGCTCTACATCAGAATTTTTTGACGCAAGAATTCTTTTATAGTGATTATAAACAGCAACGGAAAGAGCCTTTTTTGCTGCATCCTGACCAATTACATAATCATCCAGAACTGCATGGATCTCTTCCGGTTTTAACAGATTAATATCAGAATTCAAAACCTCGTCATCATAAGGATTTAATTCTTCCTCCATGATCTCTGAGCAGATGCCAATGCACTCGTCGCATATAAATACTTTACCATCCGGACCTGCGATCAGTTTTCTTACCTGATCTTCTGTCTTCTGGCAAAAGGAGCATCTTACTTTTCCTTCTCTCATTTTTTCTGCCATGAATTTATGTCTGTCCTTTCTCTATACTAACTAATAAGACTCCTGTGACGATTCACAGGAGTCTTATCTTTCGCATTATTTATGCATGACTACACCGTCAATCAGTCCATATGCCTTTGCTTCTTCAGCAGTCATATAGTTGTCCCGGTCTGTATCACGCTCAACAACTTCTATCGGCTGACCGGTATTTGCAGCCAATAACTCATTTAAAGTTCTCTTTGTCTGTGCGATATGATCTGCCACGATCTGGATCTCTGTTGCCTGTCCCTGCGCACCGCCGGATGGCTGATGGATCATGATAGTGGAATGCGGAAGAGCAAATCTCTTTCCTTTTGCACCGCCTGCCAGAAGAAAGGCACCCATGCTGGCAGCCATTCCAAGACAAATGGTAGAAACATCGCATTTAATATACTGCATGGTATCATAGATTGCCATGCCGGCTGTTACGGAACCGCCCGGGCTGTTGATATACAGCTGAATATCTTTACCAGGATCTTCTGCTTCCAGGAAAAGAAGCTGTGATACGATCAGTCCTGCACTCACATCATTTACTTCCTCACCAAGAAAAATGATTCTGTCCTTCAGAAGCCTTGAATAGATATCATAGCTTCTCTCTCCCCTGCTTGTCTGTTCAATGACATAAGGTACTAAACTCATATAAACGCCTCCATTTACGCGGCTGACTTTTTTCCGAAAGAGGCAGACATCTGAGCCTGTCTCTTTCCGGTTCTTAAAATTCGATTACTTTAAAATTAAACTTCCTTAGCAGCGTCAGCGATAACAGTAACTGCTTTCTGTACAGCCATGTCTTTCTTCATCTGCTCAAGTTCACGCTCTCCAAGTAATTCTTTTAACTTGTCAGCTTCCATTTTGTATGCTTCAGCCATCTTGGAGATCTCTTCATTTACTTCTTCCTCTGTTGGCTGAATGTTCTCAACTTCTGCTACTTTCTCAAGAACCAGTCTTGTCTGGATTCTCTTTAATGCCTGTGGTTTCATGTCTTCCATCATCTTGTCAGCAGTCATGCCTGTGAACTGGAAGTACTGATCCATGGATAATCCCTGAGACTGCATTCTTCTGCTGAAATCATCAAGCATCTGACGACACTGTGTCATAAGCATAGCTTCCGGAATATCCATCTGTGCATTTTCGATTGCTTTATCTACTGCTGCATCTTCTTTTGCACGTTTTGCTTCGTCTGCTTTTTTATCTTCAAGGTTTGTTTTTACATGCTCTTTGTACTCTGCAAGTGTATCGAACTCAGAAACATCTTTTGCAAAATCATCATCCAGTTCAGGAAGTTCTTTTGCTTCGATCTTCT
>OCPQ01001370.1_pt1 | contig 10780 bp, 10 predicted proteins | sample 1538251 | NCBI WGS metagenome assembly OCPQ01 (sample SAMEA2580249, study PRJEB22360) | human gut metagenome | biome: human gut; feature: human-associated habitat; material: faeces | place: Denmark | collected 2008/2010 | reverse complement strand
GCTCACGGCGCCGCGTCCAGCGCGCGGAAGAACGCCGGCAGCCCGTCGATGTCGTCGGGGTGCATGAGAATGTTGCAGGTGACGTGCACCTTCACGCCGTGTTCGTGAGCAAAGGCCACAGCAGCGGGAATCTCGTCCATGCGGAAGTTCGCCGCCCGGGCCCGCATGCCGAACCGCTCGGCCGCCAGATACACCGCATCGGCCCCGAAGGCCACGGCGGCCCGCAGCTGTTCCATCCCACCCGCCGGCGCGAGCAGTTCCATCGGCATGCTTCCCAACGAGCTACCCCTCGAACGTCACGCGGGCACCCTGGGGGGTGTCCTCGATCACGAAGCCGAGATCGGCCAGGCCGTTGCGGACGCCGTCGGCCACGGCCCAGTTCTTCTCTTTGCGGGCCGTCGCGCGGGCCTCGAGCAAGCGCGCCACGGCGATTTCCGGATCATCGCCGTCATAACCGGCCAAGTCGGCCGCGAGCGCCACCACTTCCACCGGGTAGGCCTCCCCCGCCTCGGCGGCCGTCACATCAATGCCGAGCACGTCCATGAGCTCCACGATGGCGTCGCGCGCCTCGCGCACGGCGGCGGCTTCTTCGGCCGCGAGGGTCTTCGCATCGGCCACGAGCGCATTCGCATCGCTCACGAATGAGAAGATCTCACCCAAGGCCGCCGGCGCGTTGAAGTCGTCATCCATGGCCTCGGTGAAGCCCGCACGCAGAACGGCCACACGATCGGTGAGCGCCGCGGCGTCCAGCGTGGCTGCAAGGGCAGCTGCGGGCGTCTCGGGCTCAAGGGCCGCCTCGCCGCGGGGCGTGCCCGTCTCCAGCAGCCAGTCCAGGGCCTTCACGGCGTTCTCGATACGCGTGAGGGCCGCGTCGGCCTCGGCAACGCGCTGCTCGCCGAACACGAGCGGGCTGCGGTAGTGGCTCTGCAGCATGAGCATGCGCAGGGCCGCCGGACGCACCTGCTCCAGCACCTCGTGCAGCAGCAGGAAGTTGTTCAGCGACTTCGACATCTTCTCGGTCTCGCCGGTCTCGGCGTTGGCGATTTGCAGCATGCCGGAGTGCATCCAGTAGTTGGCGAACGTGCTGTCGCAGGCGCACTCGGACTGGGCGCGCTCGTTCTCGTGGTGCGGGAACACCAGATCGGCCCCGCCGCCGTGGATGTCGAAGGGTAGCCCCAGGTACTTCTCGGACATGGCCGAGCACTCGATGTGCCAGCCCGGACGGCCCTCGCCCCAGGGGGATTCCCACGCCGGCTCGCCGGGCTTGGCCGCCTTCCACAGGGCGAAGTCCAGCTCGTCGCGCTTGCGCTCCTCCAGGCCCTGGCCGTCGGCGCGCAGCTCGCGGTGGCCGCTTTCCGCCTCGTCCACATCGCGGCCCGAAAGCTGCCCGTAGCCCGGGTAGGAGCGCACGTCGAAGTACACGTCGCCCTCCGACACGTAGGCGTGGCCGCGCTCTATCAAGCGCTCAATGAGGGCGATCATGGTGCCGATCTCCTCCGTGGCCTTCGGGCGGATGTCCGGATCCTGCACGTCGGCCGCATGCATGTCCTCGATGAACAGACGCGTGTACTCCTCGGCCACTTCGGCGGCCGTGCGCGCCTCCTCGGCAGCGCGGCGGATGATCTTGTCGTCCACGTCCGTCACGTTCTGCACGAAGGTGACGTCGAAGCCGCGCCAGCTGAGGTAGCGGCGAATCATGTCGAAGGAGATGAACGTGCGCGCGTTGCCGATGTGGATGCGGTTGTACACCGTCGGCCCGCAGACGTACATGGAGACCTTCCCGGGCTCGACAGGTTCGAAATCCACCTTCTGGCGGCGGCGCGTATCGTACAGCTTGATCATAAAAGCTCCTTCGGGCGTTCATTCAGAATGAGAGCCATTGTAGCGCAAGAAAGCACCCTCACCTTTGCGACACAGGCGATTAAAGCACGAACATCAGCTCAACAAGCCAACGGCCTTTAGCATGACGTCCTTGCGCTTGGCTGCGCCCTCTACGATGCGTTGCGCCATGGCGTAGGCGTCGTTGTTCGCGCCAAACTTCGCCGATTCGGCAGCAGCCGCATCGAATGCTGCTTCCAACGAACCGGCCAATTCCTCAAGAATCGTTGTAGCTACTCGAGCAGGTCACTCACCGCGCGGCCCCTCTCACGTCTATGCTCAAGTCGAGCCCGAGCATAGAAGCTACGTCGAGAGTTTTGCCGAACTGAATGGTCTCCTTGCCGTTCTCCAGATCGGAAACGAAGCGCGTACCGCACCCGCAATACTCGGCCATCTCTTGCTGCGAATAGCCGAGCTCTTTGCGACGCGCACGAATGGCTTGCCCCAGGACTTTCATCGAGTTAATGCGCATGACGTTCTCATTACCTAGCGGGAATATCTGTCGACCAAGAACTATATCATTACCGCTCGGGAATGAAAAGGAAATTTGAGCGGTTCTATTACCGATCGGGAATGATATGGAGTGCGAGACTTTCAGGCTACAAGGTGAGCACGAGCACTGTCTGCCCCTACTCTTCCCCGTCGTCCAAGTAGTTGCGCAGCGCCTGCATGCGGCGATCAAGATCGGCAGCAGTCTCGGCCAAGTCGGCGAGTTCTGCGGCCACTGCCGCGGCCTCCTCGTCGGGGAGGTTCTTCTTGTAGCGCAGCTGATGCTCCAACGATGCCCAGAAATTCATGGAGATGGTGCGCAGCTGCACTTCCACCTTCACCGAACGCTTCTCGCGCTCAAGGAAAATGGGCACCTCAATAATGAGATGCAAGCTGCGGTACCCGCTCGGCTTCGGGGAAGCCACGTAGTCGCGCCGCTCGATAAGAGTCACATCGTCTTGGGACAGCAGCGACTCAGCCAGGGAGAACATGTCCTCGGGGAAGGTGCAGACGACGCGCACGCCGGCAACATCGAAGATGTTCTCCTCGATGGAATCCACCGACATGGGGAAGCCTTTGCGGGCGAGCTTCTTCGCCAGACTGTCGGTGCTTTTCAAGCGCGACTTGATGGACTCGATGGGGTTGCGGTCGTGCTGCAGGCCGAACTCGGCGTCCAGCACGCGGAACTTCGTCTCCACCTCCATCATGGCGCACTCGTAATAGGTCATGAGGCGTCGGTAAGGTCCGAAGTTGCGTTCCAGCATAGCGGCGAACTCATCGCTGCCGGCCAGTCGCGCCAGCATCTGGTTCGCCAGTTCCTCCCGCTGCTCGTGCAACACATCCAACGCGCTTTGGCCCAACGCGCCCTGGCCGTCGCGCAGCCGCACCACTGCATTCTCGAAGGCCCGCTCCGTCAACCTCGCCATAACCGCTTCCTTCCACACAAAAATCTCCCGCAGGGACTGCGCCCGCGCGGGAGATTATAGGGGACGCGCACGATGCGCGGCGGAATTCTACAACCGTTCTATCGGAACTCTATCGCGCCTCGGCAGCGGCGGATGGGGCGGCATCGACGCCCTCAAGATGCACGGAGGCGTGCCAGTTGCCGGGCTCGCCGCTTACCTGGTACACGTAGGTAGCGCCGTCCTTCTCGTAGGTGCCCGTGGCGGCGCCGTTGGTGGCAAGCTCATCGGTGAGGTCGATGGGCTCGATGCCCTCGGGGGCCAGAATGACATGGCCGTCGGAAGATTCCAGCACCATGTCGTCGGCGTTCGGCGAACCGTCCTCGGCGCCTTCCACCGTGTAGTCGTGGATCTCGAAAGTCGTGCCGTCGAAGTCGCCGTCTTCCGAGATCATGGTCATCTGCGCCGCGCCGCCGCTCTCATCGTTCACCTCGTAGCTGACCTCCGCCACGGTGGTATCGCCGTTCTGGCTCATCTGCACGTCCAGCTCCACCGGCTCGCCGTTGATGTAGACCGTGGCCTTCTCCACCCAGGTCTCGCCCGTGGCGGCGTAGCACACACCGTTGGTGACCACAAATACTCCGAGCAGCGCCGCGCAGGTGGCCGTCGCGAATTTCAGAGCCGTCGTGCGTTTCTTCGTCTTCTCCATGGGAATGCCCTTAACCTTTCCAATCAGGTCAGCAGAGGCATGGACCTCGCCCATCATGGCTTTGTACTGGCTTGAGTTGCTCATCTTCCCACGCCTCCTTCAATGACTGTTTCAGCAACTTCCTTGCTCGGACGAGCCGGGTGCGCACCGTGGGTTCCTTGATGCCCAGCACCTCGGCGATCTCGCGGGTGCCCATGTCCTCGAAGTAGAACAGGTGCACGACAATGCGGCACTTTTCGGGCAGCGTGCCCAAAGCCGCGTACAGCGCCTCGTGAGCCGGCTCGGCGAAAGCGGGCTCCTCGAAGGGCGGGGCATCGCCGTCGCGAATCTCGCGCAGCTCCACTCGCTGGCGCCACAGACTCCGCCAGAGGCTCTTGCACTCGTTCACCGTGACGCGAATGAGCCACGCGCGCAGACGCTCATCGCAGGCGGCGCCGCGTTCGGCCTCGGCCGCCATGGCGCGCCCGCTATCACGCTCGGCCTTATCGCAAAGCCACGCCGGCGGTTTCTCGTAGAGCTTCAAGAACACCGCCTGCACCACGTCCTCGGCATCGGGCACGCGCCGCGTCTGGTTGAGCGCGATGCGGTACACCATGTCGGCGTAGTCGTCGACGATCTGTCGGTACTGGCGATTGTCCACAGGTTTCCTTCTCGTCCGAAAGGGAAGGCGCCAACGCCGCAGCCGCTAGCTTGCCGCCCCGTCACCGCCTTCCGTAAAAGGCCTTTCACAGACAATACGCTTGAGAGCGGAGAAATGTGCGACGCTTGGGAGAGATTTTGGGATTGCGAGAATCAACCTAAAACTGCAGCAGCCCTTCCATGGAGCAGCGCAAGGCGCAGGCGAGGCGGTAGACCGCCTCAGCGGAGGCGCGATTGGTGTTCTTCTGCCGCTGCTCGTACATTTGGATGGAGCGCAAGCTTATCCCCGATCGCTCAGCCAACTCCTCCTGGGTCAAGCTGCACAGCTCGCGCTGGCGCTTCAGTCGTGTCGGCAACGAGGCGGCCGAGCGAGCGTCTTCCCACTCGCCCGCCTGCAGCTCAGCGAAGACGCTCGCGGGGCTCACCTCGCCGACGTCGCTCACCCAGCGGACGCGCAGGACGTAGAAGGCCGCCTTCTCCGGTGCGTAGTCGAAGGTTCAGGTTAGGTTCTGATGGTCGTTAAATGCGGCACACGAGGCAGGTGGCATAGGCGGTGATGCCCTCTTCGCGGCCTTCGGGGCCCAAGTGTTCGGTGGTGGTGGCCTTCACGCCGACGTTTTCCACGGGAAGCCCCATGGCACGGGCCAGGTTCTCGCGCATCTGCTCGCGGTAGGGAGAGAGCTTCGGGGCTTGGGCGGCGATGACGCTGTCCACGTCGATGATCTCGAAACCGCGCTCGCGCACAAAGCGAGCCACCTCGGCGAGCAGCTTGAGCGAGTCAGCATCCTTGTAGGCCGGGTCGGTGTCGGGGAACAGCTTCCCGATGTCGCCCCCGCGCACCGCGCCCAGCAGCGCGTCGGAGATGGCATGGGCCAGCACGTCGGCATCGGAATGCCCGTCGAGCCCCTGATGGTGCGGAATATCCACCCCGCCCAAGATGAGCTTGCGCCCCGGAGCAAAGGCGTGCACATCCATTCCCAGCCCCGTCCGAAGATTTCGCAGGTCGTTCATACCGGCTCCTTCCGCCTTCCTCCATCATGCGTGTCGCCTTTGAGAACCCTTCTCATTTCCCTCTCGGTCATTGGAAGGGGCCGATTTTGCAGCAAATCGCGAGTTATAAGCGTCTGCACGATGCGCTTCGCTGCATTCCAGGTTTTCCGCCCAACAAAACCCCAGGTCAGAAATTCGCAGCTTTTGAATGTCTCGAACGAAGCAAGCTCCGGACGCTTATAACTCGCGATTTGCTGCAAAAAGTGGCCTCTTCGTTAACCGTCATCGATGCTCGGAGTTCAAAAGCATAGTCCGAACGGCACTGGCGAGAAGCACGTAGTCCTCGGGCACCGTAAGCTTAATGTTGTCGCGCTTCCCTTCCACGATCAGCACTTTGCCGCCAAGCCGCTCGATGAGCGAAGAGTCGTCAGTTCCCACGAACCCGTCGGACAGCGCACTTGCATGGGCGCGACGGTAGATGCCCGCACGGAAGACCTGGGGCGTCTGGGCATTCCAGAACACCGACCGGTCGGGGGTGCCCACCACCACGCCGTCTTCCACGACCTTCAGCGTATCCACCGCCGGATGCGCCACAATGGCGCCGTCGGCATCGAAGTTGCCCTTCACCATGTTGATGGTGTGCTCGATGAGATCCGGCGACACGAGCGGTCGGGCGCCATCGTGCAGCACCACGTACTCGTACTCGTCGCCCACCATCTCGAGCCCCGAGAACGCCGACTCCTGGCGAATGGCCCCTGAAGGCGCGAGCACCACCGGCGTCACGAACGGGAACGGGTCGATGGCGCGGGACAAGTACTCGTGCATGCGCTCCTCGGGGCACACGATGACGATGAGCCCCACATCGCCTACCGCGTCGAAGGCCTCGGCCGACCACGTGAGGATGGGCTTGCCGGCAATCTCCACCAGCTGCTTGCCACCTTCTTTGCCGAAGCGCTCCCCTGTGCCACCGGCCAGAATGATGGCCGCCGTCTGGGGCTTTTTGTCCACTTTGCCCTGCAGCTGCAGAAGCGGCGAGCTCAGGGCATCGAAATCGAGCTCATCCATGCAAAAAGACGGCTCGCGAAGAACCGAGGGCTCGGTGACGGGATCGATGATGTTCGGCATAAATCCTCCCATGGCGATAGCGTGGCGTTCGAGCGCAAGACCACGAGGGCACGCTCTGATACTTGCTTATAGTATAAGCCATCAGAGGGATTTTCGAATTTTCTCACCTGAATGCCAGTTGAAGGGCGAAATGGCCTTCAACCATGAGCAAAAATGCCAGTTGAAGGGCGAAATGGCCGAATTGGGGCCCTTTTCTGAAGCGAAGTGTCGGCCATTTCGGGGTCGAACTGGCATTTACCGCAGCGTTTCCGGAAACAGCGCGCCGAGACAACGCCGGGGCGACAATGCTGGGACGGCAACGCTGGGACGGCAACGCCAGCACGTAAAAAGGAGGCTCCGGAGAGCCTCCTGCCATACAGCAAAATCCGCACATGCTGCGCAACCGGAGCGCAGTGCGCTCGTCAAGACCCAGCCTGCGAGGCGAGCCACAAGTGCACCGAGCAAATCGCGGCCGCCCGGCAATACGCTCGGGCAAGCGCCAGTAGCCGAAAACGACCCTATTCCCCTCCCGCCAGGGAACCGGCGGGGGTGCCGGCGCCGCGGCCACTTCCCACGCCGGCGTGGCCCAGGTCGTAGTTCGTCAGCAAAAGCTCGGCGTCACGGGCGATGGAGTCGCGCTTGCGGGGCGCCGGAATGGAACCGGTTCCCTCGGAGAACACCAGCTCCTCACCGTCCTCGGACACGGTGACGTCCACCACCGAACCGCTTGTCCAGCGGCCCTCGAGAATCTGCTCGGACAGCGGATCCTCCAGCATGCGCTGGATGGCGCGACGCAAGGGGCGCGCACCGAAGGCGGTGTCAGTGCCCTCTTTGGCCACGAGGCGTTTGGCGGCGTCGTCCAGGTTGATGGTCATGTTCTGGGCGATCATGCGCTCGCGCAGCTCGGCCACCATGAGGTCGACGATCTGCACGATCTCGTCCTCGGTCAGGCTCTTGAACACGATGATCTCGTCGATACGGTTCAAAAACTCCGGACGGAAGGCGTTCTTCAGCTCGTGCATGACGCGGCTCTTGATCTCCTTGTCGGAAAGCCCGTTCTGCCCCGAGTTCGAGAAGCCCAGCGTGGTCGTGGTGGTGATGTCGCGGGCGCCCACGTTCGAGGTCATGATGATGACGGTGTTGCGGAAGTCCACAGTGCGCCCCTGGGCGTCGGTCAGGCGCCCCTCCTCCAGAATTTGCAGCAGGATGTTGAACACATCCGGATGCGCCTTCTCGATCTCGTCGAAGAGCACCACCGAGTACGGGCGCTGGCGCACGGCCTTGTTGAGCTGGCCGCCATCGTCGAAGCCCACGTAGCCCGGAGGCGAACCCACCAGGCGCGACACCGTGTGCTTCTCCATGTACTCGGACATGTCGAAGGACAGAAGCGCGTCCTCGGAGTTGAACAGGAACTCGGCCAGCGCCTTGGAAAGCTCGGTCTTGCCCACGCCCGACGGGCCCAGGAAGATGAACGAACCGGCGGGGCGCTTCGGATCCTTCAAGCCCGAGCGGGAGCGGCGGATGGCCTTGGAAAGCGCGGTGACGGCCTCGTCCTGGCCGATGATGCGCTCGTGCAGAACGCCTTCCATGCGCAGCAGCTTTTCGGTCTCGGCCTCGGTGAGGTTGCTCACGGGCACACCAGTGGACATGGACACCACGTCGGCGATGTCCTCGACCGTGACGTTCTGCACGGTCTTGGAGGTGTCCTCCTCCCACTTCTTCTCGGCCTCTTCGCGCTCCTGCTTCAGGGCCTCTTCCTCGTCGCGTAGCTCGGCGGCGCGCTCGAACTGCTGCTCGCCGATGGCGCGATCCTTGTCGGCGCGCACCTTCTGCAGCTTCTCGTCCAAATCGCGCAGTTCCTTGGGCAGCGTCATGTTGCGGATGCGCATGCGGGCGCCGGCCTCGTCCATGACGTCGATGGCCTTGTCGGGCAGGTAGCGATCCTGGATGTAGCGGTTGGCCAGCTGCACGGCGGCGGTCAGCGCCTCGTCGGTGAAGTGCACACCGTGGTGCGCCTCGTACTTGTCGCGCAGGCCCTCCATGATGCGCACGGCCTGTTCCTCGTTGGGCTCGTTGATGGTGAGCGGTTGGAAGCGGCGCTCCAACGCGGAGTCCTTCTCCAGGTGTTTGCGGAACTCCTCCAGGGTGGTGGCGCCGATGATCTGAATCTCACCGCGGGACAGCGGAGGCTTTAAGATAGCGGCCGCATCGATGGAGCCTTCCGCGGAGCCGGCGCCGATGATGGTGTGGATCTCGTCGATGAACAGCAGCACGTCGCCGGCGTCCATGACCTCCTTGATGACCTTCTTCAGACGTTCCTCGAACTCGCCGCGGTACTTCGAGCCGGCCACGAGCGCAGACACGTCCAGTGTGATGAGGCGCTTGTTGCGCAGGATGTCGGGCACCTGGTTGGCCACGATGAGCTGCGCCAAGCCCTCGGCGATGGCGGTTTTGCCCACGCCGGGCTCGCCCAGAATGAGCGGGTTGTTCTTCTGGCGGCGCGAAAGGATCTGCATGACGCGCTCGATTTCCGACGCGCGGCCGATGACCGGATCCAGCTTGCCCTCGCGGGCCTTCTTGGTGAGATCGGTGCCGAACTCGGTGAGCATGGAATCCGACGAGCTCGCCGGGCTATCGAAGCCCGCGCGCCCGGCGTAGACCGGCGATTGGCCCACAAGATCGTTCAGCGCCCCGCGCACGTCGTCGCCGGAGACGTTCAGGCGGCCCAGCACCTCGAGCGCCGTGCCCTCGCCCTCGCGCACGATACCCAGCAGCAAGTGCTCCGTGGAGATGTAGGACTGCCCCATCTGCATGGCCTCGCGCAGCGAGTTCTCCAGCACGCGCTTGACGCGCGGCGTGAAGGAGAGATGTCCGGAGACGTCGGTGTCCTCGTCGATGGTGACCACCTGGCGGATGGCCTGAACGACGCCGTCGTAGCTGACGTTCAAGCGGTCGAGCGCCTGGGCGGCAAGACCGTCCTTCTCCTGGATGAGGCCGAGCAGGATATGCTCGGTGCCCACGTAGGGCTGGTGAAGCGAGCGCGCCTCATCCTGAGCCAGGACAAGCACTTTACGCGCCTTGTCCGTGAATTTCTCGAATGACATGGTTGCCTCGTTCCTTGGGTTGGTGCCCTTCTGCGAATGCTTTCTCTCTGGTGAAACTGACACGTCGGGCACGGTAAATAGTTCCCGTGCAGTTTAGCACTCCCTATCTTGAATTGCTAAACCTGGATCCCGGAAACCCCTCATTTGTGGGCACGTTGTGAGGGAGGAGGCGTGTCATGCTCGGCCTCTTCGTCGGCGGCGCGCTCCTCCTCGTCGCGGTTGTCTTGACGGGCGTCCTCGCGGCGGACGTCGCGCTCGATCTTGCGCAGGTTGGCATTTTGGAACTCGGCCACGAAGCCGGCCGAGAAGATGCCGCCGGGAATGGCCACGAGCGCCACCGAGAGAAACATGATGACCGAACCCACGATGCGCCCCGCCGGTGTAATGGGCACCAAATCGCCGTAGCCGGTACCGGTCACCGTGGTCACGGCCCAGTAGATGCCGGACAAAAGGTTGTTGAACTTGTCGGGCTGGGCCGGATGCTCGATCTCGTACATCACGACACTGGCCACTACCACCAGCATAGCGATGACCAGAAACGATGCCACAATTTCATGATAGTGTTTCGAAATGACGCGACCGATGGTGCGCAGACCCCGCATGTAGCGAGAGATCTTTATCAGGCGCACCAACCGCACCACGCTGATGATGTTCTGCAGCGCGGGCGTGACGGGCAGGAACCACGCCGCCATATTCGGCCCGAAGGACAAGAAGTCGATGATGCCCCACGGCGAGAAGATATAGCGCAGCCGCGCGCGAGCCGGCGTACAGTTGCCGTAGGCCAAATCGGCAATCCAGATACGAGCGATATACTCCACGAAGAAGCACACAGTCGAGAACCGGTAGAAGCCCTGGATAATATTGGCCGCCACGGGATCGAGTCCCGGCTGAGCGGAGACGAACACCACCACAGCATTCAGGAGGATGAGCGCGAACAGCGCACCTCCGACGATCTTCGCCGGCCA
>OCPQ01001367.1_pt1 | contig 10795 bp, 6 predicted proteins | sample 1538251 | NCBI WGS metagenome assembly OCPQ01 (sample SAMEA2580249, study PRJEB22360) | human gut metagenome | biome: human gut; feature: human-associated habitat; material: faeces | place: Denmark | collected 2008/2010 | reverse complement strand
AAAATGATAACTTCCTAGAGGAAATATTATGCTTACTCGTTCAAGTGGTGTTCTTATGCACATTACCTCACTACCAAATGCATTCGGAATTGGTAGTTTTGGGCAATCGGCTTATGATTTTGTCGATTTTTTAGTTGAAACTAAACAAACTTATTGGCAAATTCTTCCACTTACTACCACCAGTTATGGTGATTCACCTTATCAATCTTTCTCTGCAATTGCAGGTAATACTCACCTTATTGATTTTGATTTACTAACCCAAATGGGCTTGTTGAAAGAATCTGATCATGCTTCAGTCAATTTTGGTGATGATCCAACTAGCGTGGATTATGAACGTATCTTCTACGCACGCCGTCCGATTTTAGAAACAGCCGTAAAAAATTTTTTAGCGAATCAATCACTCCAAGCTGATTTCAATCACTTCGAGAAAAAAAATCGATTATGGTTGGACGATTTTGCTGAGTTTATGGCAATTAAAGAGCATTTTGGTAATCAAGCATTACAAAAATGGGATGATAAAAAAGCTGTTGCGCGCGATCCAAAAACATTAGAAAAATATCGCACGATGTTAGCTGATCAAATTCAGTACTTTAAAGTGACGCAATATTTCTTCTTTAAACAATGGAGTGAGTTAAAACATTACGCGAATCAAAAAGGCATTAAGATTATCGGTGATATGCCGATTTATGTGGCGGCAGATAGCGTGGAAGTTTGGACAAAACCTGAACTCTTCCAATTAGATAAAGAACGTAATCCGCTTTTTGTTGCGGGGGTTCCAGCCGATCAGTTCAGTGCAACGGGGCAACTTTGGGGCAATCCGCTTTACGATTGGGAAGAACACAAAAAACAAGGCTATGCTTGGTGGATTCATCGTATTGAAGAAAGCTTCAAGATTTATGATGTACTTCGCATCGACCATTTCAAAGGTTTTTCCGATTATTGGCAAGTGGATGGAAAAGCAGATATTGCTAAATATGGTAGTTGGCAGCCAGGTCCTGGCTATGATTTATTCAAAGCTGTTAAAGAGCAATTGGGTGACTTACCGATTATTGCTGAAGATTTAGGTAATATTGATGATAAAGCCAGAAAATTGCTTGCAGATTGTAATTACCCAGGCATGAAGATCCTGCAATTTGGTTTTGAAGATGTCAGCGGAAAAAGCTTAGATAGCCCGCATTATTGCATCCCGCATTCCATAGTTTATACCGGTACACATGATAACGATGTGACTAATGGTTGGTATAACGGTCTGACTGAACAACAGCAACAATATATTAATGATTATACACATCGTAGTGAGGATGAATCGATTTGTCAGGCGATGATTCGTCAGCTCTTTGCAACCGTTAGCAATACGGCGATTGCCACAATGCAAGATGTTTTAGATTTGCCTGCGAGTTCAAGAATGAATGTTCCTTCAACAATTGGTGGAAACTGGCAATGGAGAATGCAGCAATCAGATTTAACGCAAGATAAAAAAGACTTTTTAGCAAAAATGACCACGTTATATCAACGTGCTAATCAGGAAAACCCAATGATTAAATTTAGTACATTTGTAAAAAACGAAACCAATAAATCGCTTGAGCAATTAAGTGATAAAGAAACTTATATTCAATTATTAAATTACGTAAAAGCACTTTCTGCAGATAAACCTAAAAACACGGGTAAACGTAAGGTTTACTATATCTCAGCAGAGTTTTTAATCGGTAAATTACTTTCTAATAACTTGATTAACCTTGGTGTGTATCAAGATATCAAAGCGGAATTAGAAAGTGCGGGTAAATCATTAAGCCATATTGAAGATATTGAGCCAGAACCATCTTTAGGAAATGGTGGTTTAGGGCGTTTGGCTTCTTGTTTTATTGATTCAATGTCTACCCTTGGCTTAAATGCTGAAGGGGTAGGTTTAAATTATCATTATGGTTTGTTCAAACAAGTCTTCAAAAAGAATGAACAACATGCAGAGCCTAATGATTGGATTGAGGATAACTCTTGGTTAATTCCAACGGATATTAGTTATGAAGTGTCATTTAAGAAATTTACGTTAACTTCTAAATTAGATCGTATTGATATTCTAGGTTATAAGAAAGACACAAAAAACTATCTCAATTTATTTGATATTAAATCAGTGAATCCTAAACTGATTAAAAAAGGTATCGAGTTTGATAAAACTGCGATTGAAGAAAATCTAACATTATTCCTTTATCCAGATGATTCAGATAAAAATGGGGAATTACTGCGTATTTATCAACAATACTTCATGGTATCAAATGCGGCACAGTTATTAATTGATGAAGCGATTGAACGTCGCAGTAATTTACATGATTTAGCCGATTATGCGTATGTTCAGATCAACGATACTCACCCTTCAATGGTGATTCCTGAATTAATTCGCTTATTAACGGAAAAACATCAGATTAAATTTGCAGAAGCGGTTGAAATTGTACGTAATATGGTGGGCTATACCAACCATACAATTTTGGCTGAGGCATTAGAAAAATGGCCACTCGCTTATTTAGATGAAGTGGTGCCTCATTTAGTGGTGATCATTAAAAAATTAGATAAATTAGTGCGTGCAGAATATAAAGATCCAGCAGTACAAATTATTGATAAACAAAAACGTGTGCATATGGCGCACATGGACATCCACTTTTCAAATTCTGTGAATGGTGTGGCGGCATTACATACGGAGATTTTGAAAAATTCAGAACTTAAAGCGTTCTATGCGTTATATCCTGAAAAATTCAATAATAAGACAAATGGCATTACCTTCCGCCGTTGGTTAGAGTTTTCTAACCAACCATTAGCGGCTTATATTAAAGAATTGATTGGCGATGAGTATTTGCATGATGCAACGAAATTAGAAAAATTGTTAGCCTTTAAAGATGATAAAAAGGTTCATCAACAATTAGCGAAAATTAAGTTTGAAAACAAATTAGCATTAAAAGCGTACCTTAAAGAAAATAAAGGTATTGATTTAGATGAAAATTCAATCATTGATACGCAAATTAAGCGTTTCCATGAATATAAACGCCAACAAATGAATGCGCTTTATGTGATTCATAAATACTTAGAAATTAAAGCGGGTAAATTACCAAAACGTAAAATTACGGTGATTTTTGGTGGAAAAGCCGCACCAGCTTACGTGATTGCACAGGATATTATTCATTTAATTCTTTGCTTATCTGAGTTAATCAATAATGATCCTAAAGTGAATAAGTATTTAAACGTGCATTTGGTGGAAAACTATAATGTGAGTGTGGCGGAAAAACTCATTCCAGCAACCGATATTTCAGAACAAATTTCACTTGCCTCTAAAGAAGCTTCTGGTACAGGGAATATGAAATTTATGCTGAATGGCGCATTAACGTTAGGCACAATGGATGGGGCTAATGTTGAAATTGCAGAATTAGCGGGTGCTGAAAATATCTATACATTCGGTAAAGACTCAGAAAGCATTATTAAACTTTATGAAACAGCAGGTTATGTTTCAAAAGAATATTACGAAAACGACAAAGAGATTAAAAGAGCGGTTGATTTTCTTAATCCTGCCGTGGTGAAATTAGGGAATAAAACACGTTTAGAACGTCTTTATAACGAGTTATTAAATAAAGACTGGTTTATGACGTTAATTGACTTTAATGCTTATGTCGAAGCGAAAGAACAAATCTTAGCTGATTATGAAGATCAAGATAGTTGGAATGAGAAAGTGGTTCACAATATCGCAAAAGCGGGCTTCTTCTCATCTGACCGCACTATCGCTCAATATAATGCAGACATTTGGCATTGTGAGGGCTAAGGGGGAAGCAATGAAACTACTTACCCTGAATGTACACGCTTGGTTAGAAGCTAACCAAGCGGAAAAAATAGAGATTCTTGCTGACACTATTGTGGAAAAGGGTTATGACATCATTGCCTTACAAGAGGTTAATCAATTGATGTCGGCTCCTGCTATTTCGCCAACGTTAAAGCAAGATAACTATGGTGTCATTCTGTTGAATAAAATCAATCAACGCGTTGCACAAAAATATTCGCTTTTTTGGAGCAATTCGCATATTGGCTACGATAAATATGATGAAGGCATTGCGTTTTTAACCCGTTTGCCTGTTTATGATGTTGATGCATTTTATTGTAGCCAACACCAACGTCTTGACTCGATTCTTTCACGTAAAATCATTGGCTTGACAGTGGAATATCAAGGACAGTTAATTGAATGTTATTCTTGCCATATCAATTTGCCAAATTGTGATGGGGAAAATCAACTCGATAATGTTCGTTATATTGTAGAGCGAAGTCAAAGTGCGAATCTTAAAATCTTGATGGGCGATTTCAATACCGATGCAATAAGCGATCAACAAGCTTATCAACAAATTAAATCCTTAGGCTTATTCGATACCTTTGAAATGGCAGAGCAGAAGGATAGCGGCATCACTGTGGAGAAAGCGATTGATGGCTGGAAAGGCCATAGTCAAGAAAAGCGGTTAGATTATATTTTTTTAAACCAAGCAAAAAGGGTTTTATCCAGTCAGGTTATTTTTAATGGCAAAAATAAACCGATTGTTTCCGACCATTTTGGCGTAGAAGTAGATCTCATCTTGTAGGAGGATTGATATGAAAAAACTACTCAGTTTTGAGTTTTGGCAAAAATTCGGTAAATGCCTAATGGTTGTGATTGCCGTTATGCCAGCAGCGGGTTTAATGGTGAGTATTGGTAACTCACTGCCTTTGATTAGTGACGCAGAATGGCTAGCGCGTGTCGGAAACATTATCGCTCAAATTGGTTGGGGGATTATCGGTAACCTTCATTTATTATTTGCTTTAGCGATTGGTGGTAGCTGGGCAAATGAGCGTGCAGGTGGGGCATTTGCAGCGGGCCTTGCTTTCATTTTAATTAACTTAATCACTGGTCACTTCTTCGGCGTGAAGATTGAAATGCTAGCTGATCCAAATGCTCACGTAAGTACCGTATTTGCAGGAGAAATCCCAGTTGCACATTACTTTGTGAATATTCTAGGACAGCCTGCGTTGAATATGGGGGTATTCGTCGGTATTATTGCGGGTTTTGTGGGGGCAACAACCTTCAATAGTTACTACAATTTCCGTAAATTACCTGAAGTACTCACCTTCTTTAATGGTAAACGTTTTGTTCCTTTCGTTGTCATTTATCGTTCTGTATTAGTCGCTATCGTTTTATCGCTATTCTGGCCTTTAGTTCAAACTGGAATTAATCATTTCGGTCAATGGATTGCGAACTCACAAAACTCAGCGCCAATTTTAGCACCATTTATTTATGGTACCTTAGAGCGTCTATTACTTCCGTTTGGTTTACACCACATGTTGACTATCCCAATGAACTATACGTCATTAGGGGGTACTTATGAATTCTTAACAGGTGTACAACAAGGTAAACAAGTATTTGGTCAAGACCCACTATGGCTTGCCTGGGTGATTGACTTAATTAACCTTAAAGATGCGGGTAACTTAACCCAATATAACGAACTTCTTTCAACCGTGACACCTGCTCGATTTAAAGTAGGACAAATGATTGGTTCAAGCGGTATCTTAATGGGCTTGACGCTTGCTATGTATATCAACGTAGATGAAGACAAGAAAAAACTCTATAAAGGTATTTTCCTTTCATCAGCACTTGCGGTGTTCTTAACAGGGGTAACAGAGCCAATCGAATACATGTTTATGTTTGTCGCATTACCGCTTTATATTGTTTATGCTTTAGTACAAGGTTGTGCTTTCGCGATGGCAGATATCGTGGACTTACGTGTGCATTCATTCGGTAACATTGAGTTCTTAACGCGTACACCAATGGCGATTAAAGCAGGCATTGGTATGGATGTGATCAACTTTATCTGGGTATCGATCTTATTTGCTGTTGCTATGTTCTTTATCGCGAACTTTATGATTAAGAAATTTAATCTTGCAACAGCAGGCCGTAATGGTAACTATGATGCGAAAGGTTCAGATGAAGCTTCTAGCGATGAGCCAAAAGTGGCGAATGCTAGCACGCAAGTTATTCAAATCATCAACTTACTTGGTGGACGTAATAACATTGCAGATGTTGATGCTTGTATGACACGTTTACGTATCACCGTACATAATCCAGATTTAGTCGGTGATGAAGCCAGCTGGAAACAAGCGGGCGCAATGGGCTTTATTGTAAAAGGTTCTGGTATCCAAGCGATTTATGGGCCAAAAGCAGATGTCTTAAAATCAGATATTCAAGATGTGCTTTCATCTGGTGTTGATATTCCTAAAATGTAATTCAACCTAAATGCTAATTTTATCCCCGCTCTTCAAGGCGGGGATATCATATACCTCTCCTAGATATTGAATATCTTCAATATATCTCCAAAATTCCTTTATTTGATACCATCTATAAATTGTCACAACTTCGGCGCTAGAAAAAATACCGCCTATTGTGTAACGAGCGGTATTTCTAGTGTTAGAAGGGAAGTGGTCATTAAATGATTAACTGACCGATAATACTGCGAGTTTCTTCTCGAACCTCGGTAAGTTTTACTTTCACTAAATCACCGATTTTGTAACGGCGTTCCCCTTGAATATACAGTGCCAATTCATCAGCATTCACTTGCATTTCATCTTTATTTGGATGCAATGTGGAGGCTGGTACGAACATAGATGCGCCATTTTCCAATAATTGAACCCGTAAACCACCACGCATCATATCTTGCACTTCTGCATCAAATTCAGCGTTTTCAGCAACTTTATCAGCAAGATAGCGACAATATAACCAATCTGCAATATCACGTTCAACCAAGCGATTTTGGCGACGTGCTTCTTGCAAGCGAGCAAGCACCTCATCTTGTGGTTTTTCACAAGCTTGCTGTGTGAGCACGGCTTTAATTAAACGATGGTTTACCATATCGGAATATTTACGGATAGGCGATGTCCAAGTTGCGTAACCTTCTAATCCAAGCCCAAAATGTGGAGCAAGTTCTGATTTAAATTCCGCAAAGGTTAAATAACGACGTAAACGGAATTCTAAATAGTCACCTTCAATCGGTTCAATATCATGACGCATTTGGCAATAACCCTTTAAGGTTGCCAAATTTTCTACCGAATAACGCTCAGCAAGCTCGGCTTGATTTTCTTCATTAGCTAAATTTGCCATTAAGAAATTATGGGCATTTTCTAAGAATTTCTTATCAAAACCAGTGTGTGTATTGAAAATACCGGTTTGCGCTTGTTCAGCTAAGAATTGTGCAGCACAGATATTGGCGATAATCATGGATTCTTCCACGATTTGATTTGCAATACGACGATATTCCGCTTTAATTTCTTTCACTTTGCCATTTTCAGCGAGAATAAAGGAGTAATCCGGTTTCTCTTTAAATAAAAGAGAATGCGTTTTACGCCATTGAATACGTGCTTTGGTAAATTGATGTAGCCAATCAATTTGCTTTGCAATTTCTGGTGTTTCCGGTTGCCATGCATCAGGCACTTGCTCTAAATAATCTGAGATCTTGTTATAGACTAATTTCGCTTTAGATTGCACATAAGCAGACACAAAATGCGGTTTAGCCGTGATGTTACCGGCAAGATCCGTTTCAATGTAACACACTAATGCAGGGCGAGTTTCATTTGCCATTAATGAACATAATTCATCAGATAATTCACGAGGCAACATTGGGATATTAAAGCCAGGCAAATAATTGGTAAAACAACGCTGTTTGGCATCTTTTTCAATTTGTGAATCTAATGCAATGTAAGCTGTTGGATCCGCAATGGCAACGACTAATCGCCAGCCGGTTTGCGTACCATTTTGCTCGATAGGTTCGATATAAAGGGCATCGTCCATATCCTGCGTGCTTTCAGAGTCAATCGTGACAAAATGAAGTGCGGTCAGATCTTCGCGTGTTTGTTGATCTAACATTTCATAACTTTCTGCACCTTGCACAGGATGACGAGATTGCTCATGACGTGCCAATGTCACCCACCAAGGGGCTAATTCATCATCAGCACGGCAGATAAATTGATTGATGGTAGCATAGAAAAAGCGATCATCACGTAATGGGTGCGTTTTCAAATTTGCTACGACCCAGTCGCCTTCTTGTAATTCTTCTTTGACGGATTTAGCTTGTTGCGCGCCAATGGGTTGGTTGATACTTGGGTGATCAACCAAAACTTGTAATTTTTTGTCTTTATTGAACCGCACTTTGGCAATAAAGCGAGTGAGCATTGGCTCAATTAATTCTTCAGGTTCAGCTTGCTCTTTATCACCTTGTTTTTCGATGGTGGCTTTAATTTTGTCACCGTGCATGACTTTTTTCATTGCCGGTGGGGCAATAAAGTAGCTTTTTTTATCGCACTCTAAAAAACCATAAGCTTTATCAGTACTTTTTACCACGCCTTCAACGTGTTCTTTGCTATCGTGGATTTGTTGCTTAAGTTGTGCGAGTAATGGATTATCTTGGAACATAGTTATATTTAAAAAAAGAGAAAAGGCAGACTGAAAAGCCTGCCTAAAAAATAGATTGTACGAAAAATTATTCTTCGCCTAATTCGCCCATTGCAGTGATGCTGAAACCTGCATCTACGTGAACGATTTCACCTGTAATACCCGATGCTAAATCAGAGCATAAGAATGCTGCTGAGTTACCCACATCTTCGATAGTAACAGTGCGGCGTAATGCTGCGGTTTTCTCAAATGCAGAAAGCATTTTCTTGAGGTTTTTAATACCTGATGCTGCTAAGGTACGGATAGGACCAGCAGAGATCGCATTTACACGAATACCTTCTTTACCTAAATCAGCCGCCATCACGCGAGTTGCCGCTTCAAGAGATGCTTTCGCTAAACACATGACGTTGTAGTTAGGAATTGCACGCTCAGCACCTAAGTAAGAAAGGGTTAATAACGCTGCATTTGGATTTAAGTAAGGACGTGCCGCTTGTGCCATTGCTACAAAGCTGAATGCACTGATGTCGTGAGCAATACGGTAGCCTTCACGAGTTGCTGCGTTTACGTAATCGCCATCTAATTGGTCGCCTGGTGCGAATGCGATAGCGTGTACGAAACCATCAAATTTTTCCCAACGTTTGCTTAATTCTGCAAAGCAGTTTTGGATGCTTTCATCGGTCGCTACGTCTAAAGGTAATACGATGTCAGAACCAAATTCTTTTGCAAATTCTTCTACGCGTGGTTGTAATTTATCGTTTAAATAAGTGAAAGCAAGTTCAGCGCCTTGTTCTTTCATTGCTTTTGCGATCCCGTAAGCGATAGAACGGTTGCTTGCAAGACCTGTCACTAAAATACGTTTACCAGTTAAGAAACCCATATTTTTTCCTATGTTTGAGTTAAAAAAATCGACAAGATTATACTTGTTTTGTGTGCTTTCGTCAATCAATCACACTTTGTACCAGTTAGGCTGGATTATCAATATCTTTAAATTCTACATCCAGACCATATTCCGTTGCCAACCATTCACCTAATGCTTTGATACCGTAGCGTTCAGTCGCATGATGACCCGCCGCAAAGAAATGAATACCTTGCTCACGAGCAGAGTGAATTGTTTGCTCCGAAACCTCACCGGTAATAAAGGCATCACAACCTTGTGCTGCAGCTAAATCAATATAGCCTTGTCCACCACCGGTACAAATGCCAATTTTACGGATTAAGTGCGGTCCATTTTCGGTGCAAATTAACGGTTTGCGTTGAAGCACTTGTTCAATACGTTGCGCAAACTCTTCAGCGGTAACGGGCTCTTTTAACGTTCCCCAAACAGGAATGCTGGTTGTGCTATTTTCTAAAGGTTGAAGATCGCCAATCCCTAATAACTGAGCAAGTTTTGCATTGTTGCCTAATTCTGGGTGAACATCCAGAGGCAAGTGGTAGCCGTATAAATTAATGTCATTTACAAGTAAGGTTTTGATACGTTTGCCTTTCATGCCGCGAATACATGGATTTTCACTTTTCCAAAAATAGCCATGGTGGACAAGCACTGCATCAGCTTGTTGTGCAACGGCATAATCAATTAGTGCTTGGCTTGCGGTGACACCCGTGATGATCTTTTTGATCTCCGTTTTGCCTTCTACTTGCAAACCGTTAGGCGCGTAATCGTTAATTCTGTCTGTGCTAAGTTTTTCGTTTAGTAAACGTTCAAGTTCTAGATTGTTCATGATTTCTAAGAAAAAAGAAAAAGGTGAGATATGGTAAGAGATTTCAAAAAAAATGGCTAGTGCAAAAGGAGTGGGGGGGGAATGCACTAGCCAGTAGTGTGTTTGTAATAAAACAAGTTTACTATCTAAAACGAGATTCATTGTATATTTAATTATATAAAGATCAAGAAAAAAATAAGGAAATTTTCCTTATTTTTCGATATGTCGTTTTAGTATTCAAAAACAGATAAAAAATCAACCGCACTTATGAATACAAACTTGGCTCATCTTCAGTTGGACGCGTTTTAAATCGGCGGTGTAGCCACATATATTGTTCCACACCTTTTAAGATTTCTTTTTCTACGACTTTATTCATTCTTGTAGCGATTGCTGTTTCATCTGAAAGATCGGAAAAATCCACCGGTGGAGAAATGCTGACCGTATAGCCTGAACCGTCTTTATTACGCAATGGGGCAAAAGGTACAACTTTGCAATTGGGTGCAGATTTAAGCAGATAATAACTGCCTGTCGTGGTTGCGGCTTCTTGAACAGCGAAGAAAGGCACGAATACCGCATTTTTTCTGCCGTAATCATGATCGGGCGCATACCAAATGGTTTCACCTTTACGTAAGGCTTTGAGCATGCCTCGCAGATCTTTTCGATT
>OCPQ01001365.1_pt1 | contig 10815 bp, 8 predicted proteins | sample 1538251 | NCBI WGS metagenome assembly OCPQ01 (sample SAMEA2580249, study PRJEB22360) | human gut metagenome | biome: human gut; feature: human-associated habitat; material: faeces | place: Denmark | collected 2008/2010 | reverse complement strand
CCCCCATTACCAGGGGTACTGGCTGGCAGCCACAGGCCAAGCTGACCGGAGGCCGTGCCGTGGCGGAGGTGGTCTGCGCCGCACAGGGGCCCTCCGCCGCCAGCAAGCTGGTGAACGATCTGGCCTTCGGCGGCTACAACAAGGCCTTTGCTCCCAACCGCACCGGCTATGACTGGCTGTCGGCAGACTCCGAAAATGTGGACCGCTACATTGCCGACCCCCTCTGCGGCGCCGATGCCACGGTGGGGCTGTTCCGCCAGATGCTCCACGGCATCGCCTTCAACCAGAACCCCAAGAATCTGGCCCGCATGGACAGCAGCCTGCCGGTGCTGCTGATCTCCGGCGACCGGGATCCGGTGGGCGATATGGGCAAGGGTGTCCGCCGCACCGCCGACGCCTTCCGCAAGGCGGGCCTGTCGGACGTGACTCTGAAGCTGTATCCCGGCCTGAGGCACGAGATCCTCAACGAAGGCCCCATGCGCCAGACGGTCTATGAGGACATCTGGCACTGGCTGGAGCCGCATCTGCCGGCCCGTTAAAATCTCGCTAATTGAAATACGGTTCACCCACAAGAGGGCAGCCTGCAGCTGTCCTCTTTTCTTTTGGGAAAATACTGGCTCCATTTTGTCATTTCTGTCATTCGGTCAGTCAAAAAATACCAGTTTTCAACATTTTTCTCATACTTTTCTCATATTGGACTAATACGTCGTTTCATAGAGAATTTGTGAGAATTTTTTTAATAAATCACGAAAAATCGGCTGACTTTGCAGTGGAATTGGGGTATATTATAGCCCATATCGCACAGGATCCGACATTGTCGAATGCGTCGGGTGGGCTGTACGTTTTATCCCTGTCCGTACATGACGGACTTTCGACCGGGAGGTGAGTGAAATGGCCTATATGCGCTTGGGCGATCTGCTGGTGGCGTCCGGGACCATCACAGGGCAACAGCTGGAGCGTGCTCTGGCACTCCAGAAGGAGACAAAGCAGCGGTTGGGCGATGTGCTGATCCAGAACGGCTTCATCACGGAGGCGCAGCTCATCGACGCTCTGCGAGTGCAGCTGGGCGTGGACTTTGTGGACCTGACGGCCATTTCCATCCCCGTGGAGCTGGCCCAGTATGTCCCCCGGAACATCGCCAAGAAATACTGCGTGGTGCCGGTGAAGCTGGTACGCAACAGCCTGTATCTGGCCATGAGCGATCCTCTGGACTTCGTGGCTCAGGATGAGGTCAAAACCGCCTCCCGTAAGCGCATCATCCCCATGATCGCCACCCGCAAGGCCGTGGAGCAGGCTATCAGCCGCCTGTACGGCAACGAGGGCACGGCACGGGTCATCGAGGAGATGAAGCGAGAGGCCGGCAGCAGCAGCGATGTCATCCCCGCCCAAATGGCGCAGGACACGGCGGACCCTCAGGAGTCCGCCCCCACCATCCGCTTCGTTAACGCCCTCATCGAGCGGGCCTATACCGAGCGGGCCAGCGACATCCATCTGGAGCCGCAGGAGGGTGAGATGGTGGTGCGGATGCGCATCGATGGTCTGCTCCGCCGCATCCTGACGGTGCCTGCCGACCTGCAGAATACCGTGATCTCCCGCCTGAAAATCATGGGCGGTATGAATATTGCCGAGCATAAGATCCCGCAGGACGGCCACGCCATCCAGTCGGTGCGGGGCCACAGTCTGGACCTGCGTATCTCCTCCATGCCCACGGTGTATGGCGAGAAGATGGTGCTGCGTCTGCTGGACAAGTCCGCTCAGGCCCTCAGCAAATCCCAGCTGGGACTGGAGGGGCAGGATCTTGACAACTACAACGCTCTGCTGCGAAACACCAGCGGCGTCATTCTGCTGGTGGGTCCCACAGGCTCCGGTAAGTCCACCACCATGTGCAACATGATCCGGGATCTGTCCCGTGAGGAGATCAACATCGTCACGCTGGAGGACCCGGTGGAGTACCACATCCCCGGCGTCAGCCAGTGCCAGATCAACGAAAAGACCGGCATGACCTTCGCCAGCGGTCTGCGAGCCATCCTGCGTCAGGACCCGGACATCATCTCCGTGGGTGAGATCCGGGACGGCGAGACGGCCTCCATCGCCATGCGGGCCGCCATCACCGGTCATCTGGTGTTCTCCACTCTGCACACCAACGACGCCGTGTCCGCCGTATACCGGCTCAAGGACGTGGGCGTGGAGCCGTGGCTGGTGGCCAGCGCCCTGCGGGGCGTGGTGAGCCAGCGTCTGCTGCGGAAGGTCTGCCCCCACTGCAAGAAGGGCTATCAGCCCTCTGCCGAGGAGCTGGCCCTGCTGGGGATGCCGGAGGACAGCCATGTCACCTTCTATAAGGGCGAGGGCTGTCCGGAGTGTCATCACTCCGGCTATACCGGTCGCCGGGCCGCCTTCGAGATCCTGATGCTCAGCGGCCGCCTGCGGCGGCTCATCAGCGAGGGCGCCAACGAGGAGCGGCTGACGGAGGAGGCCCGCAAAAACGGCTTCCGCTCCATGAGGGAGAGCTGCCGCCGGCTGGTGCTGGAGGGTGTCACCTCCGCCGAGGAGGCCGCCCGCATCATCAACACCACAGTAGACGAGTAATTGCGTAAAACCCGGCACGGAAGGAGCGGAGACACGCCATGACCACATACCGTTACAAGGGCCAGACCAAGGACGGAACGGCTGTATCCGGCGTCATCCGGGCCTATGACGAGTTCGAGGCCGCCAGCCGTCTGCGGGAGACCGTAGCCATTATCACCCGGCTGGAGGAGGTACGGGAGAAGAAGGAAAGCATCTTCAACCGCCCCATCGGCCTGAAGATCAAGGAAAAGGAGCTGGCCCTGATCTGCTCCCAGTTCGCCATTATCCTCTCCGCAGGTATGTCCATTCAGCACTGTGTGGAGATGGTGGCGGCCCAGACCAGGAACCGCCACATCCGCCAGATGCTGGAGAAGGTGGCCGAGGAGGTGGGCGCAGGCTACTCCATGGCCCAGAGCTTTGAAAACAACGCCCCCTATCTGCCCAAGACCTTCATCGAGACGGTCCGGGCCGGAGAACAGTCCGGCACGCTGGAGGAGTGCTTCCAGCGGCTGCACCGGTACTATGATAAATCCGCCAAGACCAAGGCCAAGGTGGTCAGCACCCTGACCTACCCCGCCATGGTCATTGTGGTGGCCATCGTCGTGTTTATTATCATCATCGCCGTGGCCGTCCCGGCCTTCAACGATGTCTTTGCCGAGATGGACACCCAGCTGCCGGGCATCACCCGTGTGCTGCTGGCCACCAGTGACTTCTTCGTGGGCTGGTGGTGGCTGCTGCTGCTGATCGCCGCCGGGCTGGGCATCGCCTATATGGTGGCCCGCCGCTCTGTTCAGGGCCGGAAGGCCATCGCCGCATGGAGCCTCACCAAGGCCCCCCTCCACCGGCTCCACAGCCTCAGCGCCGCCGCACAGTTCGCCCACAGCATGGCCACCATGCTGACGGCCGGTCTGCCGGTCCCCAAGGCTCTGGATGTGACCGGCAACGTGATCAGCAACTACACCTTCGCACTGGCCGTGCAGGAGGTGAAGCAGAAGGTGGAGCGTGGCCGCACCATTTCCGAGAGCATGGGTCAGATCGAGTACTTCCCCAAAATGCTGACGGAGATGGTGGGCGTAGGCGAGCAGTCCGGTTCGCTGGAGGAGACGCTGGACGTCATCGGTGAATACTTTGACAACGAGGTGGAGGTCACCACCGCCCGCCTGCTGTCGGTGCTGGAGCCCATCATCACCATCGCTCTGGCGGTGATCGTGGTGGTGCTGCTGCTGGCGGTGTATCTGCCGCTGTTCACCCTCTACGGCGGAATGTAAGGCCGCCGCACCCAAATTCGTATCCTATCCGTATAACAACCCTGTACGGATCAAGATAAAAACCGCAAAAAAATAATAGGAGATGTAGAACTATGTTGAAGAAACTGCAGAGCAAGAAGGGCTTCACTCTGATGGAGATGCTGATCGTCGTCGCCATCATCGCTGTGCTGGTGGCCATCGCCATCCCCGTGTTCAACGGCGCCCTGACCAAGTCCAAGGAGGCCGCTGACGTGGCCAATGTCCGTGCTACCTATGCCGAGTGGCAGACCGCTATGCTCACTGAGAACACCAAGGCTCCCGCCGACAAGGACGCCTTCCTGAAGGGTCCCACTGGTAACGATACCCTGACCCTGAACTATCCTGACAAGCTGACCGTCACCAACGGCACCATCACCTACAAAGCTACCAAGCTGACCGACGAGAATGGTGCAAAGACCTTCACCTGGACGCTGGGTACGCCCGACATCCACTGACATCCATTTGTCACATTCACACGCACAGCTCCCGCACCGGCCCGGCCGGGCCGGTGCGGGACGACCGTCTCTCATCGGGCGGGGATGGCCGTGGGTTGGCGTCCCTCCCCGCTCCGTGAGGACAGTCCCATCTAAAGGAGAGCCTTCCCCATGCTGTATGCCGATCCCTTCCTAACTGTTTACTGCTGCCTGCTGGCCGCCCTGCTGGGTGCGTGCATGGGCAGCTTTCTGAACTGCGCAGCCTGGCGCATCGTCCATGGGGAGAGCGTGCTGCGTGGCCGGTCCCATTGCGACGCCTGCGGCCACGTGCTGGCGGTGCGGGATCTGATCCCGGTGGTCAGCTATCTGGCTGCCCACGGACGCTGCCGCTACTGCGGGGCCAAGCTCTCCCGGCGTCACGTTCTGTCCGAGGCCGTCTCGGCGCTGGTGTTCGTGACGCTGCTGCTGCATTATGATATTTCGCTCCAAGCTCTTGAAGGCTGGTGTGTGGCCGGCATCCTGCTGGCCTGCTCCTTTGCGGATTTGGAGGGGTACATCATCCCCGACCGTTTCATAGCGGTCGGCGTTGTGCTATTTATCACCACTCTTTTCTTCGACCCCCAGCCGCTCCGGCGGGCGCTGGACGGTGCCATCGGCGGTCTGGCGGTGGCGGGGGGCGTACTGCTTCTGGTGCTGGGGATGGAGAAGCTGCTGGGCCGTGAGGCCATGGGCGGCGGCGACATCAAGCTCCTGTTCCTGACGGGGCTGTTTTTGGGCTGGAAGCGAAACCTTCTGTGTCTGGTGGCGGCCTGCGTCATCGGCATCGTGTGGGGACTCCTGCAAAAAAAACGGGACGGCGGCGAGGCCATCCCGTGGGGCCCCAGCATCGCCCTTGGCGCTTGGCTGACGGCGCTGTGCGGCCAACAGATCATCGACTGGTATCTGGGGCTGCTGTAATTCTTGAAAGTGAGGACGAGCATTTTGGAAAAGATCGTTGGCTTTGACATCGGTGAGAGCAGCGTCAAGCTGGTATATTTCGCCGGTGCGGACCTGAAAAAGGCCGTCACGGCGGAGCTGCCGGACAACATGGTCTCCGGTTCGAGGATTTTGTCCATGGACGCCATGGCGGACTTCCTGCGCCAGACGGCCAAAAGTAACGGCATCCCCCTGACCCATGCGGCGCTGGTGCTGCCCTCCACGGAGGTGTTCACCCGTGAACTGGTGATGCCCGCCATGACGGAGCAGCAGCTGCTGTATAACCTGCCCTATGAGTTCCGGGACTATCTGACGGAGGAGAAGAACAAGTACTTCTTCGACTATTCCATGCGGGAGGTGCTGCGGGACGAGTCCGGCCAGCCCACGGAGATGAATCTGCTGGCCTGCGCCACCCTGAAGAGCACCGTGGAGAGCTATCGGGCCATGCTGCGCCGGGCGGGCTTCCGCCTGCGGGTGCTGACCCCCAGCGAGTGCGCGTACAGCGCCGTGCTGCAGGCCTACTACCGCCGCACCCGGCAGGAGGGCCGTGACCTGTGCGTGGTAAATCTGGGCCACAGCGCCACCTTCCTGTATATCTACCGGGGCGGCCACTTCGCCAGCCGCCGGGAGATCGAGGTGGGGATGTCCGATCTGGAGCATCTGGTGGCCGATCAGTGCAGCGTGGACGTCCACGTGGCTCACGAGTATGTGCGCCAGAACTACAACCATGTGCTGGAGTCGGAGCAGGCCCGTGAGTTGTATGGCCGCATCGCCGTGGAGGTGGTGAAGGCCGTGAACTTCTTCAACTACAACAACCGGGAGCGGGAGCTGACGCAGCTGTGCCTGTGCGGCGGCGGCAGCGCCATTCAGCCGCTGTACGACACCATCGCCGATACCACCGGCATGACGCTGCACACCTCCGCCGAGCTGCTGGGCCAGCGGATGTCCACCGAGGAGCCGTGGATGTACCTGCGGGCCATCGGCGGCGTGGATCTTGGCATCAAGGGGGGCCTGCGATAATGGCAGAAAAGATGAAAAAGGGGCCTTCGGAGGCCGGTCGCAAGACCCTCAAATGCCCCCATAAGCAGGGCATCAATCTGAATATGCGGGAACAGAAGGGCAATCCCCGTCTGACCCTGCTGGTGGGCTGTCTGGCCATCGTCATTCTGGCGGGCTGCGTGGCCAAGTTCGGCGTCATCGACCAGTATCGCCGGCTGGATGCGGCGCAGGCCGCCTACGCCTCCGTTCACACGGAGTATACCCAGATGCAGGAGCTGCTGAAGGGCTACGACCGTCTGCTGATGGAATACCGCACCTACTCCATGGAGTGGGCCACCGACGGCAGCGAGGACAACGGCACTCTGGTGGACCGCCAGAAGGCGCTGGATCTGCTGGAGCAGGAGATGCTGTCCCGTGGACGGCTGGTCTCCCTGCAAGTGTCCGGCAACAAGATGGTGGTGTCCATGTCCGGCATGAGTCTGGATCAGATCTCCCGGATGTTTGACGTGATCCAGCAGTCCCCCATCGTCAGCAATGTGGAGCTGAATCTGGCCTCCACGGAGGACGGCAACGTCTCCACCATTCTGGACTTCACCGTCCGCATCACCCTACGCAGCGCAGAGGAGGCAGGCAAATGAACCGGGAATTGACAAGACGGGAAAAGACCCTGCTGCTGGTGCTGATCGTGGTGGTGCTGGTGGCGGGCTACTGTAAGCTGATCCTCATCCCCATCAACGATCAGATCTCCAGCTATCGGCTGAACATGGAGGCCGAGCAGACGGAGCTGGACGCCAATCAGGGGAAAATGGCCCAGATGCAGAAGATGCAGAAGGCCATCGAAGAGATCAAGGCGGCGGGTGAGAAGCGCACCATCCCCCAGTACGACAACAGCGGCAAGCTGATGATCGAGCTCCACGAGATCATGAGTGACACGCTGGACTATTCGCTGGACTGCTCTGCGGGTACCGTGCAGCAGGACTATATCATGCTGCGGCCCATCGTCATGACCTTCCGGACCTCCACCTATGCGCAGGCCCGGCAGATCGTGGATCGGCTGTGCTCCAGCGAGAACATCAGCCAGATCTCCGACATGAATATGAACACCTATACCGAGGGCCGCAACAGCGGCACTGTGGAGACCACGCTGGTCATCACCTACTTCGAGATCATGCCCTGAGAACGCCGTGGGGCGGGGAGCTTTTTCTATGACTGAGAGAAAACTACAACGGAATAGACGGGGCTTCACGCTGACGGAGGTGCTGCTGGCGCTGGCCATCCTCATCATCCTGCTGGCGCTGGCCATGATCCCCATCAGCCGCCACCAGCGCAATATCCGCCAGACGGAGCTGGATTCCAAGGCGGAGACCATCTATCTGGCGGCCCAGAACCGCCTCTCTCAGCTGCAGGCCAGCGGCCGCAGCGACGAGTACGGAAAGGACCGGGCCACGGCCCTGAACAACATCCCCTGGGACGCCGAGCAGGATAAGTACACCACCAGTACTCTGTACTACGTCACCTCCGCCGCCAAAAGCACCGACACCTCCGCCGCCGGGAGCATCCTGCCCCGTGAGCAGGTGGAGGCGGAGCTGTGGGACGCCAACTGGGTCATCGAGTATGATCCCGGCAGCGGCAGTGTTTACGCCGTGTTTTACAGCGAAAAGCCCATGCAGTACAGCTTCGACGCCTTCAACCCCCTGCGCTCACGGGATCGCCGGGTGCAGGAGGGGGCTACCGTGGGCTACTACGGCGGCGACAGCGTCCAGAGCGAGGACACCGGCAAGCTGACCCCCAAGATGGAGATCATCAACAAGGAGCGTCTGCTGCTGAAGGTCACCTGTGACACGCCCCGTGACCCCCTGCACTTCTATGTGACGGTAACGGATGCACAGGGCCACTCCACCGGCCGGATGGAGCTCACCGGCTCCGAAGTCAACGTCTCCTACCGCACCTATACCGTCACCATGGTGCTGGACGACCTGACGGAGGGCAAGCGCTTCTCCCAGCAGCGCCGCTTCCGGCAGCTGACCCCCGGCTCCGACCTGACATTGAAGGTGGAGGTAGAGAGCGACAGCCGTCTGGTGGACTCCGTCACCGGCAAGCTCACCACCAACAGTCTCTTTGCCGAGGTGCGGGACGGCGGCACCACTGCCGTGGTCACCTATGCCCGGCATCTGCAAAATCTGGACGAGGGCTCCGGTCTGCCCACCGCCATCACACGGGCGCTGCAGGAGCAGGATATCCAGTTCGTCAACACCGGCATGGACGACGGCTGGGACAGCTGCTATCCGGGCCGGAGGTTCACCCCCATCTATAACGAGAACCTCGCCTATTACGACAGCACCGTCGCCGTAGGCACCCAGTCCTATCACCCTGTGGTCTATGAGCTGCCGGTGGATACCGACGGTGACGGCGGCCTGTTCGAGAGCTTCCGGGGTACCTTGCGAAACATCCGTCTGTGCGGAGCCCAGATCAGCGCCGGCGGCAATGCCGGCGGTCTGGCTGGCTCCCTCCGGGGCGGCACCACCATTGAGGGCTGTCAGGTCTACCTGAGCCCCACCCGTGACAAGCTCAGCAGCAAAAGTGAGCAGGATATCTGGATCAGCGGCGCCACCGCCGGTGGTTTGGTGGGTCGTTGCGACTATGATCTCACCGTCCGCAACAGCTTCGCCTCCTCCGTGCTGGAGGGCGGCCGCTACGCCGGCGGTCTGGTGGGCTATATCAGCGGCGCCCGCACCGTCTATGTGGAACATTCCTACGCTGACTGCTACCTCTACGCCTCCGGCACCACCGGCGGCCTCATCGGCAGCTGCATCGGCACGGCGGACATCACCCTGCGGGACTGCTACACCGCCGGCTTTCAGGAGGCCGACGTCATGGCGGGTCTGGTGGGCGGTGAGTTGTCCTACGGCGACGTCATCGACACCTGTTACAGCGCCAGCGCCCGGCTGAACGGCAGTGAAAAGCTCACCTACTCCACCGCCAAGCCTGCGGATGTCACCACCGGCAAGCCCGATATCACCAGCACCTACTATATGTCCCACGGCGACCACGACATGGACGGCACGGTCTTTGCCGACTATGAGCAGTGGAGCGGCCGCAGCCGGGCCGACGCCATCGAAAAGTACCTCAACGACGCCTTCACCGCTGAGACCGGCGGCAGCGACACCGTGGCCTACAATCTGGTGGACGGCATGGGTCTGGGCGCTTACTCCTATCCCCGCCTGACAGGGCTGACCCACTACGGCGACTGGCAGGCTCAGTTCGAGGCCGGTACACTGGTGTACTACGAGGTCTATTCCGACGGCAGCTACGGCTTCCGTGGCGCCAACAAATCCACCGTCAAAACCACCGGCACGGTGGTGGGCGACGGCTACGGCATGGTGTACAGCACGCTGCCGGAGCAGGATCTGACGGTGCGCTATTCGCTGGGGGCCGGGAGGTCACCTCTACCCTGTACCGTGCCAACGCCATCGACATGGGCGGGGGCTACTACCTGCTGCCCCTGCCCCGGACACTGGTGAACACCACCGAGGTATCCACGGACTTCTACCGCCGGGTGCAGGTGGAGGACACCACCTACTACTTCAATCCCCATTTCACCTGCTGGGTATCGGAGGGCTCCGAGGCCCCGGAGGCCCCCAGCGAGATCGGCATCCGCACGGCCCGGCAGCTGAATAACCTGAGTCTGTACTATGAGCAGTACAGCCCCCTGCTGGCCAAGGACACCACCTTCCAGCAGGAGCGCAGCATCGATTATTCCGGCTATGACTGGGCAGCCTATGGCCGCAACGATACCGTCGTCACCAGCCAGCAGCCCATCGGCAGCAGTGCCGTCGTCCCCTTTACCCACATCTATGACGGCGGCACCTATCCCATCGCCGCTGTGCCGCTCCAGAGTCCCAACGGCGGCGACTACGCCGGACTCTTCGGCCTGAATCAGGGTAGTCTGCGGAATGTGGTGCTCACCACCGGAGAGCAGGACTACTCCGTGACGCTTCGGGGCATCCTGCGCCTGCGTACCGCCTATGTCGGCGCTCTGGCAGGCCGCAATGACGGCACCGTCTACAACTGCGCTGCGGCGGGCTACTCCGTCACAGCCCACGCCTATCAGGGCAGCGTCCTGTATATGGGCGGCTTCGTGGGCTATAACGCCGGGACCATCCGCTCCGGCAGCGTCAGTACTCCCTCCCTCACCGCCAGCAGCAACTATGCCCGTCTGCTGATGGGCGGCTTCACCGGCGGCAACAGCGGTCTGGTGAGCCAGAGCTACGCCATGGCCAACGTGGAGGTACTCCAGATCCGTGGCGGCGGCGTGGCCCTCAGCGGCTTCGCCGGGGAGAACATCGGCTCGATCCGCAGCAGCTACTGCGCCACGGCCCTTACCTCCCCCGGTGCCGATACCTACGGCTTCGCCCCGGCCACCGGCAGCACCTCCGGCTGCTACTATCTCAGCGGCGGTACCTATCGCTTCGTGGGACAGGTCCATCTGTATGATTACAGCGACCAGTCCGGCGCACGGGCTGTCAATGAGCAGGGGCTGAAGGCCCTGACCCTCA
>OCPQ01001363.1_pt1 | contig 10820 bp, 8 predicted proteins | sample 1538251 | NCBI WGS metagenome assembly OCPQ01 (sample SAMEA2580249, study PRJEB22360) | human gut metagenome | biome: human gut; feature: human-associated habitat; material: faeces | place: Denmark | collected 2008/2010 | reverse complement strand
CCGGACCGCAAGGTCACCGAGAACACCAACCGCAGCGGCTACTTCCGCTCATGGCTGGTCGTCGGCGAAGTGCTGTCGTGGAGCCCGGACGAAGGCGGTCGCGTCACGCTGATGAGCCGCAACAAGATCGAACCCGGCCAGGAGATCGAATTCCTGCTGCCGGGCGATGCGCCGCTCATCTACACCGTGCCCGAAAACGGCCTTCGCGACGCCGACGGCAACTGGGTGCAAGCCATCAACAATCCGGCGCACGTGTTCTCCATGCCGTGCCCGCATGAGGTGCCGGTCAACGCCGCGATCCGCTCCCGCACCAAGCACCCCACCCTCAAAGCCGCCTGACGCCAATCGCCGAGCCGAAGAGCACGCAATCACATAGGATAAGGAATCATGAGCGATACGCAGTTTGATGATGAGATTCTGGACAGCAACGCCATCAGCCCCACCGACGAGGAGGGCAACCCGGTTCCAGTGACGATCCCGATCGCGCTGGCGCCTGGTGTCACTGTCGTCTACACCACGCGCCTGGGCGGGGTGAGCCACGGCGATTTCGGCGATTGCAATCTCGGCGGCAAGGGCGGCGACGACCCGCAGGCGATTCTCGCCAATCGCGTGTCGCTCGCGAAATCCGTCGGCTGCGGGCTCTCGCTGGTCAGTCAGGTGCATTCCGGGCGCGCGGTGGACGTGGATGCATCATGGCATCTGAACACCCCGTTCGGCTTCGATGTGTCCGGCACGCCCGGTGAGGTGACCGCCGACGGCGAGGCGCAGGCCGCGACCGTCGTGGAGGCGGACGGGCCAGTCACGTCTCGCGCGGGTGTGGCTCTGGGCATGTTCGCTGCGGATTGCCTGCCGGTGCTGATGGCCGACGCCCAGGCCGGCGTGATCGGCGCCGCTCACTGCGGGCGCAAGGGCCTGCAGCGCGGCATCATCAGTGCCACGATTGATGCGATGGTGGCCAAGGGCGCTGCGCCGGAGCGCATCGCGGCCACGCTCGGACCGTGCATCTGCGGCGACTGCTACGAGGTCGGCGACGCCATCGCCGACGGGTTCGACGCGCAATTCCCCGGTACGTTCACCTTGACGCGATTCGGAGGCCCCGGCATCGACATCGCCAAGGCCGCCCGCATGGAGCTCGCCAAGGCGGGTGTTCCCGTCGACAGCATCGTCGACTCGCGCCCGCGCGTCAACGCCGCCTCCCAATACCTGTATGAAGACGAAGAGCTTGCCTCGCTGTGCGCCGCCGACGGCGAAGGCGAGCCCGCGCTCGCCGACCGCTGGAGCACCGTGCGCCACAGCATGTGCACGCTGGAGAATCCGCTGTGGTACTCCCACCGCCGCGCCTCGCTCGCCGGCAAGGCGCACGAGGGACGCCTGCTCGCCCTGATCATGCGCGGCTGACCCCGATTTGCCTCGGTTGTGACGAATCGGGCCGCTATCTTCGTTTCGTGAGGTTGATTCCACCGGTGGGAAACATCTATCTTCGTTTCGTGAGGTTGATGGCCAAGTAGCCCAAGGCCCTAAACCGCATGATTCCAATGGCGTTTGGCGCTTAATACTCGCGGTATCGTGTTTGGGCAACCCCTTGAAACGCAGATAGATGTTCGGCGGAGCCGAAATCAACCCCTCGAAAGCGAGATAGCCCGTTGCGGCGGGGCCGACACCGGTGTCGGCGGCCTGTTCGTCGTCGAATCAGAAAAAATTCCGTGCAGAAGAGTGTGGCTTCCGTCACACCCGGGCAGGGCGGGGCATACGGTGGGCGGTATGACTCAGAGAGATGACAGAGAACCCGAAGCACCGGTCGTCGCCGTGGTATTGGCCGCCGGCTTCGGTACGCGCTTCGATCCGGACAACCCCAAGCAGCTGGTGAGCGTCGACGACAAGCCGATCGTCTGCTGGTCCATCGAGGCGTTCGAGCAGAACCCGCATGTCACCGACACCATCGTCGTCGTCAACCCGCAGGTGCGCGATGAAGTGGAACGCCTGGTCGATGAGGCCGGCTACCCGAAGGTGCGCATGATCATTGACGGCGGCGCCGAACGCGCCGACAGCACTGCGGCGGCTCTGCAGGCGCTGGGGGCAGCTGGCATCCCGCCCCGCGCGAAACTGCTGATCCACGACGCGGTGCGTCCGTTCGTCGAGCAGTCCTCGATCGACGGCTGCATCACCGCGCTGGACGAGTTCGAGGCAGCCACAGTCGCATTCGCCTCCACCGACACGATGCTGCTCACCGAGGATCTGGGCGACCGCAAGGTCGTGCGCTCCGTCCCGGACCGCGCGAACATGTTCCGGGCGCAGACTCCGCAGGCATTCCGGTTCGAGACCATCCGCCGCGCATACGAGCTAGCCTCGCGCGACCCCGATTTCCATCCGACCGATGATACGCGCGTGGTCGTCGACTACCTGCCCGACGTCCCGGTCGCCATCGTGGCCGGCTCCCGGACCAACATGAAGATCACCACGCGCGACGACCTGCCCCAGGCCGAGCAGATCTCGCTGGAGATCCGCAAGCGTCTCGCACGCGAACGGATGCATCAGGTGTTCGCCCAGGTCCGCGAGCAATAGCAGCGGCAGGCGTTCGCGGGGTACACTGGCATCATGCAGCAGCTCAATGTCGTGATTTGTGGGTTCGACCACTACGAGAACATCGACGTCAACCCGTCGTACGAAGTGCCCGAGGCGCTCGTCCGCGACGGCATCGGGGAGCCGTCCGACGTGGACGATCCGCTGCATGACGCCAACGTGTCCATCAACACCGTGGCGCTCCCGGTCAGCTTCGCCAACGCTTGGCCCACGTTGCTGGAGACCTTGGACGCGACCCGGCCGGACATCGTGATCGCGACCGGTCTCAAGCATGCGGCGCACAGCGTGGCGATGGAACGCTGCGCCACGAACCTGATGAACGCTGCCCGCCCTGACGCCGACAACGCGCTGCCGCGGTTCGAGCCGATCATCAAGGACGGCCCGGCCGCATATTGGACCCGTTTGCCGTTGCGGGCCATCATCAACGATTTCGCGCGCGACGGCATACCCGCCACGCTCAGTTCCGACGCGGGCACGTTCGTATGCAATTCGCTGTTCTACCAGCTGCTGCACTGGACGGCGACACAGGATCGTGTGCTGGCCGGCTTCGTCAGCTTCCCTCCGATCAATGGCGGCAGCAGGCTGCAGAACGGCCTGGATCTGCGCCAGCAGGTGCGTGCCGGGCGCGATGTGGTGCGCGAGACGGTCCGTTATTATCTGCAGCCGTCGTCCGGGGATATTCTCATCGCCTGACGTTTTGCTGGGATGCAGCTGGTTTCTTGCTGGCATGTGTGTACGTTCGCGTATGGTTCGTCGCGTTTCTGGCGTGGGCTTGACGCCATGCGGTACAGTCGTGTGTGGTTGTGCTAACGAGCAGGTGTAATGGCGAAAGGAACCGAACATGGCGGACCAGTTCCCGATTGTGATACGTGGATACGATAAGGAGCAGGTGGACCGGGCGTTTGCCAGCGCGCAGCAGACGCTGGCCGCGTTGCGTGCGCAGATCAAGCAGGACGGGGATCGTCTGCTGCAGTTGCAGGCGAAGCTGCAGGAGGAGCGCAACCGTCAGTCGTCCAAGAACCACACGTTCGCCTCGTTGGGCGCCAACGCCCAGCAGATGCTTGCCTCCGCGGAGCAGACCAGCACCGAGCTGTTGGAGCGTGCCAAGCAGGATGCCGCCTCGACTCGCGCGTCCGCCAAGGCTCAGGCGGAGACGCTGATCAACAATGCGAAGCTGGATGCGCAGCATCTTCTCGATGACGCTCAGGCCAAGGCCGATACGATTACCGGCAACGCCACCAATCAGGCGCAGACCATTACGACCAGCGCGCAGCAGGACGCCGCCCAGCTGCGCGCCGAAACGGCGAAGATCGTGACCGAGCAGCGTCAGTCCGTCGATCTCGAACTCACCAATTCGCGCGAGGAGCATGAAAAGCGCATGGCGTCGGAGCGCGCCAAGCAGGAGCGCGAGATCGCCGAGATGCAGGCGAAGGCGACCCAGCAGATCGCCTCGCAGCGCAGGAGCGCGAACGAGGAGATTGCCAAGCTCAAGTCCGAGTCCAACGACCAGATTCAGGCGGCGCTCGCGGAGGCGAACAAGAAACTGTCCGACGTGCGCGAGCAGGTGTCCAAGATGATGGCCGACGCGCAGCGCAGGGCGGGCGAGATTATCGATGCGGCCAAGGCGAAGGCGCAGGAGATTCGCGACGACGCCGAGGTCCGCCACACGCAGACGATGAGCCAGGTCAACGCCGAGGTCGAGCAGATTCGCACTGACATCGCCGCCCAGCAGGACGAAGCGACCAAGAAGGTGAGCGAGCTGCTCGAAAACCTCGAAGAGCGTCGCGTGGCCGCCAAGAAGGAATCCGACGAGCTGATCGGCCAGGCGAAGACCGTGCGCGAGGATGCCGACACGTATGCGGCGAGCAAGCGCAAGGAGGCCGACGATCAGGCCGCGCAGATCCTGGAAAAGGCCGGCGAGGATGCGGCGTCGCAGATCGAGGATCGCCGCAAGGCCGCGCAGGTCGAGCTGGAGGATCTTCAGGGGCGCATCGCCGAGCTGCAATCGCGTGAGGCGGCCATCACGCAGCGCGTGTCCGAGCTGCGTTCGATGTTTACCAAGGCGTTCAGCGGATTCGGGTTCATGAACGAGCAGGGGGCGGAGCAGCCTGGCGCCGCGTCGCATCAGGGAGCGCCCGATGTGCCGCTGTACAATGCCGCCGCGCAGGATGAGCCGGCACCGGCGTATGAGTCGCATGCCGTCGCGGAGCATGACGACAATCAGGATGCGGAAGCGGTCGCCGCCGAGCCGGTCGCCGAGCATGTGGCCGAGCACACCGAGGCCGGCGAGGCCGAAACCGCCGAATAGCAGTCGGCCGGGATTCCGAAGCGTCGGATGCCGGGCTTCGCCGTCCGGCCCGCAGGCGGCTGTAGAAGTCGCCGAGCTCCTGCCGAATCAAGGTATTGAACCGGTTCGATGGCGGGAATCCGCTGTCGCCGCTACACTCATTAGAGACCCGGTGCCGGGTGGGGGGAATCCCCCGTTCGCCGCTCCACTCATTAGAGCCCCGTCGTGGCATCCGGTCAAACGCTGGATGCCACGTTTCATTGCGGCCACAAAACCGGCCGCGCACGTCCCAAGTCAAAGGAGCAGCATGACCGAGAACACGTCATCGTCTGAAATCACACCGCTGTCCGGCGAGCAGCTGAACGATCTGGTCACATCATTCGATGCCAGCCAGTCCAACCGTCTGGCCATGAACGCCGTCACCGCCGCCGGTATCGACAAGGTCGCGCTGAACTATGACCGTTCCCGTCTGCTGCAGCGCCGCTTCTCCGTCACCGTCGACAACGGCGAGGTCACCCATCAGGACCGTTCCGGTCGCTGCTGGCTGTTCAGCTCGCTGAATGTGGCCCGTTTCGTCGCCAAGAAGAACCTCGGCGTCAAGGAGTTCGAGTTCTCCCAGAACTACGCGATGTACTTCGACAAGCTGGAGCGTGTCAACTACTTCCTGCAGGACGTCGCCGCGCTGGTTCGTGCCGGAGAGCCGTCCGACTCGCGCCTGATCCAGCACCTGCTCGCCGACGTGATGGGTGACGGAGGCCAGTGGACGATGGCGCTGAACGTGTATAAGAAGTACGGTGCCGTGCCGAAGGACCTGTTCCCGGAGACCGAATCCTCGAAGAACACGGGCGCTATGAACACGCAGCTGCGCCACCTGCTGCACACTGCCGTGGCGCACATGTACGCCGACCCCGCGTCGATCGACGACGAGGTCGCCAAGACCGTCGCCGCCGGCCACCGCATCCTGACGATTCACCTGGGCGAGCCGCCGAAGAGCTTCGACTGGGAGTGGACCGACTCCGAGGGCATGTTCCACCGCGACGGCGAAATCACGCCCGTCGAGTTCTGGAAGAAGTACGTGGGCACCGCCGACCTTGAGGATTACGTGTGCCTCGTGGACGATCCGCGCCGCGAGCACGCCAAGGGCAAGAAGATCGGCATCGAGCACCTGGGCAACGTGGCCGGCGGCAACCCGACCGAGTACCTGAACGTGCCGAACCAGTTCATGAAGGATTGCGTACGCGCGATCCTGACCGAAAAGGGCATCCCGGTGTGGTTCGGCGCGGACTGCGGTCCGTTCATGGATCGCGAGCGCGGCGCGTGGGCGACTGACCTGTTCGAGTACGGCAGCGTCTACGATGTGGACTTCGACATGGACAAGGAGTCGCGCGTACGCTTCGGCGACTCCGCGATGAACCATGCGATGGCGTTCGTCGGCGTGGACGTGGCCGATGACGGCACCACGACCCGTCGCTGGCGCGTGGAGAACTCCTGGGGCGACAAGATTGCCGACAAGGGCTACTTCACGATGAGCGACGACTGGTTCACCGAGTACGTGTACGAGGTGGCCGTGCCCAAGGCGATGCTCCCGGCCGAGTATCAGGCTGCACTCGCCGAGCCCGCCACCATGCTCCCCGCATGGGATCCGATGGGTGCGCTGGCCTGAGCGAGGTATCGGCCCGTGCGTCGAGCACGAGACTGAATGACCGATTTCGTCGATTCCCCGTGTCGGATGGACATTTTACGAAAGGAATGTGCCGTTCGATGTGGGGAATCGTCATTGACGGCGGTCTTCCGCTATTGTTGGATGACAATGATGTTTCTAGCCAGAGGACCGCGCATCGGTTGCGGCATAGCGGAATAAGCCCAGAGAAAGCTGCATGATGAAGAAAGCGTCGGCCGGAAGCCGCACATCATTCAATACATTCAATCGAATACTGACGTGTCTTATCCCGATCGCGTTCGTGTTGACCGTCGGCGCATGCGGAACTCCCGGCTCCGATGCGGGGTCGGCTGAGCGTCAGTCGTCCGGACAATCCGAATCGGCTGAGTCGTCCGAACCGTCAAGCTCGGCTTCCACGTCCGGCGGACAGCTCGCCACGAGCGTGCTGGAGACGTTGCCGGTCAAGGGACGTGCACCGAAAACCGGTTATTCGCGCGACCAGTTCGGCGCGGCATGGGCCGACGTCGACCACAACGGGTGCGACACGCGCAACGACATCCTCAACCGTGACCTCACCAACAAGACTTACAAGGCCGGTACGCACAATTGCGTGGTGACCAGCGGTCGGCTCGTCGACCCGTACACCGCCGCGGTGATTGATTTCGTGCGCGGGCAAAGCACCTCGGCGGCCGTGCAGATCGATCATGTGGTGGCGCTGTCGGACGCATGGCAGAAGGGCGCGCAGCAGCTGATCGCCGACCGGCGCAAGCAGCTGGCGAATGACCCGTACAACCTACTCGCGGTGGACGGCCCGTCGAACCAGCGCAAGTCCGACGGCGACGCGGCGACCTGGCTGCCCGCCAACAAATCGTTCCGCTGCTCATACGTGGCTCGGCAGATCGGCGTGAAGGCGAAGTACTCGCTGTGGGTGACGCAGGCCGAGCATGATGCGATGTCGCGCGTGCTGTCGTCCTGCCCGGCCCAGACCGTTCCGACCGGCGACGGCGCGGAATCAGTGGCGCCGCAGGAGGACGTGTCGCAAGGCAGCTCATCGCAGGACGGTTCATCGGGCAAACAGTCCGAGTCGGGCACGGTGGTGGAGCCGGCCGCTCCGTCTGACGGCGACAGTTCCGATGTCTACTACAAGAACTGCGCCGCGGTGCGTGCAGCCGGCAAAGCGCCGCTATACAAAGGGCAGCCCGGCTACTCGACCAAACTCGATCGCGACGGCGACGGCGTCGCCTGCGAATAGCGCCCCATCTCCATCCCGCGAAAGTCCCATCCGCAGCCGCCGGAATGGGACTTTCGCCGTCTGACGGCTTCGCAGCTCCGCCGTGCCCGCATTGCAGCCGTTGTTTTCCGTATTCTGACGGCACCTACTATTGTGTGTTCGGTATTGGTATGCGACGTGAGGGCGCGGGTCGAAAGACGCCGGGCTGCGGTGCGGAAGGAGAGCAGAGCGATGGCAGGGCTTCGTGGTCCGGACAGTTCCGAGGACGAGCGGCATTTGAGCGGGAATGCCGTGTTCCCTGAAACGGTGGACGTGAACATTCGCCAGCTCGACCCGATTCCGGCACCGCGGTATTTTCTCAGGGAACTGCCGCTCACCGATGATATGAGCGACCTGGTGCTGCAATCGCGTCAGCAGATCCGCGACATCCTGCACGGTCGCGATGATCGTCTGCTGGTCATCGTCGGCCCGTGCTCGATTCACGATCCGAAAGCGGCGCACGAGTACGCGCAGCGTCTTGCGGCGCTCAAGGGCGAGCTTGAGGACCGACTGATGATCGTGATGCGCGTGTATTTCGAGAAGCCGCGCACGACGATCGGCTGGAAGGGTCTGATCAACGATCCGGATCTGGATGGCCGCTTCGATATCCGCAAGGGCATGTGGCTGGCGCGCAAGGTGCTGACCGACGTGCTTGGCCTGGGGCTGCCGACGGCGACCGAATGGCTGGATCCGATTACGCCGCAGTACATCTGCGATCTGATCAGCTGGGGGGCGATCGGCGCGCGCAACACGGAGTCGCAGGTGCATCGTGAGTTGGCGAGCGGCATGTCGATGCCTTCCAGCCTCAAGAACGCGACCGACGGTTCGATCAAGCCGGCCGCCGACTCGTGTTTCGCGGCCGGGTTCGAGCACCATTTCCTGTCGATCAACCTGGATGGCCGCGTGATCTCCGCCGAGACGAAGGGCAACCCGGACTGCCATCTGATCCTGCGCGGGTCGAACACCGGCCCGAACTACGATGCGGCTTCCGTGGCGGCCGCGCTTGAGGCGTTGCGCGCGTCGAAGGCGAGCGGCCCGAGCGAACGCTGTCTGGTCATCGATGCGGCGCACGGCAATTGTGGCAAGGACGCGAACGTCGAGGCCGAGGTCATTGAGAACATCGCCTCACGTATCGCCGATGGAGAGCCGGGCATCCTCGGCGTCATGATGGAGAGCTTCCTCAAGGGCGGACATCAGAAACCGGCACCGCTCGACCAGCTGGTGTATGGCCAGTCGGTCACCGACTCCTGCGTGCCGTGGGAGCGCACCGAGGAGCTGCTGCACACGCTCGCCGACGCCATCGACGCGCGTCGCGCGCTCTGATCCGGTGCCCGGCCTAGGCTGCTAGGTGGGGTATGCCACAATACATGGCTGTTAGCATATACGTAGGTTCGGCGTGGCCTTGTCTGTTCGAGAGGCCGCGCCGAACCGTTTTCTTTTGCATTGGGGCTGCTTCAGTGATGCATCGTCACAGCGACGCGTCGTCCCAGTGGTCGGCGGCGGGGAGCGAGCGGATCGACGGCATCAGCAGCGCGATGACCACATTGACCGCAAGCACGGCCAGGAACAGGCCAATCGTGGCGCCGAACCCGATGCGTGGCAGCAGGGAGCCGGCGAGCGCTGAGCAGAACAGCGTGGGTATCATCGACAGCATGCCGCTCGCCGACTCGACACGTCCCTGCATCTCGCTCGGCACTTTGGCAAACACGAATCCCATCAGCAGCGAGTTGATGGTGGGGATGGGCAGCCCGACGATCAGCGATGACGCCAGTATCACCAGGTAATCGTTGCTGAACAGCATCGGCAGCAATGTCAGCAGCGACGTCACCGACAGGACGACCAGACCGGTGCCCATGTGCACTCGCTCGCATACCCGTGCGGCGATCACCGCGCCGATCAGCATGCCGACTCCCATGACGGTGTTGACGAAACCGAGTCGCACGGAGTCCACGTGGGTGCTCACCAGTTGCAGGTTCACCGCGGCGAACACGCCGTTGAGCCCGAAATTCACCAGCGCGGCGATTACGCAGATCGCCAGCAGCGTGTGCCTGCGCAGCGTCCAGCGCCATCCTTCGATGAAATCCTCGAAGAACGAGGTGTGCGCCGACTCTGCTGTCGCATCGGCGTCGGGCGCGACGGCGGCATCGGACGTGCAGTCTGCTTGCGACGCGGTGTCGGGGCGCTTGCTCTTGCGATCTGTCGTCACCATGTCGCGGACATGTTCGTCGACGCGCAGCTGGGCGGCACTGACACCGCTGATCGCGTACATCAGCGAGGCGACCGCGAACGGCAGCCACGGCGCGACCGCGTACAGCACGCCGCCGAGCGGGGATCCCGCGATGCTGACCACGGAATCGCGCCCCTGATTGAGGCTTTGCGCCTTCGGATATTCGCGGGTCGGGATGATCGTGCGCAGCATCGCGTTGGTCGCGTTGGCGAGTAGTCCGTTGACCGCTGACGCCGCGACCGTCACGATGGCGAATATCGGGAATGCGATCGCATGCAGGGCGATCAGCACGAACACCGTTCCCCACAGCAGCGTGCCGAACACGGCGTTGGCGATGATGAGCCCTTTGCGGTTGTGCCGGTCCACGACCGTGCCGCCGAACACGTCGCTGACATGCGTGGCAATTTGGCTGAACGTGGCGAGCCATCCGGCGAGCACCACCGATTGGGTGAGCGAGAAGGCGATCAGCGAGATCGCGAAGCCTCTCATCGCGGCTCCGATCGTCGAGGCGGTGTCTGCAGTGAACCATTGACGATATGTGGGGTTGCCCCACAGCGATTCACTGCGTTGCGGGGAAGTGCGTTCGCGGTGTGGCGCGGTTTGCGCCTGCGATGATTCGGGCATGATGTTTCCTTTGAATAAGTTGAGGGGTGTTGTGCGTCGAGGGGTGAAATTGCGTATGCTTGCGCTCGCCCATTGCATTGTGGGCGCAGGGCGTGGGGTGAGAGGGTATGTCAGGCCGCCGTTATGGCAGGCACCCGGAGGGGGCGGGGTTGTGCACGACGGCGGACGCGGC
>OCPQ01001360.1_pt1 | contig 10825 bp, 8 predicted proteins | sample 1538251 | NCBI WGS metagenome assembly OCPQ01 (sample SAMEA2580249, study PRJEB22360) | human gut metagenome | biome: human gut; feature: human-associated habitat; material: faeces | place: Denmark | collected 2008/2010 | reverse complement strand
TCATACCCTGACGGTCGCATGCTGCGAAGTCTTTCTGTTTTCCTTCGATCAGAGCATCGATACCATACAGAGCAACTCGTCTGTAGTCACCAACGATACGTCCACGTCCGTAAGTATCCGGAAGACCTGTCAGGATCTTGCTGTGACGGGCTAATTTCATCTCTGGTGTGTAGATATCAAATACACCCTGGTTGTGTGTTTTGAATTCATAGTTGTGGAATACGTCTTTGATCTTGTCGCTTACTTTGTATCCGTAAGTTTCGCATGCCTGCTCTGCCATTTTGATTCCACCGTATGGCATAAATGCACGTTTCAGCGGTTTGTCAGTCTGAAGACCAACAACTGTTTCAAGATCTTTAAGATCTTCGTCGATGTATCCCGGGCCATATGCTGTCAGAGATGTAACAACCTCTGTTTCCATATCCAGAACTCCGCCTTTGGCACGTTCTTCTTTCTGCAGTTCCTGAAGTTTTCCCCACAGTTTGTTTGTTGCTTCTGTTGGTTCTTCCAGGAAGGAAGCATCTCCGTCATATGGTGTGTAGTTCATTGAGATAAAGTTACGAACGTCGATTTTTTCTTTCCAACGGTTTCCTTTGAAACCTTCCCACTGTGAAAAGTTTTTCATTTTGCACCTCTCTAATATATGATTTATTCCGCGTATGTCCCGTCTAACTTTTCTTGCAAAAGAAAAATAAGACCGGAATCTTATTAGTTTCAAGTGAACACTCCCTTGTTCACGCCGCTAGTGTACACTATGGAATACGCCGTTGTCAATCGATTAGCGCATGCTTTTAATTTAATACAATTTGTAGCTGTGTCTTGATATTTTTTATCAACATGTTGTGGTTTTGTACTTTTTTACGTTCAAAAAATGTACCCGGAAAAGTACAAAAAAGCAGCCTCTCGCTGCTTTTATATTCCCCCGTTCCACACATCAATATGCAGAAGCTGGAACAATAATGCAAATACTGTTTTGTAGATCGTTCGTGCCTTGAGAGCTGTCTTGTCCATATATCCAAGATGCATTTGGACTGCTACAGATACGGTGCTGTCGATGATGTTGGACACGATCACCTCCGGATCCATCAGATCGAACAGATCCTTGTAACACTGATAAATATACGGGTCGGAAAGCCCGCATCCCTTTGATACTTTACGGACGGTAACGCCTTCGATGCCTTCTTCTGCTACTACTTTATATATGGAACGCTGAAGTCTTTCTTTTAATTCTTCTTTTGTATATTTTCGAGCCATTACACTCTCCTTCTGTATGCCGTTGATTTGGTTAAATTTGACCGAATCCCGACTGCTGACTTCGCTTTTTACATAAAAAAAGCAAGACAGCAGATGGATTCTCTGTTCTTGCAACTGGCTGGCTCGTTCTCGGCCCCTATAGCTTTGCGTCACTGCGTTACCACAGCTTTGCCTTTATGAAGTTAAGTTCATGGTAACGTAAATTCTGCATTTTTTCAAGGGTTTTGATCCAAATAAGTAAAAATCAATGTAAATGTTAAAGTAAATGTTAACCTGATTTATTTTAATTCATGGTGTAACATGGTATGATTAGAACAGTGAACAATGTATTATCAATAAAATACGGGGAGGTAAACTATGTTTCAAATTCCCACAAAGATCGAGCCGGCATATACCGCCGGGAACGTTCTTACACTTAACCAGCGAAAGATCCAGTCTGCTCTGCACAGGGGAAATATTCTTTCTGTAAATTTGAAGAAAACTTCATCTGGTCATGTACAGGAAAATCCCAAAAGAACGCAGGCTTATCGACATCCAGAACCAGCACCTGTAACTCCGACAGTATCTTCGGTATCCTCTGCTCCGCAGAAACACGATATCCCGGTCCTTCGCAACGTCATACAGAAGGGCCAGAAAGTCCGTATCGGCACAGTCGGGCAGTTTCCAAAGGTGCGTGTTGCACTTGGCTGGAACGTCTCTAACCCTCAGTGTGATATCGATTTATCCGCTTATCTTCTGGATGCTTCAGGCAAGGTTCCCGGCGATGACTGGTTTGTTTTTTACGGACAGACACTGAGCCCCGACGGAAGTGTTGCCCTGCATGTAAATGGCTCCAGGGCAGACCGTGAATATGCGGATATTGATTTTTTCAAACTGAATACTTCCATACGGAAGATCGTTTTTGTCCTTACGATCAACGAGGCACTGGAGCGGCACCTAAATTTCAGCATGGTCAAAGATGCCTATATCCGGCTTCTCGATCCGGATTCCGGTCAGGAGATCTACAGTTTCATGCTGACCGATTATTATGACAATGTCACATCCATGATGCTCGGAGAGATTTACTTACATAATACAGAATGGAAATTCAACGCTATCGGAAACGGTGTCGCCAGAGATCTGGCGGGGCTCTGCCAGTTATACGGCGTTGAGACAAACTAACGGGAGGATACTCTTATGATCAAATTTGAAACCATAAACGAACTGACACTCAAAGTCACTACTACAGGCAACGACGTTATCTTCACCAAGACCGGTGCTTTTATCGCAGGCGACTGCAGCGGCAACACTAATTACCGCTTCGAAAAAGTCCTTCTCGGACCGCAGAAAAGTCTCGCCCAGGCAGCACTCGGCTCCCTGATGCGCCGCGTCACCGGTGAAAACATTCCTCTTACCAAAGTCACCATGAACGGTCCATCCGAAACCTATTACGCAGAAAGCGCACAGCATGTTCTGGTCTATAAACTGGAACCGGGCGAAACGATCTCTGTCGAATCCGAAAACCTGCTTGCATTTACACAGGACTGCAAATACAGCGTCCGCTTCATCGGTGTCGGCGTTTTGTCCCAGAAAGGTCTTGCTACCACCACACTTACCGGAACTGGAAGCGAAGCTTATGTGGCGGTCATCACTGACGGAAACCCGATCGCACTCAGCAATGTACAGTCCCACAATACGATCTCTGTCGATCCGGATGCTGTGATCTGCTGGATGGGCAATGGTGCCTGCGACCCGCGCATCACAACAGATGTCAACTGGAAAACCTTTATCGGACAGGCTTCTGGCGAATCTTATTCCTTTGAATGGCATGGCGGAATTCCGGTAACTGTTATCATTCAGCCTTCTGAACGCAGCGGCGGTATCCGCGTTGCAATCGATTGAAAAAATATCCCCTGCCACTTTAGCAGGGGATATTTCAAAATTAGCTCTTTTTATTTGTTAGATCTCATGATCGCTTTTCGTACCATATCCACAGGGATGATCAGTACTCCAAGAACCATGGAAACAAGCAGTGCTTTCAGTGTCAGAGGAGTTGTGCTGAAGACTTCTCCACCGATCTGGATCAGGACTGTCTGAAGAACAAAGATCGCACCCATTACAAGGATAAATCTCTTATTTTCTCCAATATGCTCAAACAGGTTAAATCTCTCAGATCTGGTATTCAGACTGTTAAAGATAATCGCATAAATAAAGAATGCAAACATAAAGGTCTTCTCATACAGATCCGGATTTGAACATCCTGCCGGCATAACTGCTGTTGTGATTCCGCCGACATTTTCCAGGATCAGGATAGATCCCAGAGTGATAAATATTGAACTTACACCAATTGCAGATTTGATATATCCTGTCAGGATATTGTCGCTTCTCTTTGCCGGCTGCTCGTTCATGTAACGGTTCAGGATCGGCTCACCGCCGAATGCCATAGCTGCCAGTGTATCCATGATCAGGTTGATCCACAGGATCTGTACGATAGAGAATGGCTCTGTCCAGCCAAGGATCGGTGCCAGAATGTTCATCAACAGGGTACTGATATTTACAGTTAACTGGAAGATCAGGAATTTGCCGACGGATTTTGCCATCGTTCTACTGTTCAGTACACAGTCTTTGATAGAAGTCAAACTGTTATTCAGGATGACAACATCGCCTGCTTCCTGTGCAACTGCGGTTCCATCTCCCATTGCAAATCCGATATCCGCCTGTTTCAGAGCAGGTGCATCATTGACACCGTCTCCGGTCATACCACAGACATCATCAAGCTGCTGTGCAACTGTGACAAGGCGTTTCTTGTCCAGAGGTTTCGCACGGCTGACAACACGAAGATTCGGAAGTTTTTTCTTAAGCTCATCATCAGAAAGCTGTTCCAGTTCATCATGAGTAAGAACAACTTCTGTCTTTTCATCTTTGAGGATTCCGGCTTCTTTTGCGATCGCAACGGCGGTCTCTTCGGCATCACCGGTAACCATGACTACCTGGATTCCGGCACGGTTCAGGACTTCAACTGTTTCGATCGCATCTTTTCTTACGTTGTCTCGCAGAGAAAGGACTGCAAGAAGGATCTTCTGGGAACCAATGATCTTCACTACGGAGAGAAGTTTCATAGTTCTCTTCGCCTGTGCGACCATCTGCTCTTCCACTTTGGCTTTCTCTGCAGATGTAAATTCTGCGATGCTGCCATCTTCTGTCATATAATGTGTTACGTCATTGATGATGTTCTCTGTTGCACCTTTCCAGTAAACAGTGCCATCATTTAGTTCTACGGTTGCACATTTCTTCTCGGAATCAAATCCGCTGATCTCTTTTACTTTGGACGCATCAACTTTATCCGGAGCACCCTTGGAAATAGCATAGGTCAGAAGTGCACGGTCCATGTTGTTACTTCCGATCGCTTTACCTTCAGAGATTTTTGCAAGGTTATTCAGAGTGATCGCTTCCAGGAAATCATTATGTGAGACATGGTCAACGATTCTTCCGTCTCCAAGGACAAACTCTACCAGTGAAAGATTTCCCTCGGTAATGGTTCCTGTCTTATCACTGAACAGAAGGTTCATGTAAGCAGAATCAGAAAAAGCTGCCTTATGGCTTACAAGGATGTTTTTCTTATACATGGATTCTGTGTTCATGGACTGAACCAGGCTGTTCATCATCGGAAGACCTTCCGGTACTGCCATGATAACGATGGAGGCCATCAGCATAACAGCCTCTGCGATCAGAAGAAGTACAAATACTGGTGTGATTGCTTCATCTGCTCGCATGATAGAAAGAACAACCTGCAGGACACCTGCGATCGCTGCTGCAGAAACACCAAGTTTACCGATTCCGCCGGCAACAACTTCAAGTTTGAGGCTGGAAGTATCTTTACGCTCTTCTTCCTCGTTTTCATCGGTAAGGGCTTTGTTGATCTTACCAAGTTCGGATGCATCGCCAATCACGGTTGCTACCATATATGCCTCGCCGCTGGTAACGACTGATCCCATAAATACTTTATGTGCAGAAGAATAATCTGTAGATTCTGCTTCTTCCATGGTATCTGCTGCGGACTTGGACTCATCACGGGATTCTCCGTTCAGAGCTGCCTGAGATACTTTCACATTGCCTTTGAAAACAAGTCCGTCAACCGGGACTTTATCACCTGCCTGGATCAGAATGGTATCGCCTTTAACAATATCACTTGTGAGAACTTTGACAAGTTTGCCGTTTCTGAATACTTTGGCGTAGGTTTTGCTGTACTCTTCCTGCAAAGCCTCACTTCGTGATGTATTTCTGTATTCAGACAAAGTGCTGAATCCAGTCGCAAGTGCGATCGCAATCACGATACTGATGATCTCAACGACATCATTGTCGCCGCTCAGTGCCGGAACGATCACGCCAAGGATTGCAAGTACAATCTTGAGTACCAGTGCAAGACATAGAACCTTGATCCAGATATCATTAAAAGCACCGATGAACATAGACCAGAGTGACTCTGTTTCTTTCTTGGCAAGTGCGTTGGTTCCATACTGCTGTTTGCTCTGCGCTGCCTGCTCCTCCGTCAAGCCCTGTTCAAGAGCTTTCCTGTTTAGTTTTTCACTCATTTTGGTGAATTCCTCTCTTAAAATAAATTTATATATATTCTGATAATGAAGCAGGAAGAGAAACCGCAAAAGTTTCTCTTCCCAAACTCTTCACATCATCATACATACCGTCTGCAAAGATCGCCGATCGATGTGTCCTTTGTACCCTGACCGATAGCTCCGAATTTCCATTCGCCATTATGTCTGTAGATCTCTCCAAAAATCATTGCGGTCATACCGGAATAGCTCTCGGTAAGGTCATATTTACACATCTCGCGATTGGTATTTCCATCTACGATCCTGATAAACGCATTTTTGATCATTCCAAAATGCTGTTTTCTCTGGACTGCTGAATAGATATTTACAACGATCACGATCTTGTCATATTCCTGCGGCACCCTGGAAAGTTCAATGAGGATCTGCTCATCATCGCCTTCTCCCTCGCCAGTCAGGTTATCTCCCATATGACGGACAGTGCCTGATTTGTGCACAAGATTTCCGAAATAAACAACATCTGTCTTATCCACAAATTTACCATTCTTAAGCAGGATCGCGGTCGCATCACAGTCAATATCTGCCGCCTTAAAAAGCCCGAACAGCCCTGATCTCTGCTCTACCGCATCCCATCCAAGTCCTACGAGTACATTTGAAAGTCCCTTGCTCTCTTTGCTGAGACTGACTTTCTGTCCTTTTTGCAAACTAATCGACATATTCTATCTCCTCCCGGCATTCGCCAGTCAGTTAATGTGTAACGTTGTTTTTGATGCAAAAAAATTATGCAACTTCGATTCCGTAATGTCCGCAGAGTGCTGCCAGACCGCCCTGGAATCCACTGCCGATCGCATTGAATTTCCATTCGCCGTTGTGTTTGTAAAGTTCTCCAACAACAATAGCTGTTTCGATGGAGAAGTCCTCTCCCAGATCATAACGGATCAGTTCCTGGTTTGTATCTTTGTCCACGATTCTGATATATGCATTGGAAACCTGGCCGAAGTTCTGTCTTCTTGCCTCTGCCTCATAGATCGTTACTGTAAAAGCAATTCTCTCAACATTTGACGGAACATCTGCAAGAACAACTTCCAGTTCTTCATCATCACCTTCGCCCTCGCCAGTACGGTTATCTCCCATATGCTTTACGGAAGCTGACGGATGTTCAAGATTTCCATAGAAGATGAATTCTTTGTCCGTCGGGCATTTACCATTGGAACCAAGCATAAATGCTGCTGCATCAAGGTCAAAATCTGCACCTGTGTCAAAAGCATTTACATCCCAGCCAAGTCCTACCATGATGTTCTTTAAGCCCGGATTTCCCTTTGTAAGATCTACTTTCTGTCCTTTTGATAAATTGATTGGCATAGCTGTTTCCTCCTTTATGATTTCCTCTTTTGAGAAATTTTAACATGTTTTATTTGCCTGCACCACCATAGGTTTTGAGAAATTCCTGTTTGATATTCTCAAGGCGGGCCGCATCGTCGATACGCTGTTTTCTTGCTTCCTTCTGAATATTCTGCGTTTCCTCGATACCATTGACGATCGTTCTCCACGTTGTTTCCAGCGTTTCGATCTTGACGGAACTTCCACTTGCAAGTCTCGCTGTCATCTTGGACTGCTCAACTGTATTCCTGGCATTTTTGATCAACATTTCATTTGTCTTCTTGTCAAGTTCTGACAGCGCCTCTGCCTGGATCTTCTGGCGTTTGAGCATGACTGCCTGGGCAAGCCCCTGCTTAAAGACCGGAAGCGTAACGATAAACGCTGAATTGATCTTTCTGACAAGGTTCATATTGCTGTATGCCATTGTCTTGATCATCGGAATGGACTGGATCGCAATATTCTCAGCAACGCGAAGATCCTGTGTACGCTGTTCCAGCATCATAAGTGCATTGTTCAGTCCTGCCAGTTCAAGCTGAATGGAGTTATCTCCTGTCGCCTCAAAATCTGCCTGGCGCTGTGCAATGTAAGCTTCCAGTTCACGGCAGCCCTGCTCACCGGCAAGAATGTATTTGACAAGCTGATGGTAATAATCGACATTTGCATCAAACATCTGCTCCAGCTTACGGTTGGACTGCTTGATCTCGCCCTCATACTCACGGAGCTGCACATAGATCTTGTCTACTTCCTCTCCCATTGTATGATATTTGTCGAGGATCTTTTCGAGCTGTTTCTTCATATTTCCAAACAGCTTGTTAAACAGGCCTTTGTTTTCCTGAAGTTCACTCGGATCAAACTTTGACATGATCTTGGACAGCGATTCAAGCATCTCACTGGACTCATCCAGCTGGCTCATACTCATGCTGTTCAGAACAACATCCGATGCTTTTGCAATCTCCTCTGCCGCCTCTGCACCGAAAGAAACGATCGTTTCGAGATTATTGACCTCGATCGTGCTTACAAGTGCGTCGACCTCCTCGGAATTCGTCAGTGTTTCATTCATTTGCTGACGGTCTGCCATGATATCATATGGCTGCACTGTCTCAATCTCAGTGCTGGCTGCCGGTGCAGATTCCACGGGTGATGCCGGTGGTGTTACCTTGCTGAAATCAATTCCCATAACACTTTATCCTTTCCTGAATAGTCTGTCACGCCATGACGTGTGTGCTGTTAATGGAATCGTATTCCAGTCAGGAACCTGCAGATCATACATAAAATCTCCTGTCTGATGTTCTTCCATTAATCTCTGGTTAAAATGGTTATCCATATTGTAGCCTGTCGGAACAAAGAAAAGCACATCAAATCCCAGCAGGTTCAAAAATGCTGCATAGACAGAATCCTCCAAAGTGATCAGTACTTCTGAAGCATTGATGTAGATCAGTTTCGGATTTTTCTTCGTAAAATCAAAATTCTGTATCAGCCGCGTGACCTGTTTCGGCAGGTTCAGTGCGACAGATATGATCGTATATTCTGTTCCATTCTCAAATGTTCCCCGGATCAGCCGCTGCTCGATCAACGCCTCCAGCTTGTCCAGGATGTACTCCTGCATCTCTTCCCGGAGAAATCCATACGGATATGCCGGATGATTCCGGATCTTCCTGCGCTGCAGTTTCCCGTTTCGGAAAAATTCCGCCGCGTACATTTTAATCGGATTCGGTGATGTGGAAGTCAGAAACGGAGGATGATCGATCACCACCGTTTCCGGTGTCATCAACTGTTTGATCGAGATCCAGTAACCCTCTGTTTTCCTGTCCTTCACGCCGGATATTTTTGAAAAAATCACCGGCATGTTCACGGTTCCGTCAGCCGTACTGAAATTTGGTCTGTATTTCATCTCCGTATTCCAGAGAAGTTTGATCTCCCTGTCCATAGTCTGCAGCGAGATCGTATTGGCTTTCGTAAACTGCTGATCCCGGAATATCACAGAGTCATTGTACATCAGTGTATCCAGTTCCCGTTCTGCATGATACGCGGCAGTTCCTATATGAAGCTGTGCGTTTTGCTCCGGAAACTGATCCAATTTCATTGAAGTCTCATAATTTATCTCATATAAAAGAGTATCTTCAAGCATGCAGTGTTCATTCCGGTCCGGACACAGAATCAGGACATCCACCGGCACTCTCGCCAGAAATTTCATAAAAAGAACTTCATTTACATTCTGACATACGCCCAGATGGATAAAACAACCTGTGTCGTTTTTCTTCCAGTTCTTAAAAATCTGGTTCTGATATCTCCGGATCCAACACAAAAGATACACACCCTTATTCATCAGTCTGTTAAGATTGATCTCCGGCTCTCCTGCTTCCAGCTTCATCACTTCTGCAAAAGCCCTGCAGAGTACTGCCTGCAGAACCGGGCTCACCGGATATTGTATATTCATCTGCAGATCCGCGATCATCTGCTCCACTCCTGTATAGTGGTTTCTTCGGATCCTCATGATCTCATCTGTTGTCGGGTTTGGAATGCTGCCATTCACGATCACTGTCTGCCGCTTCTGATTCTTCAGTTCCAGATAAAACTGGTACAGATCATTTGCATAAGTAAGTTTATCCTCCACACCACCTATCCGCAGATAACAGTTATAAAAAAGATCCTCCCTGTCGCCGCGCTGCTCCGGTGCTTTGAGGATATCTGCCAGTCCACTTCCTTCGATCCAGGCATTTGTGCAGTTGATAAGCCCATCCTTTGAACCAAACAACTTCTGATTCTCCTCTGCCTTCTCAACCTCTGCTCTCAGTTTCTTAAGTGAAAAATCCGCCGGGAATCCTCCGACGTTTTCTCCTGTATATAAAGTAGATTTCTGAGACTGCGGATCAAGTTTCAGATACGCTTCATCTCCCATCGGTTCTGCAAGGACCACATCACATCCTGCATTTGAAAGAACAGAAATCAGCAGAAGTTCATAATTACTGATCGAACCAACATAGAGGATCTTGGGAACATTTTGCTGTCCGAGCTGATTCACGATCCGCTCAAATTTGTAATAAAGCCAGCACATAAACTTGATATATGCATTCTTGAGCATATTTTCAGTTTTTCCCGCTCTTCTCAGTTCCTCCAGTGAATCATAGATGGAAGCGGCTACATTCTCGTTCTGTGAACGATTCATCCTGGGGAGCCATTTCTGAAGCCCTGACATGATAAAGCCCATGCTGAGCTGAAAATCATTCCCCATCATTTCATAGTAATAAGACAGATTCCCCTCCGTGGGATTCGGTATCTTACCCTCAACGATCACTCCGCATTTCCTCGCGGCATCATAATAATTGTACAGAAATCTGCCGATTTCTTCCGAGTAACCATTGATACGGTAAAAATAAACACCCTTTTCCCTACGCTTCCCCAACTCTGTAAAAAAGTCACTGAGGCTTTGAATTTCTTTATGTTCTAAAACCAACGATTCTCACCTCAATATTTATTATAAATCATATTGTGACTCTCTTTTTTCAGAATAGTCACTGTAAATCATTTTATCATAGTCGACTGTTAATTACTACAGGTCTGAATTATTTTAAGATAATTTTTAGAAAATAGTGTTACTGTTCACTCCGTTCACAGCAACTTGGTCAAAATGCATTCCAAATCACCTT
>OCPQ01001357.1_pt1 | contig 10846 bp, 10 predicted proteins | sample 1538251 | NCBI WGS metagenome assembly OCPQ01 (sample SAMEA2580249, study PRJEB22360) | human gut metagenome | biome: human gut; feature: human-associated habitat; material: faeces | place: Denmark | collected 2008/2010 | reverse complement strand
GCTGACATTCAGAGCTTCGGCAAGCTGTTTCTGCGTCATTCCCAGGGCTTTCCGTTTCCCTGCAATATATTTTCCAATTTTAACAAGATCCATACATTTCACCTACTTTCTGTTTACACTAAGCATAAAGGATATTTTCCAAAATGAACACCCCTTTGGAGTAGAATTTGACACATATTCTCTTTTCCTGCATATTTTAAACGAGAATCTTATATCACTCTGGAGGATTTATGAAAAAGAAATTGATTTCCATAATACTCGCTTCTGCTCTGACTGTTGGACTGTTATCAGCCTGCGGTTCTGATTCTTCCAAAGATAATGATGCAAATTCCAAAATCGACACAACAGAAACCGGCTCCAACACAACCAAATCAGATACCAGTTCTGCTCCTGTCTCTGTGACATTGAACGAGGTAGCCCATTCTATCTTCTATGCCCCTATGTATGTTGCCATTGAAAATGGATATTTTGAAGATGAGGGAATTGAACTCACTCTCGTAACTGGTTTTGGAGCCGACAAGACAATGACTGCTGTCATCTCCGGTGAAGCTGATATTGGATTCATGGGATCAGAAGCATCCATCTACACATATAACGAAGGTGCTAACGATTCTGTTATCAACTTTGCCCAACTGACTCAGCGCGCCGGTAATTTTCTTGTTGCCAGAGAAGAGATGAAAGATTTTAAGTGGACTGATTTAAAGGGGAAAGATGTTCTTGGTGGTAGAAAAGGTGGTATGCCGGAAATGGTATTTGAATATATTTTAAAGAAAAATGGAATTGATCCACAAACAGACCTCAACATCAACCAGGGAATTGATTTTGGTTCCACTGCTGCCGCCTTTTCAGAGGGAAGTGGAGACTTTACTGTTGAATTCGAGCCAAGTGCAACCGCTTTGGAAATGGAAGGAAAAGGATATGTTGTAGCCTCACTTGGTACTGACAGCGGCTATGTTCCTTACACTGCCTACAGCGCAAAGAAGAGCTATCTCGACAAACATCCTGAGATTATCCAATCCTTTACAAATGCGCTTCAAAAAGGTATGGATTTTGTTCAGCTTCACACGCCAGAGGAGATTGCTTCCGTGATTGCCCCTCAATTTTCTGAAACAGATCTTAAAACCATCACAGCGATTGTAAACCGTTATTATACACAGGACACCTGGAAAGCAGATCTTATATTTGAAAAAGAGAGTTTCGAGCTGCTTCAGGATATTCTGGAAAGTGCCGGAGAACTGGATTCACGCGCTCCTTATGAAAAACTTGTCACAACTGAATTTGCCAAAAAAGCTATGGAATAAATCATTTCTTGCAGAAGAAAACGCATTCCACTATAATAAAAAGGAAGCCAGACTTCTGGCTTCCTTTTTTCAAAAACGCAATAACAAAGCAAATTACTTTTTTCGAAAGGACATTGTATTACTATGATTGATAAAAAACTGATTCCTTACGGGGGACTTAAGAAAGAACCATTTTCAGGTACACATCACGGAATGCGCTATTTCTTTCGCGGAGATGACGGAAAAAGCAGCACAACCTTCACCGTATTCATTTATCCAGAACCGTGGTGCTTTGAAGATACACCGGAAGAAGAGAAAGAACAGAAGACATTTCCACTCTCCGATGAGGGACTGGATGAAGCCATTGCCTGGCTTTTCGAACGCTTTGAAACTGAGAAATCCAAATGGTTGAATGCGAGCCGCGATGCAATGCACATTGTGAATAATCAGACCTTCTGATTATAATCCCCAAACATCTTCTTCATATGGACATTCATAATATAATAATACATCGCGATCAGGAGGCCTCCTGCCAGCACCCATGCAGCCGGGCTGGCCAGGCAAACACCAAGATAACTTCTCTCTCTTGCTGCGATCCGCGCTACCACACCTCTTCCGATCAGCTCAGCAACACCGGCCATCATCGGCAGCAGTCCGTAACCGAGTCCCTGAATTCCATTTCTGTAGATATTCACAATTGCAAGCGGAATGAAGAAAAGTCCGATACATTTCAGATAGATATCCACAGAACTCATGATAATATCCACATCCTCTGAGACAAACAGATAGGTCATGTATTTTCCTACTGTCATGATAAATGTTGCTGCTACAAGAGAGTAACCGATACCAAGAATCGTACACGCCTTGAAACCTTGACGGATTCTCGGTACATTTCCGGCTCCGATATTCTGTGCTCCGTAAGTTGCCATTGTTGTTCCCATCGCTACATATGCCTGTGTCACAACCTGCTCAATCTTACTTGCCGCAGTAAATGCCGCCACAAGCGTAGATCCCAAAATATTCAGGGCAGACTGAACCATCATAGTTCCAATTGCCGTGATAGAATATTGCAATGCCATCGGAAGTCCGATCTTTAACTGGATCGCGCAAATCTGCCCGCCAACATGCCAGTCTTCCTTTTTCAGATGAAGAAGCGGAATCTTCCACATAATATAAATAAGACAGAGTACACCTGATATGCCCTGTGCTACTACCGTCGCGATTGCCGCACCCGGTGCGCCCATCTGAAATACAATAATTAAAACCAGATCCAACACGATATTCAGCAACGCACTGATAATCAGAAAGTACAATGGAATCTTACTGTTTCCTAATGCTCTTAAAATACTGGATAACAAGTTATAAAGCATCTGCGCCAGGATTCCTCCGCTGACGATCATAATATACTTATATGCATCTGCAAAGATATCAGACGGCGTGTGCATCAGATGTAACAGCGGTTTCATAAATAACATAAAGGTAACCGTAAGAAACAGTCCGATCAAGAATGAGAGGATTCCTGCCCCCGCAACGGTGCGCCGCATCCCCTGCATATCTCCTGCGCCAAACTTCTGTGCTGTGAGAACAGTAAATCCGGCTGTCATTCCAACTACAAATCCATAGATCAGAAACATGATTGTTCCTGTGCTTCCAACTGCTGCAAGCGCTTTCGTTCCAACGAACTTACCTACGATCACAGCATCTGCCATATTATAAAACTGCTGGAAAACATTTCCAAGAAAGATGGGAAATGTAAAACTTAAGATCATCTTCATTGGACTTCCAACAGTCATATCATTCTGTACTGATTTCATTTTGCTCCTCCTTTTCCGTATTTATCAGTGACTACATACATAACACATCCCGTCCGTTGATTACTGTTCACAAGAATTGTTTCGTAACCAATGGACGGGATGTGTTTTTGAAAAACGTGCTTATTATATACTAGTTTTTCCCTGATGTAAATATCCTGAAAAGGAGTTTTTACATTTCTTTCAAACCGTAACGGTTCACTCAAAAATCATCTATATGGGAAAATGCTATTCCAGGAACAGCACTTCTTCCTCCACCAGCTCCAGCGCATCCGGCATTCCTTTTTCCCGGATCTTCTCCTGATTTTCTCTCTGTACAAACCAGGAAATCACAGACGGATTTGCCTCTGCATTAGCCGGCTTGATGTAATAATTATCTTCAAATGGCAGTGCTGCTTTACTCTCTAACGCAAACGGAATCTGATTCTTTCCACATCCTCCCCAGACCGGAACAAAATCATGTGCACGATAACCGATATAGTTGATATTTTCTGGGATATTTCTTTGCTCTGTACGCAACGTAATCCCCCAGTCTGTCAATTCTGCGGTATGCTCATCCACATAAACTGCTCTTGTGAAATTCTTGCATCCAGTCAGCCGTGCCGCTTCTTTTCTCTGCGGATTCTGGAACAATTCTTTCGTCTTCCCTGCTGCCACAATCTGCCCCTGGTCGATGATCAGCAGTTCTTCACTGAACCGGTACACTTCATCTCTGCTGTGAGACACCATGATCACAGTACCCTCATAATCTTCGAAAAGCTCTTGTAATTCCTGCTGCAGACGGTCCTTCAGATACATATCAAGTGCTGAAAATGGTTCATCTAAGAGAATCACATCCGGTTTATAAGCCATGATTCTCGCAAGGGCTACCCTCTGCTGCTGGCCTCCGGAAAGCTCTGCCGGGAATCGTTTTTCCAGTCCTATCAGCTGAAATTTCTCAATCATCTCACGCACACGCTTTGCATTCTCATGCTTTTTCCCTTTTAATCCGGCGGCGATATTCTTTTCCACCGTCATTGTAGGGAAAAGTGCATAATTCTGAAACAGATAGCCAATATTACGCTTCTGTGGTTTTAAATTCACTTTATTTTCGCTATCATAAACTGTTTTTCCTTCAATCTTGATCAATCCGCTCTCCGGCGGCTCAATCCCTGCAATACTCTTTAATGTCATGCTCTTTCCACATCCGGATGCGCCGAGGATTCCGATTCGTTTAGAATCACTTTTAAAATCTATGTTCAGCTCAAATGTATTCAGTTTTCTCTGAATCTTTACTTCTATCGCCATCTCTTACCACCTCTTGATATTCTTCATTTTCTTGCCCGAGATCAGATTCATCAGGAAGATCACCAGGAATGCGATCACCATGACAATCGCAACCCACACGCCCGCTGTCATATAGTCTCCGTCCTGAATGACCATTGCGATCTTCTGCGAGATTGTTCCTGTCTTTCCCGGAATATTTCCGGCAAGCATAGATGTCGCTCCATATTCTCCGAGTGCTCTGGCAAATGTAAGAATCGTTCCGGATGCGATTCCAGGTCCTGCGGTCGGGATCACTACTTTCCAGAAGATTTCTGTATCTGACATGCCGAGTGTCCTTCCTGCATAGATCAGATTCACATCGATCTGTTCCATAGCAGCACGAGCATTTCTGTACATCAGCGGAAATGAAATTACTGTGGCAGCAATGATACATCCAAGCCATGTCTGTACTACTTTGATTCCAAAATTTTCAAATAAAAAGATTCCAAACGGTCTTCTCCTGCTGAAGATCAATAACAGAAAGAAGCCGGCCACTGTCGGCGGAAGTACCATTGGCAAGGTCAGTATTCCATCTATAATAGCCTTTTTCCCCGGAGTTGTCTTCACAACCTTGCGTGCCGCATAGATTCCAAGAAAAAAGGAAAATATCGTAGCTACGATTCCTGTTTTTATTGAAATAAATAATGGGCTCCAGTCCAGATTCTTCAGGATTTCCATCATTTCATCCATTCTATCATTCACTCTCCTTTACAACTATAAGAAAAAGGCTGTCCGAAACTTTTCATTTCTGGCAGCCTCTGCTGTTACTGTTCACACGATGTGCGACCAGCAACGCATCTCGCCATTTTAAATCGCCTTTGGCGATGGGGCGAGATGCATTCAAGCCAAAACATGCATCCTCCGTGTCAATCAGCGGAGTGATTGACACGGGAGTGAACAGTAAAGGGAAAGCTATCACTTACGATAACAACACAAATTGTGTCAGATTATCGTATGATAGCTTCCCCTTATTTTGCGGCTTTAATCAAAAGCCACCTCTTCTTTCTGCTCTTCACGGAAAATCACCCCAAATACTTTTCTGACAATCGGTCCTGCGAAACACAGCTGCCAGAAGAATGCCATTGGGAAATTGAATACTGTTGTCTGGAACCACACAGCAATCATCTGATTTCCTGCATCCTTAAAGAGCAATGTTGCTGCAAGGCTCATCAGCGGGCACATTCCAATGATAGATAAAACGGATATCGCCAGCACGATCATAAACGGATTATCTTTCTGTGGATTCACGATCATAAATGCTTTCTTCTTTGCAATCGGTCCTACGAGAAAGAAATCCAGAATGAAAGCAATCGGTCCCATGATGATAAGTTCATGGAATGCTGCCAGAAAGACCTCATTACTCATTCCTCCCATATTCAGAGAGATGTTGTAGCAGATCATTGCATAAACCATGACAAAAACCATCATGATTGTGAAAATTACTTCTTGAAACTTATTTTTTGGCATAAAAAAATCCTCCTATCATGATAAGCGTAACAGATTGTGTTGTTCGTTCATCATTCCGGAGGGAATGTATCGTTTCCAATATAAATACCATTCTATTCATTTTTTACGTGCATTGCGCTTCGAACTTGGCCCACAAGCGTTACCCCGGTAGTTAACTCAGCCCAGGCACCCTCACGGCACCCGAGAGGTTCTGCTTAGTGCTGCTCCGTTCCCGACCTGACACGGTTCACAGAGTCCCGTCGCGTGAGACCCAGACGTCAACGTCACTTTCCGGGGGCAGCCCTGCAGACTGTCGCCCTCTGCGCAATATCACCCCTGCTATAGCGGATTGCAGGTTCAAGGTACCGCTACCACCCCGGCTGCACGGATTATTATTTTACATGATAAATGAATGCTTGTCAAGTATGCTGCTCTTTCTTTTGCACAAGATTCCACATGATTTTATACCTCTGTGTTACAGACTCTGTGCTTCTGCTTTTTTCTTCATCTTCCTGGCTTCCCTGAGTTCTCTGAAAAACTGCTTCATCAACTGGCTGCATTCTTCTTCCAATACACCTGTTGTAAGATCTGCCTGATGGTTAAATGCCTGGATATCCAGTAGATTCAGAATGGAACCTGTACATCCTGCTTTCGGATTCATACACCCGACAACCACTCTTGGTATACGGGACTGGACAATTGCACCTGCACACATCTGACATGGCTCTAATGTCACATACAATGTACATTCTTCCAGACGCCAGTCACCAAGCTTTTTGCTTGCTTTCTTGATTGCTGCAACCTCAGCATGTGCCAGTGGATTCTTGTCTGTATTCCGTCGGTTATAACCGCGTGCAATAATCTTATCTTCATGAACGATCACGCAACCAATCGGGGTTTCTCCCAGATTATACGCTTTCTCTGCCTGTTTTAAGGCCGCACGCATATATTTTTCATCCGTTGTCATCCTCATTTTGTTTCCTTTCGGTTATTGTATAAAAATAGCATTAATATTCCTTTTCATTCTGAATAAACTATATAGAAAAATTCTTTTCAGGGGCTTGCTATGAATCCGGGAAGTTATTATTTATATGAGTACGAATCCTGCTGCCGCCGCAGAAATCTTGGTTTTCTACAAATTTCATCACATAATTATTCTTATCTCTTAACGCTTCATGTTAAAAATCTTCCGATTGTCCCTGGAGAACAGTTGGAAGTCTATGCATTTATTCTCGAAAATCAAACACTTACAGGTTCTCCGGTTGCACTTCTTCAGTGCTCTGGTCAGAACTTATCCACACAACTGGTCATTTCCGGGGAACGTTTTCCACATAAAAGAACTCTTAAACACATTGATGGGTTTATTATTTTCTCCATCACCCAAAATCGATCACAGCATTGGATTGCCTCCGCTGTACCTCTGCCGAATTTTTATTCTTTTTCTGATTGCTCTTTATCAACAGAAGAGAGTTTATCCTCTGAACCTGAGAATCCATCCCTTTCGGAAGAATCCCTCATAACAGAAGACACTGTATCTGAGACTGTATCCGAAGCAGCATTATCTGACGCTTCTATTGATGCTACTTCAACTGAGAAGGTACCAACTGAGGTGACACCAACTGAGGAGACTGCAATTCAGGATGCTTCAATTCAAGCCAGAAAAATCACACACGCAGAGATTTCCACACTTCCGCGCAGATTCTGGCCACTTGCCAACAATAGTTTTCTTCTGCATGGCTGTCATAATTATCATCACCTTCTCCTGATCAAAGAAAAAGATCATCTTTGGCTTGGCGTTCCCGGCCTTTACGATCCCAGAGAAGCACATATGGCTAACTTGTTCGGCTTTCCTCAATTTACCAGTTCTTACATCTCTATTCTAGAACTTACCGAAGATGAATGTGAAAACTCTGAATCTTTCGGTCACTGGTGTCGATACTTAATGTGATTCTTAAAAAGAAAGGAAAAAGATAGAGAAAGGAAGCGTTCACAGCGGATGCACTTCTTTTCTCTATCAATTTTAATTTTAATCTAGATAAATTGGCGGTTCGTAATCCTCTCCAAGAAGTACTTTCTTGCGTTCCTGATATCCGAGGAATGCCCATTCTGTCATATCTGTCCATTTATGGTTTGCACGGTCATAAACCTGCACATATCCAATTCTTTTCGGATGCATACGTACGCTGTTGGATTCATATTCTCTTCCTGTGTATGGATTAATGTCTCCAACTTCTTCCTGTATAGGCTCTTCGTATGTTGCCTCTTCCTGCACCGGCTCTGCCGGCTGTGTCTCATAGGATGAAACTTCTGCTTCTTCCTCTGCCGGCTGATCATAATCTTCCGTATAGGAAACTTCTGATTCCACAGAATTTTCTTCTTTCTGATCTGATTCCGGCACTTCCTGAAGCTCTTCCCTATATTCCTCTTCTTCTGTCTGAAGATCTTCTCTGACATCTTCAGTTGGCTCTGCTTCTACTGCATTCTTTTCAAGTTCAGCAAGTTCTTCATGCATATCATAAATCTCACCGATTGTCATGTCACGTTCTTCACCTGTAAGCTGCTGTTCTTCCTTCTCTGTCTCCACCGTTTCCTCTGAAAAGCTCTCTGCCGGCTGTTCCTGTTCATTCCATTTTACTTCCTGCTTCCTGATACGTCCGGCTGCGCTCTCTGTAATCTCTCCTGACATGATACTCAACTGAAACGGACAGCCGAGAATGGATGCGATCAATCTCATATCCTGTTCCTGAAAATTATCCCTTCCAAGACGCTGTGTTAAATTCTGACGTGACATCTTCTTTCCTGTCTCTTTCTCAATCGTCTCCGCCAGTTCTTTGATCGTCATTCCCTTTCTTCCCAGGACGATTTTCACCTGTTCTCCAAATGTTAAATCTTCCATTTACTTCTCCTCCTTATGTATTATTTATACTTCTCTCTTATCTGTCGATCAGAACAGTTTTTCACTTAATTTGCAGAAACATATTCTTCCAAAGTAAGTCCGTTCTCTGTCATCTCTTTTGCAGCATCTACTCCCACATAACGATAATGCCACGGCTCATATACAATTCCTGTAATATCAGATTTATCCTGCGGAAACCGAAGAACAAAACCATACTCTGAACAATGTTCCATCAACCACTTTTGCTCTTCTGTATCTCCCTGTTTCTCATCAAGCTCCCCGTACTTTGTCGACATAATGTCAACTGCAAGACCAGTTGCATGCTCGCTTGTTCCTGGAATTGCAACTGATTTTTTTGTCTCATCATACGCATTTAACGGTGTATATCCCTGATTGATCCAGTCCTGCATCGTCGTATTAAAGACATCTCTCTGCTTCTCATAAGAACGATATCCTGATGTCACATACATGCTGAGTCCTGCCTTCTTCGCATCATCCAGCATCTTATTCAGACTGTCTACTATCCTGGAATCTACCTGTTTTCCACCACTTATCTCCGTTAGATTCGCCGGCACATAAGAAGTATCCAATGGATGCTTCTCATTCACAAGTGCAAGACACCACCGGTCATCATCACTTGCCAGCAACTCCGCAGTATTTTCTGTTACTTCTTCTCTGTCTAACTCTGCCTGCAGTTCTTCGTTCTTCTTTGTCTGCTCCTGTAATTTTGCATTGCTGATTTCCAGCTTCTTTTCAGCTTTTTTCAATGTAATTGAGGAGATTCCTGAAGTAATTGCTACTCCTGCAATTACTCCTGCCAAAGCACCTGTAAGCATCAGTTTCTTTGCTCTGTCTCTGAACAATGCTTTATTCATCTTATTTAATTTCAACTCCATCTGTATTTTTCATCTTATCCTCTGTAATATTTAGAATCTTTTCCGTTTCATTCCCCCGGCAGATCATTCTATTCCTTCAGATATCGCACTTCAAATGTCTCCACTTTGATCGGTTTATTAAATAATGTTCCCTGTGCATAATCGCATCCTAATTCCTGAAGAACATTCAGCTGATCCTGTGTTTCAACACTCTCCGCAAGAACAGAACATCCCAATTGATGACAAATATCAATTACGGCCTTTGCTACTACTCTGCTTCTTCTGTTTCCAACCAGATTTGTAATCAGGCTCTCATCCAGCTTCAATCCATCAAAATCCATAATGGACAGAATCGAAAAGCTGGAATTCTTAGCTCCGAAATGATCTAATACTACGCGGACATTCGCTTTTCTGATCTTACTGCATGATGCTGCCAGCATCTCCTGATTCGTATCTGTATAAGATTCGGATACTTCTACTTCCAAATATTCGCATAATACCTGATATTTCTCAATCAGCGCACTCATCTGATCCGCAATGTTCTCCTGCCTCAATGTTTCACCTGCAAAGTTTACTGAAATCGGCACCATCTGGATTCCTTCTGTCTCCCACTTATGAAGGATCTGACAAACCTGTTCAAATATATAGAGATCGAGATAATGTGACAACCTTGTCTCTTCCAGAAGATTAATATATCTTCCCGGATCCATAATTCCAAGATCCTTATGATGATATCTGACAATCGCTTCAGCACCTGCAATTTCTCCGGTCTGCACATCAATCTTCGGTACCAGACATACAATAAAATTCTTCTGTTCAATATCCTCCAGAAGATCCTTTTTGATGATTGGCTCATGATGACCTTTACGCAGATTTTTATAATACTTCTTTTTCTCTTCCCGCATCATATTCTCTGCACTGATCACAAGACCATTCACATCTATGTCTACTTTTCCCCAGGCATACCCTACTGAAACCAGTCCAAGACTTATGTTCTCAAGCTTTGTATATGCACCATGTACCTGTTGTGTGAAATCTTCATATGAAGCGTTCTCTACAAGAACCAGATACTCATCGCCTGTCATTCTGTATACATTACCATTATGGAAATACTCCGAAAGCACTTCACCAACTCTGGTGACAACTTCATCTCCATAATCTCTGCCAAATTCTTTATTAAAATTCTTCAGTCCATTAATGTCTACAGAAAGAGCTCCCAATGTCTTCAATTCT
>OCPQ01001356.1_pt1 | contig 10849 bp, 5 predicted proteins | sample 1538251 | NCBI WGS metagenome assembly OCPQ01 (sample SAMEA2580249, study PRJEB22360) | human gut metagenome | biome: human gut; feature: human-associated habitat; material: faeces | place: Denmark | collected 2008/2010 | reverse complement strand
TTTCTGGTTCTCTCAAGTGGATATTCTCTTCCAGCCAAGGTTTTTTCCTCCTATAAAATGTATCCGGACGGCTGCATAATCTATGCAGCACATCCTGTGTAAATAACTTATTAGAATCTGTAATGTGCGAAAGCTTTGTTTGCTTCTGCCATTTTGTGCATATCTTCTTTTTTCTTTACAGATGCACCAGTGTTGTTCGCTGCATCCATAAGTTCTTTTGCAAGACGCTCTTCCATAGTCTTTTCACTTCTCTTACGAGAGTAAAGAGTAATCCAACGAAGAGCTAATGCCTGACGTCTGTCTGGTCTTACGTCGATAGGTACCTGATAAGTAGCACCACCGATACGTCTAGCCTTAACTTCCAGAGCTGGCATAATGTTGTTCATAGCCTCTGTAAATACTTCTAAGGCATCTTTTCCTGTTTCTTCCGCAATGCGGTCGAAAGCACCGTAAACGATTTTCTGTGCAACACCTTTCTTACCGTCTAACATGATGTTATTGATAAGCTTTGTTACCACTTTGTTATTGTAAATAGGATCTGGTAATACATCCCTTTTTGCGATATGTCCTTTACGTGGCACGGTTCTTCCCTCCTTAATTAAATGTGATTTTCATTTCTTCATTTCCATGAGGAAATGAAATATTAAATCATCGGTACTCATGGAAACTTCTGTTTCCGTTGTTCATGCTCGGACAAGTCAATATATTGCCTGCAACCAACAGAGAAAATATTGCTATTCCGGCATTCTCACTGATATTTATTTCTTAGGTTTCTTAGCACCGTATTTGGAACGAGCCTGGCGTCTGTTTGCTACGCCTGCTGTATCAAGAGTACCACGTACGATATGATATCTTGTACCTGGTAAATCCTTTACTCTTCCTCCACGGATAAGAACAACACTATGTTCCTGAAGGTTATGTCCTTCACCTGGGATATAGCTTGTTACTTCGATACCGTTGGAAAGACGTACTCTGGCAATCTTACGAAGCGCTGAGTTAGGCTTCTTAGGAGTTGCTGTCTTAACGGCTGTACATACTCCACGTTTCTGTGGTGAGCTGGCATCTGTTGGTCTTTTCTTTAAGGAGTTAAATCCTTTCTGAAGAGCAGGTGCCGTGGATTTCTTTGCTACAGACTGTCTTCCTTTTCTAACTAACTGGTTAAAAGTAGGCATTCTGAAATTCACCTCCATGCATATTTTCTAATGTGGTTGCTAATAGTTTCTTCTTTAGGTTAAACCAATATGACAAATCATCTTGATTATACCCATATGTGGACATAGTTATACATCGCACACAATTAAAGATTATATATTTAAAAAATCTTTTTGTCAAGGGGGAAATTGAATTTCATTTTTCTCGAAGTGCCAGAAACAGACGAACCCAGAAGAAACCAACTCCAGCCACAGTCAAGCCCCTGAGAATAAAATAATCCCTATCTGTGACTTGGGAGCAAGGTTTGAACGTTCGCGCGTCTAAGCGAACATTCAAACCGCAGCGACGAAAGTCACAGATAGGGATTATTTTATTCTCAGGGGTCGTCTGTCCTGTATCTTAATTAAAGATTTTCAGAATCCATCATCATTGCTGCATCCTCTGACTTCTGATCACGCATTTCTTCTTCCATAGAAGCTGCATCGTAGTCAAATTCGTCTGCTTCTTCGATCTTGTTGACAACTTTTCCTGTATCAAGATGAAGGTTACGATACTTCTTTAATCCTGTTCCGGCTGGAATCAGTTTTCCTAAAAGTACGTTTTCCTTAAGACCAATTAATGGGTCAATCTTTCCTTTGATTGCTGCATCTGTAAGAACCTTTGTTGTTTCCTGGAAGGAAGCAGCAGATAAGAAAGAGCTTGTTGCAAGAGAAGCCTTTGTGATACCGAGAAGTGTCTGCTCTGCTGTTGCAGGCTCTTTTCCTTCTGCAAGAAGTCTTTCATTCTCATCCTCTAATTCAAGGATATCAATGAGTGCTCCTGGTAAGTACTGGCTATCTCCAGCTTCTTCAATACGAACTTTCTTAAGCATCTGGCGAACGATAATCTCGATATGTTTATCGTTGATATCTACACCTTGCAGACGGTATACACGCTGTACTTCACGCATCATGTAATCCTGAACTGCTCCTGCACCTTTGATTCTTAAGATGTCATGAGGATTTACAGAACCTTCTGTCAGTTCATCACCGGCCTCTAAGTAAGTACCGTCAAGAACTTTGATACGGGAACCGTAAGGAATTACATAATTTCTTGTTTCTCCGCTATCCTCATTTACTACAGTGATTTCACGTTTTTCTTTTGTTTCTTTTACATCCGCACGACCAGCAATTTCAGTGATGATGGCAAGACCCTTAGGTTTACGTGCCTCGAAAAGCTCCTCGACACGAGGAAGACCCTGTGTGATATCATCACCGGCTACACCACCGGCATGGAATGTACGCATAGTAAGCTGTGTACCAGGCTCACCAATGGACTGAGCAGCAATAATTCCGACTGCCTCACCAACCTGTACTGCCTGACCAGTTGCAAGGTTGGCACCGTAACATTTAGAACATGCACCGTTATGGGACTTACATGTTAACATTGTTCTGATCTTAACCTGCTGATATCCTGCGTTTACAATTGCTTTCGCACGCTTTGGAGTAATCATGCAGTTCGCTTCAACAATGATATTACCTTCTTTATCTTTGTAATCTTCTGCTGCATAACGTCCGCTGATACGATCCTCTAATGATTCGATTGTTTCTTTTCCATCCATGATAGCTTCTACATACATGCTTGGAATCTTGTTTGTTCCTTCGCAGCAATCCTGTTCACGAATAATCAGTTCCTGAGATACATCTACAAGACGTCTTGTCAGATAACCGGAATCGGCTGTACGAAGGGCTGTATCGGAAAGTCCCTTTCTGGCACCATGTGCAGAAATGAAGTACTCCAGTACGTCAAGACCTTCACGGAAGTTGGACTTGATAGGAAGTTCGATAGTACGTCCGGATGTATCGGCCATCAGTCCACGCATACCGGCAAGCTGTTTAATCTGCTGGTTAGAACCACGGGCACCGGAGTCAGCCATCATGAAGATGTTGTTGTACTTATCAAGACCACTGATCAGTTTATCTGTAAGTTCGTTATCGGCAGCGAACCATGTCTGTACTACTGCTTTATAACGTTCTTCTTCTGTCATGAAACCACGGCGGTACTGTTTTGTAATGTACTCAACCTGTTTCTGAGCTGCTGCAAGGATTTCTGGTTTTTCTTTTGGTACGGTCATATCGGAAATAGATACACTTAACGCACCAATTGTAGAATACTTATATCCAAGAGCTTTGATATTATCAAGAACCTCGGCAGTCTTAGTTGTACCATGTACGCTGATACAACGGTCAAGGATCTGTTTTAACTGTTTCTTACCACACTGAAAATCAACTTCTAACTTTAAGAAGTTATCTGGATCAGAACGGTCAACAAAACCTAAATCCTGAAGGATGATTTCGTTGAAAAGAAGACGTCCCATTGTACAATCTACAATACGGCTTCCCATTGTTCCGTCTGGTCTCATACCTCTTCTCTTTACTTTGATTCTGGAATGAAGTGTGATTACCTTGTTCTCGTAAGCAAGATATGCTTCATTTTCAGACTTAAAGCATTTACCTTCACCCTTAGCTCCTTCTTTTTCCATAGTCAGGTAGTAAATACCAAGGACCATATCCTGAGAAGGAACGGCTACTGGAGCACCATCAGATGGCTTCAGTAAGTTGTTTGGAGAAAGTAAGAGGAAACGGCACTCAGCCTGTGCTTCCTGGGAAAGTGGCAGATGGACAGCCATCTGGTCACCATCAAAGTCGGCATTAAACGCTGTACATACTAATGGATGTAATTTAATCGCTTTACCTTCTACTAATGTTGGCTCGAATGCCTGAATACCAAGACGATGCAAGGTAGGAGCACGGTTTAACATAACCGGATGTTCTTTGATAACATCTTCGAGTACATCCCAAACTTCTGGCTGTAACTTTTCTACCATCTTCTTGGCAGACTTAATATTATGAGCAAGACCGTTTGCTACAAGTTCTTTCATAACAAATGGTTTGAAAAGCTCGATAGCCATCTCTTTTGGAAGACCACACTGATAAATCTTTAATTCTGGTCCTACTACGATTACGGAACGTCCTGAGTAGTCAACACGCTTACCAAGAAGGTTCTGACGGAAACGTCCCTGTTTACCCTTTAACATATCGGAAAGGGATTTTAATGCTCTGTTTCCAGGACCAGTTACTGGACGTCCACGACGGCCATTATCGATTAACGCATCAACAGCTTCCTGAAGCATACGCTTTTCGTTACGGATAATAATGTCTGGCGCACCAAGCTCTAACAGTCTCTTAAGACGGTTATTACGGTTGATGATTCTTCTATATAAATCATTTAAATCGGAGGTTGCAAAACGTCCACCATCTAACTGAACCATTGGACGGATATCCGGAGGGATAACCGGAACAGCGTCAAGAACCATCCATTCTGGACGGTTTCCTGACAGACGGAAAGCTTCTACAACTTCTAATCGTTTAATATTTCTTGCTTTCTTCTGACCGCTGGCATTCTTAAGACTCTTCTTAAGTTCTTCTGCTTCAGCCTCTAAGTCGATCTCTGCAAGAAGTTCTTTGATTGCCTCAGCACCCATTCCTACACGGAAGTTTCCAAGACCTTCATCAGAATTCCTATATTCTTCTGTTACACGACGGTACTCAGCATCAGAGATAACGTCCTTCTTGCTTAAGTTTGTTGTTCCTGGGTCAAGAACTACAAAGGAAGCAAAGTATAATACTTTTTCCAGTGCTTTTGGAGACATATCAAGGATTAATCCCATACGGCTAGGGATTCCCTTGAAGTACCAGATATGGGATACTGGAGCTGCGAGTTCGATGTGTCCCATTCTTTCTCTTCTTACACTTGCCTTTGTAACTTCAACACCACATTTATCACAGACAACGCCTTTATAGCGAATCTTTTTATATTTACCACAGTGACATTCCCAGTCCTTGCTTGGTCCGAAAATTCTTTCACAGAACAGACCATCTTTTTCCGGCTTTAAAGTACGGTAGTTAATGGTTTCCGGCTTTTTTACCTCACCATGAGACCACTGACGAATCAGTTCCGGAGACGCAAGTCCGATTTTAATGGCGTCAAAATTAACCGGCTGTTCAACTGTTTGGTTATTCATATCAGACATAGGTTACTCCTTCCAAACTATCTTACAAATCAGAATCGCCAAAAGGCATTTCTGTAAACTCTGGCTGTGCATCAGCCTGTCCAGCTTCTTCTTCCAGAGTACTTTCTTTGTAGCCATACTCTCCAAGATTGCTCTCGTCCTTATAATTGTTATCATCCGGACTGCTCTCAATCACTGAAGTAAGGGATTCATTAATTGTTTCGCTGCCTTCCTGAAGCTCAATTTCTGTCATATCTTCTTTTAAGACACGAACATCAAGAGCGAGGGACTGGAATTCCTTAAGAAGTACCTTGAAGGATTCCGGAATACCTGGTTCAGGAATATTCTCTCCTTTGATGATTGCTTCGTATGTCTTCACACGACCAACTACATCATCAGACTTCACAGTTAAGATTTCCTGAAGAGTGTAGGAAGCACCATAAGCCTCAAGAGCCCAAACCTCCATCTCTCCGAAACGCTGTCCACCGAACTGAGCTTTACCACCCAGAGGCTGCTGTGTTACTAATGAGTAAGGACCTGTAGAACGTGCATGAATCTTATCATCTACTAAGTGATGCAGCTTCAGATAATGCATGAATCCGATGGAAACTGGTGAATCGAATTCCTGTCCTGTACGTCCATCACGAAGCTGAACCTTACCTGTACGGTCGATTGGAACACCCTTCCATTCTTCTCTGTGGTCACGGTTATCCCAAAGATACTTCATAATATCATCGTTAACCTTGTCACCCCAGCGTTCTTCGAATTCTTCCCATGTCTTGTTCGCATAGTCATTCGCCATCTCAAGAGTATCCATGATATCGTTCTCATCTGCACCGTTAAATACTGGTGTTGCTACATTAAATCCAAGCACCTTAGATGCGAGACTTAAATGAAGCTCTAAGACCTGTCCGATATTCATTCGGGAAGGTACACCTAATGGGTTCAGTACGATATCGAGTGGACGGCCATTAGGAAGGAATGGCATATCCTCTACTGGAAGTACACGGGAAACTACACCCTTGTTACCATGACGGCCAGCCATCTTATCACCAACAGAAATCTTACGTTTCTGTGCAATGTAAACACGAACAGACTTGTTAACTGTTGGAGGCAGCTCGTCACCATTCTCCCTTGTAAATACCTTTGTATCCATAACAACACCGTAAGCGCCGTGTGGAACACGAAGGGAAGTATCACGAACTTCTCTTGCCTTTTCACCGAAAATAGCACGAAGAAGTCTTTCTTCAGCAGTAAGTTCTGTCTCTCCCTTAGGAGTCACCTTACCTACCAGAATATCTCCGGCATGAACTTCTGCACCGATACGGATGATACCATTCTCATCCAGATCTTTTAATACATCTTCACTAAGACCAGCAAGATCTCTTGTAATCTCTTCCTGTCCAAGCTTTGTATCTCTTGCCTCTGCTTCATATTCTTCAATATGAACAGATGTATATACGTCATTCTGTACAAGACGCTCACTTAAAAGTACGGCATCCTCGTAGTTATAACCTTCCCAGGTCATAAATCCGATTAATGGGTTCTTACCAAGAGCCATCTCGCCGCCGCATGTGGAAGCACCATCTGCAAGAATATCTCCTGCTTCAACATGGTCACCCTTATTTACGATAGGTCTCTGGTTCATACAGTTACCCTGGTTGCTTCGGGAGAACTTAATTACGTGGTAAGTATCACGGATTCCGTCTTCTCGTTTTACGATAATCTCTTTACTTGTTGAGTACTCAACTGTACCTGCATGATGTGCAATAATACATACACCTGAGTCGCGGGCAGCCTTAGCTTCCATACCAGTACCAACAACTGGAACTTCTGTCTTTAACAGTGGTACAGCCTGACGCTGCATGTTGGATCCCATCAGCGCACGGTTCGCATCATCGTTCTCAAGGAAAGGAATCATGGATGTAGCTACGGAGAATACCATCTTAGGAGATACGTCCATTAAGTCAATTCTTGACTTTCTAAATTCGGATGTTTCCTCTCTGTAACGACCGGAAACATTAGTGTGAATGAAGTGACCTTCTTCATCTAATGGTTCGTTCGCCTGCGCTACTGTGTAGTTATCTTCTTCATCAGCAGTAAGGTATACAACATCATCTGTTACAACTGGGTTCTGGGGGTCACTCTTATCTACCTTACGGTATGGAGCCTCAACAAAACCATATTCATTAATTCTTGCGTAAGTTGCAAGAGAGTTAATCAGACCGATGTTAGGACCCTCGGGAGTCTCTACAGGACACATTCTTCCGTAGTGGGAATAGTGTACATCTCGAACCTCGAATCCGGCACGATCTCTGGAAAGACCTCCAGGACCTAATGCGGAAAGACGTCTCTTATGAGTAAGCTCAGATAACGGATTATGCTGATCCATGAACTGAGATAACTGAGAACTTCCAAAGAATTCCTTAACAGCAGCAGTAACTGGTTTAATGTTAATTAATGTCTGTGGAGAAATGGACTCAATGTCCTGTGTTGTCATACGTTCTCTGACAACTCTCTCCAGACGGGATAAACCAATTCTGTACTGGTTCTGTAATAACTCACCAACGGCACGGATACGACGATTACCTAAGTGGTCGATATCATCATCGTTACCAACACCATACTCAAGATGGATATTGTAGTTAATAGAAGCTAAAATATCTTCTCTTGTAATGTGCTTTGGAATCAGCTCAGTGATATTCTTGCGAATCTGTGCTTTAATTTCATCTATATCATCATATTCTTCTAAGATTTTTTCAAGGGCTGGATAGTATACTAATTCAGTAACGCCAACTTCCTCTGGGTCAACATCAACAAAGCTTGTGATATCTACCATCATACTGGAAAGGACTTTTACTTCTTTCTCTTCTGTCTCAACGTAAACATAAGGAACTGCTGCGTTCTGAATAGCGTCAGCCTGTTCTTTTGTAAGTCTTACACCTGCTTCAAAAAGGATTTCTCCTGTGGAAGGATCAAGTACATCCTGTGCCAGTCTGTGTCCTGCAATACGATTGCGGAACATTAACTTCTTATTAAATTTATAACGTCCTACTTTTGCAAGGTCATAACGTCTTGCATCGAAGAACATACTGTTAATCAGGCTCTCTGCACTGTCAACTGATAAAGGTTCACCTGGGCGGATCTTCTCGTATAACTTCTTAAGACCTTCCTGGTAGTTTGTTGCTGTATCCTTTTCGAGAGTTTTTAAAATCTTAGGCTCTTCTCCGAATAATTCCTTAATTTCAGCATTGGTTCCAATGCCAAGAGCTCTGATAAGTACAGTAACAGGAACCTTTCTTGTACGGTCAACACGAACATAGAATACATCGTTGGAGTCTGTCTCGTATTCCAGCCATGCACCACGGTTAGGAATTACTGTACAAGAATATAACTTCTTACCAATCTTGTCGTGGCTGATCGCATAGTAAATACCTGGAGAACGAACTAACTGACTGACGATAACACGTTCCGCACCATTAATTACGAAAGTACCTGTTTCCGTCATCAATGGCAGGTCGCCCATAAAAATGTCGTGTTGTTTAAAATCATCTGTTTCCTTATTATGGAGACGAACTTTCACTTTTAAAGGAGCTGCATATGTTGCATCACGTTCTTTACACTCCTCGATTGAATACTTTCTATCCTCTCTGCAAAGCTGAAAGTCCACAAACTCCAGGCTGAGCTGTCCACTGTAATCCGTGATAGGCGAAATGTCCTCAAAAACCTCTTTTAATCCATCTGTAAGGAACCATTTGTAGGAATCTTTCTGGACTTCTATAAGATTCGGCATATCGAGAACATCTTTTTGTCTGGCATAGCTCATTCTGATGTTTTTGCTTCCCGGAATTCGCGTTGGACGCAGTCTATTCTTTTCCATCGATGTTTTCACCCCTTGAATAATCATAATGTTAAATCTTCTGGTTACTTTCCAATAGGCATACAGACCCATTGTGAATCAGTTTATTATCATAGCACATCTGTCAAGCCATGTCAACTAATTTTTTTCTCTTATTCTTGATTCGAAAATGTCAAGTTTTTTTGCAACATTTTTTCAAAAAAATTTTTAACATTGTTTACCTGTTATTCATTATTTATAATGACATAATCTAGCTTCAATTACAATTATTTTTGCCATCTTTTTTAAAAAAGTGCATAGAAAAAAGACTGTCTTCCGGCAGCCATTTTCTATATGCACCTCTTAGCTTTATCCTGTTAATTTTTCCATTTCATTAATAAATTGATTTTCTGCTGTATCATACTCAAATATCTTACGAGGATAATTATTTATCCATGTTTCTATTTCCTTGATTTCGGTTTTACTTTTCTTATCAAAATTAACTCCTTTTGGTATATGACGTCGGATTAATCTGTTTGCATTTTCATTAGAACCTCGTTCACAACTACTATATGGATGGCAATAATATACTTTCGTTCTTTTCTTTTTATTTCTTCTCGATTTTTCCAGACCTTCTGCATCAGAAAATTCTACTCCATTGTCTACTGTAATTGTTTTAAATACATCACGGAATAATCGCTCTCCACATTTTCTTTCAATCATGTTTAATGTTTTTACAACTGTTTGTGCCTTTCTGTCAGGCATCAGATACACGATTTCTTTTCTTGTTTTTCTCTCCGTTAAAACGAGCATGACTTTTTTGGATTTACCTTGAGGACCTACAACCGTATCCATTTCCCAATGACCAAATTCTTCCCTGAAATCAATATGTTCTGGACGCTGGCTGATGCTATCCCCCGCCTGCACTCTCTTTTGTACCTTTACTTTTTTCTTTTTGTGCTGCTTTTTCTTCTCCGGCAAATCTTCCATCGTTATATTTAAAAAGATACCTTTCTTTATGTAACTATATATAGTATTGGTACTTAATGTGACTGTAAATTCTTTTCCTTCTTTTTTTATTTCATGTAAGGCAGCCGCCGGAGAACGCTTTTCATCTACTATCTTTTTTTCTATATAATGTAACAACTTTAAATCACTGCCTATTTTTAGATCTCGTCCACGTTCCTTTAATTTTTTTTGATAATGTTCCTCTGCAACATATGGATCGTATACCGTTGATTCCGTGTAATCCGTATTTCTTTTTACAAATTCCCCTCGTTTTATTTCACGGTAGATTGTCTGACGGCAGACTCCTAATCTTTTTGCAATAGTTGCAACTGATATTTTATCTTGTAACCAGGCATATATCTTTAATCTATCTTCATATTTTAGTTGTCTCCATTTTTTCCCCATAAACTATCCCACCTTAATTTTATACCTATGCCCATATATGTACTACATATATATCTTACTTTAATAGTACATGTCAATTCGTTTCCGGGACTTTTTTAATCGTTATTTTCCTAATCCATTTGTTTTAAAATAATAACGCAAATATTTCTTTAATCAAGGATTTTTATATAAATTCTATGAGGAAAAATTTAAATTTTTAAATATATTATGCTTTGCTATTTGTGTACCGAAATTCGGCACATTTTATTTTTTCATGTTGACAGGCGTAAAGAGATTTAGGAGAGAGGAGATAAAAAAGAGCAGAAAGGACTTAAAGTCTTTTCTGCTTTTTTGTATCTACCCTCTGTTTTTTCTTGCCGTGAGAACCCTTCTGTATTGTTGCATTTTATCTGCTC
>OCPQ01001354.1_pt1 | contig 10862 bp, 7 predicted proteins | sample 1538251 | NCBI WGS metagenome assembly OCPQ01 (sample SAMEA2580249, study PRJEB22360) | human gut metagenome | biome: human gut; feature: human-associated habitat; material: faeces | place: Denmark | collected 2008/2010 | reverse complement strand
GGCCCTATGTGGCCGACGGCCAGATCATCGTGGACGTGGCAAAGGGCATCGAGCCCGACACCCTGTACACCATGACCGAGATCCTGGCCGATGAGCTGGGCAAGGAGGGCGGCCCGAAGGGCGTGCGCCTTGTGGCCCTGTCCGGCCCCACCCACGCCGAGGAAGTGGCCATCGACCTGCCCACCACCATCGTGTCGGCCAGCAAGGATAGGGAGGCCGCCGCCTATGTGCAGGAGGTCTTCACCAACAATGTCATGCGCGTCTACACCAACGAGGACATCAAGGGTGTAGAGCTGAGCGGCGCCATGAAGAACGTCATCGCGCTGGGCGTCGGCATCTCTACCGGCCTCGGCTACGGCGATAATGCCCGCGCTGCCCTCATCACCCGCGGCATCGCCGAGATCGCCCGTCTGGGCGTGGCGATGGGCTGCAATGTCCACACCTTCGCAGGTCTGGCCGGCATCGGCGACCTCATCGTGACCGCCACCAGTATGCACAGCCGCAACAACCGCGCCGGTATCCTCATCGGCAAGGGCGAGACCCCGGAAAATGCCGTCAAGGAAGTCGGCATGGTGGTCGAGGGCATGAACGCCCTGCCCGCTGCGCTGGAACTGGCCGAGCGGTATCGGGTGGAAATGCCCATCGTCCAGACTGTCAACGCCATCGTCAACAAGGGCATGAGTGCGGCAGAGGCTGTCAAGTCCCTGATGGAGCGCGGCCTGAAGAACGAGCTGCCGCAGGGCTACGAAAAATAAACGAAAAGGGGCGGTATCATGCCTTCTACCTACGCACACCGCCGCTTTGGTGCGGATGTTCTGGCCCTGCTGCCGGATGGCCTGCGCGCGACGCTGGAACAGCACCGGGAGCTTTACGACATGGGTCTCCACGGGCCGGACCTGATGTTTTATTACAAGGCCCTGCAGTCGAACCCGGTGAACCGTCTGGGCAACACCATGCACGAGCAGAAGGGCGAGGTGTTTTTCACCCGCGCCCGCACCGTGGTGGGAAATGCAACGGATAAAAGCGCCGCACTGGCTTATGCGCTGGGCTTTGTCTGCCACTTCGCGCTGGACAGCACCTGCCACCCTTATGTGGAGGCCTATGTCCGGGAGAGTGGTGTAGGCCACTGCGAGATCGAGACGGAGTTTGACAACGCCCTGATGAGGGAAGACGGCCTCGACCCCATAAAGTTCTTCACAGCCAGCCACATCAAACCCAGCCGGGAGCGGGCTGAGGTCATCGCGCCCTTCTACGAGGGCGTCACGGTGGACGAGACGCTGGCGGCTATGAAGGGGATGATAACGGTGCATCATTTTTTGCAGGCGGCAAACCCCGTCAAGCGCTGGGTGGTGCTGACCGGGATGCGCGTCGCGGGCAAGTATGAGTTCATGCACGGCCTTGTGGCGAATCCGCAGCCGAACCCCAAATGCGTCCAGAGCAGCCAGAAGCTCGAAGAGCTGTATAAAACGGCTGTGCCGCTGGCGGTAAGGCTCATCGAAGAGTATGCCGAGAACAAGCCGCTTGGGGCGGAGTATCAGCATACGTTTGGGGAGAACTGAGAGGAGCACCGATGGAAAAGAGCGGCAAATTCCGCCTGACGAGCTTGGAGCGGAACTGGATCCTGTACGACGTGGGCAACTCGGCCTTTGTGCTGATGGTGGCCACCCTTATCCCCATTTTCTTCAATGCGCTGGCGGCAGCCGGGGGCCTGAGCTCGGTGGAGTATCTGGCTTACTGGGGCTATGCCAGCTCGGCTGTGACCGTCATCACGGCTGTTTTGAGCCCGATTTTGGGAACAGTGGCTGATACGAAGGGCTTCAAGAAGCCTATCTTCATACTCTGCGTTTTCGTGGGCATCGTGGGCTGCTGCGCCATGGGCGCGGCGTCGGCGTGGCTGCCGTTTCTGGTCATCTTCGTCATCGCGAAGGTGGGCTTTTCGGGCAGCCTAGTGTTCTACGACTCGATGCTCAGCGACGTGACCACGCCGGAGCGGATGGACGAGGTGTCCAGCCGGGGCTATGCGTGGGGATACATCGGCAGCTGCGTACCCTTCGTGGTCTGCCTCGGCCTTGTGCTGGGGGCGGGGAGCATCGGCATCAGCCAGATGACGGCGCTGAACCTGGCACTCCTGCTGACGGCGGCGTGGTGGCTGCTCACGACCCTGCCGCTGCTGAAAAGTTATAAACAGCTCTACTATGTGGAGGTGGAAAAGCACGCTGTCCGGCAGAGTTTTGCCCGCATCGGCCATACCCTGCGGCATCTGCCGGAGGATAAGCAGGTGTTCTGGTTTTTGCTGGCGTTCTTCTGCTACATCGACGGCGTGTACACCATTATCGACATGGCGACGGCCTACGGCACGGCGCTGGGTCTGGACACCACCGGTCTTTTGCTGGCACTTCTTGTGACCCAGATCGTGGCGTTCCCGTCGGCCCTCATCTTTGGGCGGCTGTCGAACAAGTACCCCTCGGCCAAGCTCATCCCGGTGTGCATCGCGGCCTACGCGGGAATCGCGGTGTTTGCGTTTTTCCTGACCCGGCAGTGGCAGTTCTGGGTGCTGGCCGTCATCGTGGGCATGTTCCAGGGCGGCGTGCAGGCGCTCAGCCGCTCCCACTTTGCAAAGATCATCCCGCCGGAAAAGTCGGGCGAATACTTTGGCCTCTTCGACATCTGCGGCAAGGGCGCGTCCTTCCTCGGCACCATGATCGTCAGCGTGGGAAGCCAGCTCACCGGCAGCGCCAATGTGGGTGTCGGCTCCCTCATCGTGCTGTTCATCGTGGGATTCGTGCTGTTCAGGGTGTCGTGCAAAAAAGAAGTTGTTTCTGAATGAGATAACGTAATACCTGCTGCGCAGCAGCAAATTGGAGAAGCACAAAAATGCGTTTAGCGAAGCGGCTAGCATTTTTGTGCTTCGACTTCTTCTTTGGGGTCTGAAAGGGGCGAGCAGCCCCTTTCTCGTGGCTCCAGCGCGTCGAAATCGCGGGCGCTTTTCGGATTCTCTTTTGGCGACAAAAGAGAATGACCCCCGCCGTTAGTTGCGCCTTACAAAAATACATGGTACAATAAACTCAAATCAAAAAATATAAAGGAGCAAGACCATGAAACAATATCCCGGCTACACCCTCGTCAAGCGCGAGGACTGCCCCGAACAGCACGGGACGCTGACTGTGCTGACCCATGACGTCAGCGGGGCAACTGTCCTGCTGGTGGAAAACGACGACGACAACAAGGCCTTTGGCATCGGCTTCGGCACCTTCCCCTCCGACGACACCGGCGTGTTCCACATCCTCGAGCACTCGGTGCTGGCAGGCAGCGAGAAGTACCCGGTGAAGTCGCCATTTTTGCAGCTGCTCAAGAGCAGCATGGCGTCCTTCCTGAACGCCATGACCTTCCCGGACAAGACGGTGTATCCCTTCGCTACCCCCAACGAGACGGACTTCAGGAACCTGATGGACGTCTATCTCAACGCGGTGTTCTGTCCGCTGGCCATGGTGGACAAGGGCGTGTTCGAGCAGGAGGGCTGGCATCGGGACGAAGACGGCACGGTGAGCGGCGTCGTCTACAACGAGATGCAGGGGGCGCTGGCGACGCCGGACGCACAGCTGCAGAACGCTCTGAGCCGGGCAATGTTCCCGGATACGGCTTACGGCTTCGTCTCCGGCGGCGACCCGGCGTCCATTCCGGCGCTGACCTATGAGAAGTATGTGCGGGTCTACCGCCGCCACTACAGCGCCGACAACTGCTGCATCACCCTCTACGGCAAGATGGACATGGCCGAGAAGCTGGCCTTCCTCGACGAGCAGTATCTGAGCCGTATGCCCAAGAGCGCCAGCCGCCCCCGCCTGACGGTGCAGGACGAGCAGGTCGGTGCGAAGCGGAATATCCCGTACTATACCGAGAAGCCGGAGCCGGACGAGGCTCAGTGTGCGCTGGCGTGGTACACCGGTGCGTTCAGCGACCGGGAGCACCAGCTGGGCGTGGAGATCCTGCTGGACGCCCTGCTGGGGACGAACCAGGCGCCTCTGAAAGCCGCCCTGCTGGAAGAAAAACTGGGTGCGGACATCGACGTGGGCTTCGATGACAGCACGCTGCAGCCGACCTTGGAGCTTATGCTGCGGGGCGCGACGGAAGAGTCGGCGGGCAAGTTTGCCGCTGCCGTGCGCAAAGCCGTGGACGGCATCCTCGAGAAGGGCATCCCCGAGGAGCTGCTGATGGCAAGCCTCAACTCCACCGAGTTCGCTTCCCTTGAGCGGCCGGGCAGCATCCCGGACGGTGTGCTGGACGCCATCAATGCATCTGCCGGCTGGCTCCACACCGGCGACCCGGCCCTGCTGCTCCACACGAACGCTCTGTTCGCTTCCCTGCGGGAGAAGCTGGAACAGGGCTGGTTCAATGAGCTGCTGCGGGAGCTGTTCGCGCCTGCGCCGGTGGAGATCATCCAGGTGCCGACCCTGCCCAAGAAAGAGGAAGAGGGGCGCGCCGCCCGCACCGACGGCAAGCTGGTGCTGGACCATCCGCTGACAGCCGCCGACCTCGGCGAGGGCAAAAAGCAGACCCCGGGCAGCAAGGAGCTGCTGGCGGGTGCAGAACTGCTGCACCACCCCTCGGCAGGCAATACCTACCTGTACCTTTACTATGATCTGGGCGGCATGGCACCGGAAGATATGTCCTGCCTGCATCTGCTCACGGATGTCATGGATGAGCTGGACACCGAAAAGCACACGGCCCAGGAACTGAACACTCTGCGGAACACCTGGCTGGGAAGCAGTGGTGCGTGGATGGACTGCTGGACGGGACGGCAGGAAGGCAGGCCCTGCCACGCAAAGCTCATCGTGGGGATGAGTATGCTGGAACGCAGCCTCGAAAAGGCTGTGGAGCTGGGCAGTGAGTGGCTGTATGAGACAAAGTTCAGCGGCCCGCAGGCTGAAGCTGCGATGGAGCGGGTGGCAAGCCAGCAGAAGCTGCTCATGGAGCAGAAGTTCCTGCGGGAGGGCCACGCCTTCGCCGCCATGCGGGCGGCGGCACATTTCTCGGTGGAATCCGCACTGAGTGAGCGCTGCAACGGCGTGAGCTACTACCACTATCTCTGTGAGCTGCTGGAAAAGGCCGACTGGACCGCTCTGGGCAAAAAGATGGAAGAGCTGTGGAAGAGCGTGCTGAAAAAGAACGCCCTGACCGTCAGCCTCCACGGCAGCGACGCGGCGCTGGATACCCTGAAAAAGCTTCTGCCGGGCAGTGCCTTCGCGGCAGAAAAGCGCAACAAGGCAAAGCCCTACACGGAGGAGCTGACAGCCCCGGTGAACGAGGCTTTCATCATCGACGGCGGCGTGAACTACGATGTGCTGGTCTGGCCCATGGAGCGGCGGTTGGAGCGGAAGGTGTTGGCCCGGGTGATGAGCTACGAGTATCTGTGGCACAACATCCGCGAGGTGGGCGGCGCGTACGGCACCGGCATGGTGACCCAGAACGACGGCACCGAATATCTCTACACCTACCGTGATCCGCACCTGAAAGAAAGCTATGAGACTTTCGCAAAGGGGCCGGCAGAACTGGCAGGCCGCGACTACACCGAGAAGGACATGAACGAGTTCATCGTGGGCGCGGCAGCAAAGCTGGACACCCCGCGCAAGCCCCGGGAAGAGGCTGCGTCTACCGACTGCAAATATTTCTGCGGCATCACCGACGAGATGACTGCCGCCGAGCGCAAGAGCCTGTGCAGTGTGGATGCTGCTGCCCTCAAGGCCGAGGCGGCGGACCTGTCGGCCCGGATGGAGAAGGGCGTGAGGGTGGTCTTCGGCAGCAAGGAGGCTGTGGAGGCCGCAAAGGAGCTGTTTGACCGGGTGGAAACCCTGTAAAAATACGCAGAGAGTCTCCCGGAGACTTTGCGCAGAAAATTGAGTGAAAGATCCCCTGTCTGTGGAAAAGAACACAGGCAGGGGATTTTTTCTGTCTTGAAATATTACTCACAGGATAAAATACACGGTAAAATACGAATTTGAGGGCAAAAAGTATGGACTCCTGCGGCGGAGAAAAGCGTGGTATCCTTTTGCCAGCGACAGAACGAAAGGAAGTGAGAACACAGGATGGGGCAGGAAAAGCAGACTGCGGCCAAGGGGCTGGAAAGTCTCCGGAAAGCCACCGACACCCTGAGCACCATGCTGGCGCAGGAGGTGAAAGATTTGAACGCCCGCCAGCGCACGGCCCGCAGAGAGAACAGCACCGACCCCGGCATCATGAAGGGACTGAAAGAAGCGACTGCCGTGCTGAAAGATCTGGCGGGCGTGTCGAAGACCCTGAACGATCAGGGCGTGGACGCAGAAGGGCGGGAATGCGGTGTGGTGCTGCTGCCGCCGGTGGAGGATGTATGACGACAGAAAACAAGAATGCGGGCGTCGTGTGGAGACCTCAGCCGAGGCAGATGGAATTTATGCGGAGGCCGGAGCCGGAAGCACTTTACGGCGGCGCGGCAGGCGGCGGTAAGAGCGACGCCCTCGTCATCGAGGCGCTGCGGCAGGTACACATTCCGCACTACCGGGCGCTCATCCTCCGCAAGACCTATCCGCAGCTTTCCGACCTCGTGGACAAGAGTCAAAGCTATTACCGCCGGGCCTTTCCGGAGGCGCAGTACAACGCCGCGAGCCATGTGTGGGTCTTCCCCAGCGGGGCGAAAATTTACTTCGGCTCGATGCAGTACACCAAGGACCGGACGAACTATCAGGGCAAAGCCTTCGATTTTATCGGGTTCGACGAGCTGACCCACTTTGAGTGGGAGGAGTACAGCTACATGATGAGCCGCAACCGCCCCACCGGCCCCGGCACCCGGGTGTATCTGCGGGCCACCACCAACCCCGGCGGGGTGGGCCACGGCTGGGTGAAGGCGCGGTTCATCACGCCCGCCCCGCCCGGCACCCCCATCGTGGAGGAATACCCGGTGCGGATGCCGGACGGCACCGAAAAGGTGCTGCGGCGGGCGCGGGTATTCATCCCGTCCAGCATTTTCGACAACCCCGCCCTTCTGGAAAATGACCCGGACTATCTGGCCAGCCTCGCGGCCATGCCGGAGGCCGAAAAGCAGGCGCTGCTCTACGGCAGCTGGGACAGCTTTTCGGGGCAGGTGTTCACCGAGTGGCGGAACGACCCGAACCACTACGAAGACCAGCGCTGGACCCACGTCATCGCGCCGTTCACCATCCCGAAGCACTGGAAGATCTACCGGGGCTACGATTTCGGCTTTTCGAAGCCCTTCTCGGTGGGGTGGTACGCGGCGGACGAGGAAGGGCGGCTCTACCGCATCAAGGAGCTGTACGGCTGCACCGGACGCCCCAACGATGGCCTGCGCATCGACCCGGTGGAGCAGGCACGGCGCATCCGGGAGGCCGAGCAGAACGACCCGGTGCTCCGGGGCAGAGTCATTCAGGGCATCGCCGACCCGGCCATCTTCGACGAGAGCCGGGGCGAGAGCATCGCCGCCATGATGGAGCGGGGGCCGAACTTTCTGCACTGGATGCCCGGCGACCACACCCGTCTGGCGGGCAAGATGCAGATGCACTACCGGCTGAATTTTGACGGCGAGGGCAGGCCGATGCTGCAGGTGTTCAATACCTGCAAGCACTTCATCCGCACCATCCCGAACCTCGTGTACGACGAGAGCAATGTGGAGGACATCGACACCCGGCAGGAAGACCACATCTACGATGAGTGCCGCTATGTGCTGATGGAAAATCCCATCTCGCCGCCCCGGCATACATCGGCCCCGCCGGTGCTGGATGACCCGCTGGAGCTGCATCGGAAGGCGAAGTTTCTGAGGGTGTAAAGGCTCTCCCTTTGGGAGAGGCTGGGGGCGGAGAAAAACGATAGCGCCCTGCAACAGAGGGCAGGAAGGAGAAAAACGAATACTATGGATGAAGCAACAAAACTGCCCATCGGGCCGGAAGAGGTGGCTGAGGCTGCGCAGATCTTGCAGCGGTACAAGGCGGGCAAGGCCGCGCTGGACAAGCGCCTGGTGGACAACGAACTGTGGTTCCGGATGGGACACTGGAAGAACTACCAGAACCCCATGATGGAGAGCAAACCCCAGCCGTCCAGCGGCTGGCTGTTCAACTCCATCGCCAACAAGCATGCCGACGCGATGGACAACTACCCCAGTCCCAACGTCCTGCCCCGTGCCGAGGACGACGAGGCAGCGGCACAGGCGCTTTCCAGCGTGCTGCCCGTGGTGCTGGAGCAGGCGGACTATGAGCAGGTGTACAGCGACACCTGGTGGCGCAAGCTCAAGCAGGGGACCGGAGTCAAAGGCGTGTTCTGGGATCCGGAGCAGCGGGGCGGTGTGGGCGAGATCGCCATCCGGCCCATGAACCTGCTGATGCTCTACTGGGAGCCGGGCGTGGACGATATTCAGACGTCGCCCCACTTTTTCTCGCTGAGTCTGGCGGACTCGAACCAGCTGGAAGAGCGCTGGCCCCAGCTGGCCGGACACACTGCCAGCGTGCTGGACGTGCCGCATTACATCCACGACGGCGGTCTCGATACCAGCGACAAGAGCGTCGTGGTGGACTGGTACTACAAAAAGCTTTCCCCCGAGGGCAGGAGCGTCCTGCACTACTGCAAGTTCTGCAATGGCGTGGTGCTCTACGCCAGCGAGAACGACCCGGCGCTGGCCGAAAGAGGCTTCTACGACCACGGCAGGTATCCCTTTGTGTTCGATGCGCTGTTCATGGAAGAGGACAGCCCGGCGGGCTTCGGGTACATCGATGTGATGAAGGAGTGCCAGACAGCCATCGACAAGATGAACCACGCCATGGACGAGAACGTCCTGCTCTCGTCACGCCAGCGGTATGTGCTGAGCGACACGGCGGGCGTCAATGAGGAAGAGCTGACGGATCTGTCGCGGGACATCATCCATGTGGTGGGGCGGCTGAACGACGACAGCTTCCGGCCTTTGCAGACGGCGGGTCTGCAGGGCAACAGCCTGAGCTACCGCAACAGCCGCATCGAGGAGCTGAAGGAGATCAGCGGAAACCGCGACATGACCCAGGGCGGCACCGCAGGCGGCGTGACGGCAGCTTCTGCCATTGCGGCCTTGCAGGAGGCAGGCTCGAAGCTCAGCCGGGATATGCTCAAGAGCGCTTACAGGGCATTTGCCAAAGAGTGCTACCTTATCATCGAGCTGATGAGGCAGTTCTACGACGAGGAGCGCATCTTCCGCATCACCGGCAAGAGCGGTGAGAGCGAGTTCGTCCGCTTTTCGGGCCAGGTGCTCCGCGCCCAGCCTGCAAGAGTCGTGGGCGGCGTGGAGCTGGGCAGTCATGAGCCGGTGTTCGACATCGTGGTGAGTGCGGAGAAAAAGTCCACCTTCTCCCGCCTCTCCCAGAACGAGACGGCCAAGGAGTGCTATCAGCTGGGCTTTTTCGCCCCGGCCAACGCCGACGCCGCGCTGGCGGCGCTGGAAATGATGGACTTTGAGGGCATCGAAAAGGTTCGCCAGAGGGTGCGTCAGAACGGCACCCTCGCCCAGCAGCTGGCGCAGATGCAGGCCCGGATGGCCCAGCTGACGGGTCTGCTGGAAGTGCAGAAAAAGTCCGAAGCCCCCAAGCTCAGCGGCCCGGCACAGGAGCTGAGCACGGCTGCGATGGCGAGGGCGATGAAGACGCAGAAAGGAGAAATGAGATGATAAAAGTAAACTACACCGAGCTGGACGGCCCGGCAGGCCCCACCTGTCGGCTGGAAGCTTCGGGCCATGCGGGCTATGCCCCCGCCGGGCAGGACATCGTGTGTGCGGGGGCAAGCACCCTGATGCAGACCCTCTGCGCCCTGCTGGCGGGCGAGGAAGGCACCAGGAGCGGCGTGTGGGACGAGCCGGACGGCCCGCGTCTGGCCGTGACGGCGGCAGCACCCCAGAAGCCGTGGGTGGAGGGGGCGTTCGAATTTGCAAAGGCGGGCTTTGCCCTGCTGGCAGAACGCTACCCGGACAATGTCCGCTTCGCCGATTTGAGCGGACGGGGAGAACAGTCGATGGTGGATCTGCAGCTCTTTGCCTCGGAGGGCGGCGATGCCGCCGCCCCCTCTGCTCCTGCCCTCAGCCATGCACAGGCTCAGCAGGCCATCGCCTCCGGGACTATGAAGGCGGATGAGGGCCGGGAAGCTTCGGATGTGCCGGCAGCGGTGCAGGAGCCGGAAGAGCGTCCTGCACCGCCCGAACGCCCTGCGCCGCTGCCGCCCATCCCGGGCCTGAGAGAGGGCGCGAACACCGTCCGCGCTCTCCACGCCCGCTGGGCGGCGGAAGAGGCGATGCTTCGCCGGGATATGCCGGATTTTTCGCTCAAGCAGGAGCTGGCGAACCCCGAGATGCGCCGCCTGATGGAGCTGCCCGGGATGCGGATGGGCGACGCCTACCGTCTGGCCCACTACAACGACGCTCTGCGTCAGACCGCCCAGACCGTGGAGCAGGGCGTTGTGGAGCGCATCCGCCAGCGTTCGGCCCGCCCGGCGGAAAACGGTACCAGCCCCGGCGGTGCGGCTATCACCCGGGCCGATGTGGCCAGTATGACCCGCGCCCAGCGTGAGGCACTGGAACGCCGTGCGATGCACGGGGTGAAGATCAGTTTTTGAAAATTTTGATACAGAAAGGACAAATGACATGAAAAGCTACAACCTGAAGATGGACCTCCAGCTCTTTGCCGACCCTTCTGCCAGCCTGCAGAACACCACCGGCACCATGACCAACGAGATGAAGACCTTCTACGAGAAGCGTCTTATCGACCAGGCAGAGCCCCGTCTGGTGCATGACCAGTTCGCGGACTACTATCCCGTACCCCAGAACGGCGGCAAGACCATTGAGTTCCGCAAGTACGACAGCCTGCCCAAGG
>OCPQ01001353.1_pt1 | contig 10865 bp, 7 predicted proteins | sample 1538251 | NCBI WGS metagenome assembly OCPQ01 (sample SAMEA2580249, study PRJEB22360) | human gut metagenome | biome: human gut; feature: human-associated habitat; material: faeces | place: Denmark | collected 2008/2010 | reverse complement strand
CCGGGGATGCCCAGCTCCTCCCGGTACTTGGCCACGGTGCGCCGGGACAGGACGCAGCCCTTCTGCTCCAGCAGACACCGCAGCTTTTCATCCGACAGGGGGTGGGCCTTGTCCTCCCCGTCGATCAGCTCCCGCAGCTGCAACAGCACCGCCCGGCGGCTGACATCGCTGCCGTCCGGGGCCGGAGCGGAGAAAAAGTAGCTCAGGGGGAACACCCCCTGCCGGCACTGGAGATACTTGTCCTTCACTGCACGGCTGACGGTGGACAGATGCACGTCCAGTGCCTGCGCCGCCTCCGTCATGTACATGGGCCGCAGGGCACGGGGTCCATCCCGGAAGAATGCCTGCTGCCCCGCTGCCACGAACCGGGCGCAGCGCAGCATGGTGCTCTCCCGCTGCCGCAGGGCAAACAACACGTTCTCCGCCTGCACCAGCTTCTCCGCCAGATACTTTTTGACCTCCGGATCATCCGTCTGGCGGTACAGATCCTGATAATACCGGTTCAGGTGCAGCATGGGGGCCGGACGCCGGTGGTCATCGCAGACGAACTCCCCCTCCTGCTCCACCACGAACACATCCGGGTACACCATGGGGGCCGGTTCCGGCGGGCTGAACTGCCGCCCCGGCCGGGGATCCAGCTGCCGGATGCGCTGCTGGGCCCGGCGCACCTCCTCCTGCGAGATGTGCAGGGTCTGTGCGATCTGGTGATAGCGGTTCCTGGCCAGCGCTTCCAGATGATGCAGTACGATCTGGGTGGCGGGGCCATCGTCTCCGATGCGCCGTAATTGCAGGTACAGGCACCGGCTCAGATCCGCAGCCCCCACTCCCGCCGGCTCCAGCGTCTGTAGTATTCCAATGCTGCGGCGCAGCTCCTCCTCCGGCACACCGGCCCCGGCGGCCAGCTCCTCCGGCGGTGTGGTGAGATACCCGCTGTCCTCCAGACAGCCCACCAGATAGTAGAGCAGCTGCCGCTGCCGCTCCGGCACCTCCAGCCCGGCGATCTGGCGGCACAGGAAGCTCTCCAGCGTCTCCGCCAAACCGCCGTCGGTGCCGATACGGTTCATGGGGGAGTCCTCTTCCTCCTGATTGGGCCGCTCATAGTAGCTGTTCTGGCGGTCGTTTTCCTCCAGCCAGCGCCAGCGGTCCAGCCAGCGCTCGGCCTGCCGGGTCAGAGGCTCCTCCTCGTGGGGCAGCTCCAGCTCCACCGTGGGGTTCTCCTGCGCCACGGTCTCCAGATACTCCCGTATCTCCAGCCGCCCCATTTGCAGCAGCCGCAGACTATGCAGCTGCCGCATGGACAGCTGTTGCTCCTGCCTCAGCTCCAGTTCCACTGTGCTTCCCTCCCGGATCTCCCTGCACGGGATTTTTTTGTTATCATATTATCATAGTTTATTATAGTGCATCCACCGCCCCGGCGCAAGCCGTTTTTTCGCAGGGAGACCGCAGCGCCGCCGTGTTCTGCGTCCGCTGCGGTCTCCTACTTGAGGGGGTGTAGAGAGCAAATTGGTAAAAATATTTTTACGCCGTATCCGATTTCATTAACTATTTTGTAAAAAATCTTGTATTTTCCCTTAGTATCTCTTACAATAGGGGCAAGTACCTCAGAACTTCACGAAGGGCGAGAAGTCGAAGGGCTTGGCTGCCGGCAGCTCCGTCTCCGCCCGCAGCAGAGAGTTGACGATGTGAATGGCGTGACCGAATTTGGGCGGGCCCAGCTTCACCGCCGCCGCTCCGCCGGCGATGCCCATGTCCGCCACAGGGTCGTCGCTGACGCCGCCCGCCCGGATGGAGGGAATGGAGAACATTCCGTGCTCCACGGCATACCGCTGGGCTTCCATAGCCTCCGTGACGGTTCCCACCTGATTGGGCTTAAAGACGAAGGCCCCGCAGGCCCCCATGTCCAGCGCCTTGCGAAGATAGTTGATGTTGGTAACGGTGAGGTCGTCGCCGCAGAGGGTGGTACGATCCAGCGCCTTGGCGGCCTTCACCCAGCCCTCCCAGTCGTTCTCGTCCACCGGATCCTCGATGTAGAGGAAGTTATACTTCTCCGTGGCCTGCTTCAGGATGCCGATGATCTCGTCCAGATCCACCTCCCGGCCGCAGTAGTGATAGGTTCCCCGCTTGGCGTCGTAGATCTCGCTGAAAGCGCAGTCCATATGGAAGGCGATCTTCTCCTCGCAGCGGCAGCGCTTGGCCGTCTCATAGAGGATATCCAGACAGTCCATGAAATCGGTGCTGGGGGCCATATACTCCGACATGGCGCCGATCTCCGGACGGCGGCCCCCCTGAAACTCCCGGATGACCTCCGGCAGCTTCTTATAGACCTTGCAGAGGATCTCCGTAGCCTCAGCGATGGAGGATGCCTTATAGGGAACAATGGTGGTCTCCTGCACCGGCATGGTGTCGTCCTCATAGCTGCCTCCGGCGAACATATCCGAGGTGGGCAGGGGGATGGTGCGAATGTCACCGGGGTTCAGATAGCGGTACTGGGACACATGGCGCAGCTGGCATCCGGCCCGCATGACCGCCAGCGACGTGCTGTACGTGACATTGCCCCCCAGCCGGGACTTGTTGGGGGTGCCGTCCAGCTCCATGAGACGGCGGTCCAGCGCCTGCTGGTCCAGCACGTCCATGCCCTGGATGGCAGGCAGGACCACCTTCTCCGCCATCTCCACGGCCTTGCGGACGCCGTTGCCGTCATAACGGCTCCGGTCGCCGTCCCGCAGCACCATAGCCTCGTGTTCCCCGGCGGAGATACCGGAGGGGGACGCTGCCCGGCCCATGGTGCCGTCCTCGGTGATGATATCCACCTCCAGCAGGGGCTTTCCCTTGCAGTCGATGATCTCTCTGGCCCGCAAATCCTGAATTTTCATAATAGTTCCTCCTTACTCCTGTGTACCGATGTACAGCACATTAAAATCGCACAAATTGGTTCCCGTGTTCCCGGTGAGCACCGTATCCCCCAGCGGCTCCAGCGCCTCATAGGCGGCGTGCTCCCGCAGCGCCTTCCGCAGGTCGATGCCCCGCTCTGCGGCAGCAGTCCCGGTGGTGCCGTCGGTCAGGCCGCCTGCCACCGGGGTGGTGCCGTCGGTACCCTCGCTGTCCATGGACAGCAGGCACACATTCTTCAACCCCTCCGCTGCCACGGCAAAGGCCGCCGTCATTTCCTGTGACGGGCCGCCATGGCCCCGGATGAGGCTGCTGTCAGGAATGGCGGTGGTAGTCTCCCCGGCGGAGAACAGGAAGCAGGGCGCCCGGAAGGGCCGTTCGTTCTTCACCACCTCATGGGCCAGTGAGGCCATAAAGGTGCCGTAGTCCCGGCTCTCCCCCTCGGCGTAGGTAGTCAGCACATGGGCGGGTATTCCCATCTCCTCCGCCGCCTCCAGCGCCGCCTGGCAGGAGTCCGGCAGGGTGTTGACGATATAGTAATCCACATCGTTGGTCATGGTCTGGGGCGTTTCCTGCGCCGGGTCATAGTCCAGCAGGTACCGGGCCACATTGGGGGGCAGCTTGTCCTCGATGTGGTATTTGCGGAGGATGGCCCCGATGTCCTCGAAGGTCACGGTGTCGTAGCCCACAGGGGTTCCCATAATGGGTACCGGCTCCGTGTAATCGGTGATATCATCCAGCCCCACGGCGTCCCAGATCTCAAAGCAGAGGATCTTGGCCCCATGGATGTGCTGCCCCAGCCTCCCCCGGCTCATGCGGGACAGATGCCCCCGGATGTCGTTGATGTCCATGACCCACATCCCGGCTTTCAGCATCACATCCGTGGCCTCCTGCAGATCCTCCAGTGTGGTTCCCTCCACCGGGTAGCCCATCAGCGCCGAGCACCCGCCGGTAAGGCCCAGCAGCAGCAGGTCGTCCGGCCCCATCTGCTCTGCGATGTCGATCATCCGCTGGCAGCCCCGGATGCCCTCCTCATTGGGCAGGGGATGCCCGCCCACATAGACCTCCGTCTTTCGATAGACGTCCTCCTCATCCCGAAGCTTGATGATGGTAACGCCCAGCGTCAGATACTCCCCCAGCAGATCCTCGAAGGCCCGTGCCATGTGATTGCCCGCCTTGCCGGAGGAAAAGGCGTACACATGACGGTACCGGCTCAGATCGTGGCGGCGGCGGCCGATGACCAGCTCGCTGCCCTCCCGATGCATCATCTCGTGGAGTCGCTTCCGGGCATCCAGCCGTTGCAGCACCCGCTCCGTCAGCTCCAGCACCTGCGCCTTGGCCCCGGCGTCGCCGTGGGACAGCAGGCTCTCTTTATTCTTGATTTTATGATCGCTCATGGTATCTCCTCGCATATTTAGTTGATGCCAAGATAAATAGCAACTCCCGTGCCAGCATGACAGCTTCCACGGTTATTCCGCAAGTTTCGCTCCTCGTCCAGCGGTTTTCACAAGATTTTCCCGGAAAACTCGGCGTTTTCGCCAAACAGTCACCCGATCCGGCAGTGCAGCCGCCTTTCACTTCCGCCCTTGCTCTGCGCCGTGTCAAGATTTTTTGTCTCGCCCCTTCCCCATTCTTTTTCTCAGGAGGTATGAACTATGAACAAGAACTTTGAACAAATGCTCCGTCTGGTGGACTATGTGGACGGCCTGATGGTGGTGGACAAAAACTGCATCATCCGCCACTACTACACCGCCTATCCCGATCTGGTAAACCTGCGGCAGGACGAGCCTCTGAACCGCAGTCTCTTTGAAATTTATCCCACCCTGAAGCGGGAGGACAGCTACATCTGCCGGGCGCTGAAAACAGGAGAGAGCTTCATCAACTACGAGCAGACCTATATCAACTACAAGGGGGACTCCATGGAGGCCAACTGCAGTGCCGTCCCCATTAAGGAGCACGGCGAAGTGGTGGGCGTCATCGATATGGTCATCTACAAGGATGCCCACGTCACCGAGCGGCGGCTAAGCTTCGACATCAGCCTCATCAGCGCCCTCACCAAAAGCTACAACACCTCCGACCAGTCGCTGGAGGACATCGTCACGCAGGATGGCGAGATGATCCGCATCAAGGAGAAGATCTTGCAGACCGCCGACAGCGATGCCCATGTGCTGGTCTACGGCAAGACCGGCACCGGCAAGGAGCTCATCGTCAACGCCATCCAGAAAACCAGCCGCCGCAAGGATGCCCCCTTCATCAAGCAGAACTGCGCCTCCATCCCCAGCACCCTGCTGGAGAGCATCCTCTTCGGCACCACCAAGGGCAGCTACACCGGGGCCAAGGATACGCCGGGCCTGTTTGAGCTGGCCGACGGCGGCACGCTGTTCCTCGACGAGATCAACTCCATGGAGCTGACGGCGCAGGCCAAGCTGCTGCGGGTGCTGGAGGACAACTGCATCCGCCGCATCGGCGCCAAGGAGGAAAAGCAGGTGAACGTGCGGATCATCGCCGCCGTCAACGAGGACCCGGAGGGCTGCGTAGAGCGGAATAAGATCCGGGAGGATATCTTCTACCGCCTGTGCGTGCTGCGGTACGATATCCCGGAGCTGTACCGGCGGAAGGGGGATATCCCCCTGCTGATGAAATATTTCCGCAAGCACTACAACAAGAAATTCCACAAGCAGATCATGGCATACAGCAGCGAGGTGCAGGATATCTTTCTGGCCTATAACTGGCCCGGCAACGTCCGGGAGCTGAAAAACGTCATCGAATCCGCCTTCCACAATAACCACACCGCCATTCTCACCCGCAACGATATCCCCAACTACATCCTCTCCCGGCTGGCGGTGGACACCATGCACGCCGAGGACGTCCGAGGCCTGCCCCTCCACGAGATGCTGGCTCGGTACGAGGTGCTGCTCTTTGAGGAGCCCCCCCGCCGCAACGGCGGCAGCCTCACCAAAACGGCGGCGGAGCTGCAGGTCAGCAAGCAGAACCTCGCCTATAAGATGAAAAAGTACAATATCCGGTGAAAAACGTGTGCTGTCCTTCGACAGCGCACGCTATCAGGGCATAACAGCAGGAAGGACACCCTTGCGGGGTGTCCTTCCTCCCTCTGGCTGCCCATAGCTTTTGCTGTCCCTGCGATCAGCGGTATGTGACCGAGACCCAAGGGTATTTCTCCTGAAGGTCACTGAAAATCTCCTGCATCGGAGCGGCGTACGCCCGCAGCCCCTGCGGCATGGCGTCAAAGCCCTCCACCACAATGTGCCTTTGCACCGGCTGCAAAAACACATCCGTCAGGCAATCCCACATGGCATCCCAGTTTTCCCCGTAATAGTCGGGAAATCCAAATGCCTTGCGGATACGCTGATGTAATGTGCCCCAGTCCCTGCAGCTGTTCAGGCGCAGTAAAACGGGGTCGGCTGTAATGGGCGTATATGCGTTGCGATTCATAACAAAGCTCCTTTCTGTCAAACAATCTCGACAAATGTGGCGTAATGGTCGTAAGTAACAAAAATCAATCCATCGTTGGAGTAGAGAATTCGTTCACCGCCTCGGTAACCAAAAGAGTAATTGATGTCAGCCTCGTACCATATTCGTCCAAGTGCATCGGGGAGCCGCTTGTCTCTGTTTTTGTAAACGCCCTTTGTCAGCATCTTATCAGGTGCAACACTGGCAAGATTTGCTAAAATCGGAATCCATCCTAACTTGGTAGCTTCGTCCTCAGTTATATAGTATCCAGATAGCTGACGAAAAGTTTTTAGCCACCAATCGGCCCCCCGCAGGCCAATCTTTGTCGCTGTGCCAGCCGTTTTTGCCTCTAAGCGTTGAACAGAGCAGCGACAATTAGGATGGAGCGGTGGTTCTTCTGGAATAATATCATAGAGCAAGTAAATTTTCCCTTGATGCTTTTTGCATTCCATACATCTTCGGAGATCGATGACGGATTTTCAATATTTATACTTCAAGCTACGCACAAACTTCTTCCTTTCTACTATAACAGATTAGGCCATCCATGAAAAGCCTCTTATATTACTGTGTCAGGCAGTAGTTTGTTGCCCTTGTGTATGCAACCCTTATAAAATTTTTATGAAAATGTCGCAGCAATTCCCATAGTGTAAATCCCGCAAAGCCTTGTGGCACAACGGTTTACAGGCAAAAGGAAAAGGACTTCAAGATTTCTCTTGAAGTCCTTTTTTGTGATTGCCCACAGGTTTTGCTGCCCATGCGCACTCCTGTATATCGCAAGGAAAGGAATGTATGCAAGGGAAACCTTAGTCGGGTTTCCCTTGCATGTTAAATCGCCCGCCCGCAGGTGACCACTTTTGCGGAGCAAAAGTGCTGCTCCAAAAAGAAAGACACCCGTAGGGGTGTCTTTCTTTTTGGAGCAGGGTACGGGAATCGAACCCGCCTCCTCGGCTTGGGAAGCCGATGTACTACCGATGTACTAACCCTGCATTTTGAATACCTGCTCATTATAGCAGATATCCCCCGCCTTTGCAACCGGAAATTTTGTCGACGGCGGCATGAAAATTTCACCGCCGCATATGCTGGAAACAAAACGGAACGGAGGGCTGCATATGAGACGGATGGCGGGCTTATGGGCGGCGCTCCTGCTGGTGCTGGCGCTGACGCCGGTACAGGCCGGAGCGGTAGAGCTGCCGATACGGGCGGAGGCGGCGCTGCTGATGGAGAAAGAGACGGGACAGGTGCTGTACGCCCAAAATGAGCACGAGGCACTGGAGCCGGCCAGTGTCACCAAGGTGATGACGCTGCTTTTGACCATGGAGGCCATCGAAAAGGGCAGCCTCCACTACGACGATGTGGTGACGGTCAGCGCCTACGCCGCCTCTATGGGCGGCAGCCATGTCTACCTGTCGGAGGGTGAGCAGATCACCGTAGACGATCTTTTAAAGGCGGTGTGCGTGGCCAGCGGCAACGATGCCGCCGTGGCGCTGGCGGAGTGCGTGGCCGGGGTGACGGAGCTGTTTGTGGAGCAGATGAACACACGGGCCAAGGAACTGGGCATGACGGACACCCACTTCGTCAACTGCACCGGCCTTCCGGCGGAGGGACACGTCACCAGTGCATGGGACATCGCCCTCATGAGCCGGGAGCTCATCGAAAAGCACCCGGACATCCGCCGCTACACCACCATCTGGATGGATACCCTGCGGGACGGCGCCTTCCAGCTGGCCAACACCAATAAGCTGATCCGGTTCTACGACGGGGCCACGGGTCTGAAAACCGGCTCCACCGACAGCGCCAAATACTGCCTGTCCGCCACGGCGGAGCGAGAGGGCATGGAGCTCATCGCCGTGGTACTGAAGTCCCCCACCGGTCAGCAGCGGTTCGAGGATGCCAAGGCCCTGCTGAACTACGGCTTCTCCACCTATGCCCTGCTGCACACGGCGCCGGAGGAACCTTTCCCCGCCATCCCGGTGGTGCTGGGGGAGACGGAGACGGTGCAGCCCTGCATCGACCCGCAGGAAGCGGTGGCGCTGGTGCAGAAAAGTCAGGCCGGGGGGCTGTCCCAGTCCGTCACACTGGCGGAACAGGTGGAGGCCCCGGTGTCCGCCGGACAGGAACTGGGGACTCTGACGCTGACGGATGCCGCCGGCGAGACGGTGCAGTCCATCCCCATCCGGGCGGCGCAGAGCGTGGAGCGCCTTACCTTCGGTACCATGCTGCGCCGGATGCTGTCGGCGGCATTTTTTGCCGGCTGAAAGCCGCTTTTGGGTAGGTTTCCTCTTGTATTCCACGGGAAAACGTTGTATGATAAACCAAATTGTACAGAGGAGGCATCTGATATGATACAGATGGATCTGTCCCATATCCGGCAGTTTATCCCGCTGCCCTACGAGGAGGCCCGTGCCGCCCAGCTGCGGCTGGCCCACAGCCATTTGCAGCACGGTGACGGCGCAGGCGGCGAGTTCACCGGCTGGGTGCAGCTGCCCCGGCAGTATGACCGGGAGGAGTTCGCCCGCATTCAGGCGGCGGCCCGAAAAATTCAGCAGGACTCTCAGGCGCTGGTAGTCATCGGCATCGGCGGCTCCTATCTGGGCGCACGGGGCGTCATCGAGTGCCTGTGCTCCCCCAACTATAACCTGAAAAAGAAGGACACCCCCAACATCTACTTCACCGGCAACGGCCTGTCCTCCGACCAGATGGCGGAGCTTATGGACCTGCTGGAGGGGGTGGACTTCTCCGTCAACGTCATCTCCAAGTCCGGCACCACCACGGAGCCTGCGGTGGCCTTCCGTTTCTTCCGGAAGCTGCTGGAGGAGCGGTACGGCCCGGAGGAGGCGGCCCGGCGCATCTACGCCACCACCGACCGCCGCAAGGGGGCGCTGAAGGCTCTGGCGGATCAAGCGGGCTACGAGACCTTCGTGGTGCCTGACGACATCGGCGGCCGGTACAGTGTCCTCACCGCTGTGGGCCTGCTGCCCATCGCCGTGGCGGGGGTGGATATCTGCCGCCTGATGGAGGGTGCCGAGACTATGATGGAGGTCTGCGCCAAGACGGACATGGCGGAAAACCCCGCCTGGCAGTATGCCGCCGCCCGGTATGAGCTGTACCGCACCGGCAAGAAGATCGAGGTGCTGGCGGCCTACGAGCCCAGCTTCCGGTTCATGGCGGAGTGGTGGAAGCAGCTGTACGGCGAGTCCGAGGGCAAGGAGCACAAGGGGCTCTTCCCCGCCAGCGTGGAGTTCACGGCGGACCTGCACTCCATGGGTCAGTATATCCAGCAGGGGGAGCGTTCCCTGTTCGAGACGGTGGTGCGCTTCGGTGCTTCCCACCGGCCTCAGGTAGTGCCGCTGGATGAGACCGACGGCGACGGCCTGAACTTTCTGGCCGGGAAGGACGTGGATTTCATCCGCACGCAGGCCATGGACGGCACACTGCTGGCCCATGTGGAGGGCGGCGTCCCCAACATCATCCTCCGCACCGGCCAGATCAATGCCTTCACGCTGGGTGAGCTCATCTACTTCTTCGAGTACGCCTGCGGCCTGTCCGGCTACCTGCTGGACGTGAATCCCTTCGACCAGCCGGGGGTGGAGGCGTATAAGAAGAATATGTTTGCCCTGCTGGGAAAGCCCGGCTACGAGGCCCTGCGGCAGGAACTGGCGGAAAAACTGCACAGAGCTTGACCGCCTCTTTACACCATTTCTACAAATCTGTAAAATAGCGTTTTTTCCATTGCCATTTGGTCGGCAATATGGTATCTTAATGACAGGGAATAACCATCCCGATCTTATCAAGAGGAGTGATACTTATGGTTAGATTGATCATGGGCGCAAACGGGGCCGGTAAGACCAAGCAGCTCATCGACCTGATCCACAACGCTGTGGAGGCGGAGAACGGCAGCGTCGTCTGCATGGAACCCAGCGCCGACATGACCTATAACATCAGCTATAACGTTCGTCTGGTGAACGCCAGCGAATATTCCGTGGATTCTTTTGAGTGCCTGCGTGGCTTTATCAGCGGTCTGTATGCGGGCAATTACGATATTTCCCACGTTTTCGTGGACAACCTGTGCAAGATCGCCGGCACCAGCGACCTGATGGCGGTGGAGAAGTTCCTGAACTGGCTGGAGCGCTTCAGTGAGAAGAACAGCGTCAAGTTCACCGTGACCATCACGGCGGACGAATCTCTGGCCACCGAGGGTATGCGGAACTATTTGTAAGCATTTTCGTAAGGGCATCGGCTCCCTGCCTGTGGGCAGGGAGCCGGTTTCTTTCCCGGAAAAGGAGCATCATATGACACAACAGGAACAGATCTGGCAGGACGTCATGGAGCTTGCCAACCGCCCCGGCACCTTCACCCACGGGCTGGGACTCCACGTCACCGGCATTGGTGACGGCTGGGCCGAGGGGGAGCTGACAGCAGGCGACGGGATGCTGAACCCGCTGGGCATCGTCCACGGCGGGGTCTACGCTGCCATGATGGATCATGTGGCGGGAACGGCGGCCTGC
>OCPQ01001345.1_pt1 | contig 10934 bp, 9 predicted proteins | sample 1538251 | NCBI WGS metagenome assembly OCPQ01 (sample SAMEA2580249, study PRJEB22360) | human gut metagenome | biome: human gut; feature: human-associated habitat; material: faeces | place: Denmark | collected 2008/2010 | reverse complement strand
GACGGTCTGCCGCCGCTGCAGCGTGCGGGCAAACTGCATTACGTGTGTTACGACGCGGCGAAATTCGACCGGTTGGGCGAGGACGGTGCCGCCGCCACATTCCGCGGTGCCGTGGTGATCTCCCACGGGTTCACGGAGTTCGCCGCGAAATATGCGGAGATGGTGTGGTACTTCCTGCTCGCAGGGTACTCGGTGTGCGTGTTCGAGCACCGCGGACATGGGTATTCCGCGCGTGACGTCGACAATTCGTCCCTGGTGTGGATTGATGATTGGCGGCGGTATGTGGCCGATCTGGCGAAATTCGCGGAGACGGTGGGCAAGGATTACGCGGATGGCCGTCCGCTGAACCTGTACTGCCATTCGATGGGCGGCGGCATCGGGGCGAGTGTGCTGGAGACGCATCCGACGCTGTTCGACAAGGCCGTGCTGTCGTGCCCGATGATCGCGCCGGTGACCGGTATGCCGAACTGGCTGGCGTCGGTGCTTGCCGGCGCGATGTGCCGGCTCGGGCTGGGACGGCACATGGTGTTCGGGCAGAGTGAGTTCACGCCGGAGCTGGATATGGCCGATTACGAGGGCGCGAGCGAGGCCCGCGTGCGCTGGTTCCAACAGCAGCGCATCGACGACCCGCATCAGCGGACGTACGCGGCGACATTCGCGTGGGTGCGGCAGGCGCTGCGACTGTCGCGTGCCGTGCAGCGGCCGGAGGCGTGCGACAATGTCGAGACGCCGGTGCTGCTGTTCCAGGCCGGGCGCGACGTGTGGGTGCTCAACGAGCCGCAGAACCGGTTCGCGCAGGAGGTCAACTCCGATGGAGGGAATGTGCGTGTGGTACGCATCGAGAACTCGCTGCATGAGATTTTCAGCATGCCCAATGCCGTTCTTGGGCCGTATCTGGAGCGGATTCTGGGCTTCTTCGGCTCATCTGAGATGCCGACGTTCTGATGGTTTGTGACAGATGCCGACCGGATGAGTCCGCAATGAAAGATGTCGTGAAACATGCCGTGAAACATATCGTGAAACAGTTGAAAACGCCGGCCGCCGAGTCGGCGCCCGAGACTGCATCATTCGAGCGTACGCCGAAAGCCATGCTGCTGGGCGCCGTGCTGGTGCTGCTTGGCGGTGTGCTGTGGGGCATCAACGCCACAGTGTCGAAATTGCTGATGGCCGACTATCACGCCGACCCGCTGTGGATCGCCTGCGTGCGCGAGCTCGCGGCCGGCGCGTTGTTCCTGGCCTGTGCCGGTGTGCGTACGCCGAAACTATTGGCAGGTGCGGTGCGCGACCGACGCTCCTACCCGATGCTGCTGCTCGCCGCGCTGACCTGCGTGCTGTTCGTGCAGGTCTCGTATCTGTCCGCGATCGACTGGACGAACTCCGGCACCGCGACCGTATTGCAGACGTTGAACCTGCTGTTCGTGCTGGCGTATGTGTGCATACGCGGGCGCCGCTGGCCGGGGCTGCGCGAGAGCATCGGCGTGGCGTTGGCGTTTACCGGTACAGTGCTGATCGCCACCGGAGGAGATCTTTCCACGCTGAAGCTGCCACTGGTCGGATTGCTATGGGGCCTCGCCGACGCGGCGTGTACGGCGGCGCTGTCGATTCTGCCGGCCAAGCTGGTAGCGCGATGGGGCAATCTTGCTGTCAACGGCATCATGTTCGTCATATCCGGTTTGGTGCTGACGCCGTTCGTCCGCCCGTGGGCCAGCGCGCCGCAGCTGGATTGGTTCGGCATGCTGCTGATGGTGTTCACCGTTGTCGGAGGCACGTTCGGCGCATATTGGCTGTTCCTGGCCGGCGTGATGCGTATCGGCTCGATGCGCGGCACAATGCTGGGTACCAGCGCGTCGGCGTGGCGGGCCCCTGCGGAGCCGATCGCCGCGACGATATCCGCCGTGCTGTGGGCCGGGGCGGTGTTCACGCCCACGGATTTCGTCGGCTTTGTGATGATCATTGTCATGGTGTTCCTCGTGCGCTAGCACGTGTGGCCCGCATGCCGACATACGGTCTCTCTCGCGTGCGACGCGCTTCACCGACTGTTTGCGTTCTTAAGTGCGCGCCGAGACGACAAGTCCGCGCACATAGGAACGTAAACAGGGCGATTTGCGTTCCTACGTGCGCATGGTCGTCGTTTTGGCGCGCACTTAAGAACGCAAAACCACGTTTCGCCCGCCAGGCCAGGCGTCGCGGGATGTGTGGATAGTGATAGGTGAGCATCCGAATGCATAGAACGGGGGCTGCCATGCATGAGTCATCGTATAAGGCCGGTTCGGGGCGACGTTATCAGTCCGGGCAGGGGCGTCCGGGTCGCGTTCCGCGGATCCTCGTCACTGTTGTCGCCGTAATCGCGCTCATCGTGGGCGGCCTCGCACTGGTTCGGGCCGTCGCACCCCATGCAATCGCGAAGCTGACAGCGGTATCCGTGCGCAGCCTGGCAATCGGCGCGGCGGCGCTGATCGTCGTCGCCATCATACTGATCGTCATGGCTCGCGTGGCTTCCCGACGCGGCAACCGAGTGAGCGTGCGCGGAACCGCAGGCGGAGCCATCGTCGCCGTCGTATTCGCCATCATGCTGACCGTAGCCGCGCTGCTGATCTCCAACCTGTTCAAGGACGGCATCGTCAAGCCGTCATCGCCCGACAAGTCACCTGCTCAGAGTGCGCAGAACATGCAACAATCAGTTGAGGAGGCTGGCATCTACTGCGAGTCCGGCTGGTCGGAACTCTCATCGCAAGGGTATCCGGGTGTGACGGACGTCGAGATATGCCTCAAGCCGCGCATCGCCTACGTCACGTTCGATAACGAATTCGCTGCCGACATGTACCGCGCGCCTTTGCGATACAAAATCATCGAGATGTTTGACGAGCAAGCGAACAGCACCGTCTCCAAGGGAGACTGGCGGCTGTTGAGTGGCAAGAAATGGTCGGTATTCAGCTACAGGACCATCATTGACAAGCTCCAGAAGCAGTGGGGTGGAACCGTCGAGAAAATAGGATGACGGCGGATGATCCGGGTGCGATGCAACCGCGGCACATGAGGCGCGGACGCGGTGCTCCGCGAAGGCTATGATGGAAACGTGAATGACGTCTCGAATCAGCCGGCAGCGAAGACCTCAGCCGAATCATCCTCCGAGTCCACCGAATCCTCCCGTTTCACACGCGGAGACAGCACGCTGACCACCGTAGGACGGATCGTCATGGTCTACGCGGTCGTCCAGCTGCTGATGGCGATCAGTGCGCTCGCGTCACTGTCCGGCCTTGATCCCGCGGCTTCCGTGCAAGTGATCGGCGGGTGGCGCATCGGCCTGCGCGTGGCATGGTTCACGCTCGGCCTGGTGTTCGCGGGCAATTGCGTGCTGTATCTGATCGGCGGATGGCTCGGTCGCCGGGCCGGAGCGGACACGTCCAAATCCCGGCCGTTCATGGCACTGATGTGGCTTTCCGTGGTGACCACGCTTATCGGTCTGCTCGCCGCGCGGGCGACCACATCCGGCTGGGAGGCGTGGTTTTCGCTTCTGATCGCCGTGATACTTTCCCTATACGCGACCAAAGTCGTAAAGCGCAGCACGCGCATCTGAGCGGTGACATCGGCGGCTGGCCTACAGACGAGCGAAACGCCGCCAATCGACGGTGCTGTGAGTGAACGCAACGCAAAGAAAAATCAGGTATGGTGAGACGCATGAGCGAGCAGAACAATCACGATACAACAAACAACTCCCGGCGCAACCCGGCCGCGGCGGACGGCCTGTCCATGCAGACGGCCTATTTCGCGGGCGGATGCTTTTGGGGGCTGGAACGCTACTTCCAGAACGTCGACGGTGTCACCGACACCACGGTCGGTTACGCGCAGTCGAAGGTCGAATCACCCTCCTATGAGCAGGTGTGTGCGGGCGTCACCGACGCCGCGGAGACCGTGAAAGTTGTGTTCGACCCAGCGCAGGTGACGCTGCGCACGCTCACACTGCTGTTCCTGGAGGTCATTGACCCGTTCTCGGTGGACCGTCAGGGCGAGGACAGTGGGCGGCAGTACCGCACTGGCATGTTCTTCACGGACGCGACGCAGCAATCCGTGTATATCGCCGCGCTGGAGCAGCTGGTCGATCGGCAGCCCGCCCGCCCGGCGGTCTTGGTCGAGCCGCTGCGCAACTTCTACCCGGCCGAGGCGCACCATCAGGATTATCTGATCGCCAATCCGGGAGGCTTCTGCCATATTCCGCTGGCCGCCATCGCGAACGTGAAACGGCGGCAGAAGTATGTGGAAAAGATCTGGGACCTGACGCTCGAACAGTTCGCGGTCACGCAGTGCGCGGCCACCGAGCGGCCGTTCGTCAACGCCTACGACGAGGAGTTCGAGCCGGGCATCTACGTGGATGTGGTCAGCGGCGAGCCGTTGTTCTCATCGCGCGACAAATTCGATTCCGGCTGCGGTTGGCCGGCGTTCTCCAAGCCGATCGCGGACGAGCTGTTGACCGAGCACGCGGATCATCGCATCCCGGGGCGCGACCGCATCGAGGTGCGGACGGCCGACACGCAGATCCACCTCGGGCACGTGTTTGACGATGGGCCAGCCAATCGGGGCGGTTTGCGGTACTGCATGAACTCCGCCGCGCTGCGCTTCGTGCCGCGCTCGCGCATGGAGGCGGAAGGCTACGGCGACTGGTTGCCTGCGGTGGATGGCGAATAGCCGTTCAGAGAGCCGTTGCGCGCCTTTTCCTCCGCGCCAGCCATCGCCGCCATTGGCCATGGACTAGCGCAACGGTCGCGATGAGACTGGCCGCCGCAGCCAATCCCAGAGAATACACGAATCCCGGAGTGCTGAAGCCGTGGGCGATCACCAGGGCGTTGGAACCGATGCAGATCGCCGCGAACGAGGCGAGCGTCGCGATACGCAGCCATGGCACCCAGCGCGCCGGGATTCTTGCGACGGCGAGATACAACGATGCGATAACGACGACTTGCAGGCATGATGCAGCGACGAATTGCCACAGCATCGCCGGATCATGCAGAAATGCGGTTTCGGGGAACATTCTGATGATTTCGCGGATGGTGTTCGGCAGGCGCCACCATTTGAGCCATACTAGCCAAGCGTCCACTGCCACTGCGATGCCCCACGCCAATCCTGTGCGCAGGCGCAGCTGTGGCGACGCGCGTCGGATGCTGCTCTTGGCGATGAGCGTAGATTCTCTCATCGTCGGCTCCTTCGAAGGCGAATCAGGTATATCGCACATTGTGAAGGCGCGGTTGCCGCGAATCGCCGCCAAACCTCATACGAACGGGCAGACTTTTCGCGGGAAGGGGCAGCCATCTGCGTTTCAGGGGGTTGATTTCGTGTTCGCCAAACGTCTATCTACGTTTCGAGGGGTTGCCAAAACGCGATGCCCGGGGTATTGAGCGCCAATCGCCATTGGAATCATGCGGTTTTGGGGGTGCTTATACTTGGCCACCAACCCCTCGAAACGCAGATAGATGTTCGGATCAAACCGAATCGCCCCCTCGAAACGCAGATAGCCTTCTGACAGCGCTTATCTGCGCAATCTCTCACCCGACAAGGTGCCGGTACAGCTCAGGATCCAGCGGCCGCGCAAGTCTCAGTGTGGAGAGCGTGACCTTCACCGTACCGTTTCCGGCCGCGTTCGGCTTGGTGGTGAGCGTCGGATTGTCAAACGCGGCGACGTGCCCGACGTAATAGTATTTGCCGTCGGCCTCTTCCGCCTTGCGCATGACGAACAGCGGAACGAAATGCGTACGGCCCCAGTCCGGTCCCACACCGCTCAGCGCCCACTGGAATTCGGGAGATTGCGGGGTGCGCCCGTTCTTGCTGAAGTACTTCATCTCCTGTGCGTTCAGGAACTCGTCTTCGTATTGGCTGGCCGCGTACTTCACGAAGATGGGCATGGTGTTGGTGTCTTTGTCGAGCAGGTACCCGCCTACGTTCTGAGGCGTGTTCTCCTTCTTCCATCCGCACAGCCGCATGACGTCGGCCATGGAGTATTTGCGCTCATACAGGAACGCATGGTCGAAAGCGCGTCGCCGGCTCTGCGCCTCCTGGAACAGGTCTCGGCAATTGGCCAGACCGGTGCGCAGCGTGTCTGCGAGAAAGATGCGAAACGTGCGATTTTCGGCGAGCATGTTGACGAAGCCGGAGCTTAAACGATAGGCCGGTTCGCCCTGATCATCGTCGGCCAGCGTCTCCACCAGTGGCAGGTTCCCGAAACGTTTGCGATTCGGTCCGGTGAAGTATGAGTAGTCAAGCACGCTGATAGCGGAGTCGAACTGCGCATCCGAGAGATCAGCCTGTGGGAAGTCCGCACGGATCGCATCAAGCAGCGCATCTCGACTGATTGGCGCGGATGCGTTCCAGCTGACAGGAGTCTCGTCATCCAGGCGCTCTTCGGCAAGCCGACACAGCCGTTCGAGGATGGCCAACTCATGAGGGCGCAGCCCGGGCAGCAGTAATTCCGTGGCCATCTTGAGGACCGCGTCTTCGGTGTCGGTTACCGGGTCCAGCTGATCCTCAAATGTTGTCTCGTGGTTCTTGCCGCCGCCGAGGCTCTTCTCGCGCGATCGCACGAAATCGAGGTAGTTGCTGCGCTTCGTGGCCAATGTATACGGCAAGGAAGGATCGTAGGCGTAGATATCCATGAGCATCGGAATGCGGCCGAGCTCGTATCGCACCTGCCGGTATTGTTCCGATAGCTTCTTCATTTCGGACCAGTTGGCGGTGTCCAGTGATTTCAGCACGCGTTCCTTGGCGATCGGGTCGAAGCTTATGGAGGACAACCCGATCGATTTGCGCTGCAGGTTCTTGCGCGCGCGGTCGCGGTCACCGGTGTTGCCGTACAGGGCCACGGGGATCAGGTAGTTGTTGTTGTAGTTGCCGATAAAATCGATGACCACGACGCTGTCCTTGTACGGGAACTTGCGCAGTCCGCGGCCAAGCTGCTGGGTGAATATGATGCTGGACTCTGTGCTGCGCAGCATCACGATCTGGTTGACGGCGGGGATATCGACGCCTTCGTTGAACATGTCGACGGTGAACAGGTAGTCGAGTTCGCCGTCGGTGAGCTGCCGGACGTATTCGTCGCGTTTTTCCTGCGATAACGGCTTGCCGTTGACGTCTTTGCTGGTCACCGCTGCCGTGCGATAGGGGCGTTCCGCTTGCTGGTTCCAATGCTCGTTGAACAAGCGGGACAGCTCGTGCGCCTCCTCCTGCCTGCTGCAGAACACCAGCCCGGTGACGGGGATCCCGAATTGCCCGTATTCCTGCAGCTTGTCGATGATATAGCGCACGCGCTGCTCGGTGGCGAGCTGCCCGATCTCGTATTTGAGCTGTTTCGACTCCTTCGCGTCGAGCCCCTGTGAAACATCGAGGCGGTGCATGTCCTGGTCCGCGTCCTCGTCGGAACCGAGATATTCTGCGACGCCGTAATAATGGAACGGGCAGAGCATGTTTTCGTCCAGAGCCTTCTGCAGCCGGATCTCATAGGCGATGTTGTGGCCGAACAACTCGAAGATGTTGATGCCATCGGTGCGTTCCGGTGTGGCGGTCATGCCCAGCATGAAGTCGGCATCCCTGAAATGGTCGATGACGCGCTGATACCCTTCGGCGCCCGCATGATGAACTTCGTCGACAAGAACGTAGTCGAACTCGTCAGAGGCGAATTGCGCCAGTGCCTCCGGCTGACGCATGGTCTGCACCGTGGCGAACACGTAGCGCCGATCCTGTTGTTTGCTGGTGCCGGTATACAGTCCCAGCTCGGATTGCGGACAACCGAGCACTTTTTGGTAGGATTTCATCGCCGCTTTGAGGATCATTTGCTGCTGGGCGATGTACAGCATGCGCCGGGGCCGGTACTCACGCACGTCGAACGCGGAAAGATAGGTTTTGCCTGTTCCCGTGGCCGACACGATGATCGCACGATGCTCCCCTTTCTCGCGTAGTTTCTTCAGGCTCGCGAGGGCTTCTTTCTGCATGGCGTTCGGCTGGATCTCACGGCCTTCGAGGGACTTCAGAATGTCGCGCCGTGGCGGCGCGTACTTCTTGAAATCCTCCTCATACTGTTTGATCCATTCCTCGGTGAGCGGCTTGGAATCGGCGATCTGTGAGTCGATTTCATCTCGCACCTGCGCGACCAGTTCGCCATTGGCGAGGGATGAGACCTTGAGATTCCATTCGCGTTGAGTGTTCAATGCGGCGCCGGTAAGATTCGAACTGCCGACGAACAGGTCGTAGTATGGGGTGCCGTTGCGCATGCGGCGCGAGAATACGTATCCTTTGGGATGGAACGGCTGCCCTTGAGCGACTGATACTGAAGAGTCGGAGCCTGCCCACACGCGGACGTCCACGCCTGCCGTCCGCTGTAGGTGAAGCAGTTCCCAGAAAGCGCGTGGGTCGTTGAAATGATTCTTCGTCGACGTGATCAGTCTGCTGACCTGATCGGGCGCATTGGCATGATGACTGCGGAAGTCCTCGAACAAACTGAGTATGGCATCAGGAGAGACGAAGGCGACGGAGATGTCGAAGGAATCGCTGTTCGTGAGCGCATTGCTGATTTCATCATGCATGGTGAGGCCGCCTGGACGGTTCGAGATCAGCGTTGGCTTATAGCTTTCGGGGGCGTCCTGCCGGGGTTCGATCAGTCCGGAGATGACGCTTTCCAGCACGGAATGCGTGGCATCGGTTTTGAGGTCTGACTGCGGGTTGAGTGATTCTCGCGTATTCATGACCGGCTCGGTTCCTCGGAGGTATCCGACGTTGTCTGGGTGAGGAAGCGCATGCCTGCGATGATGCCGACGGCCGTACGGTCGACCGGAGCCCAATTCAGCTGTGGCATTGCGGAAGGATCCAGCCAACGGATGTCCGTGTGCTCGGTCAGTCGTGGCATGCCGTCGATTAGGTGACAAATGAATGTGATGAGTCGGACCGTGCCGAAGTCGTAGGCGTACTCGCTGGTGCACACCTCATCGGCGACCTCGATCTCACAGAGCAGTTCTTCTTCGATCTCCCGATGCAATGCCTGACGAGACGTCTCGTAAGGCTCTATTTTCCCGCCGGGGAATTCCCAATATCCGGCGAGAGATTTTCCCGGTCCGCGTTGCGCGCATAACACCGCTCCATCGCGTACGATCGCCGCACCCACAACGTTGATGATCTTGGCATGAGAGTCCATGGTTACCCAGGATACAACGGCGGCGTTTGATAATGCGATTGTGCGGACGGGTGTCATGAGCGGCATGTGAAGTGATTGCAATTGCTGTCGGAAGTTTCAGCTACTGGAAGTTTGACACAAACCGCTCGGCAAATACCGCCACCAGCAGGTATGACCGCGGCGCCGCGGTTGGAGGTCGGCTGCCCGCGATCCTTCAGCGAGACGCCAGCACAACCGTCACCATGGCAGCTGCGCCGCGTCGCTGTCGGATGAAGGGGCCGCAAGATTCGCGTCGCTCGTGTAGCTCGTGCCCGGCTCCGGTGCGACGGTCTCATGCGGATCCGGAATCGCTGCGGCTGCGCTGGCTGTGCTCGCGCCCGCGTCACCTTCCAGTCCTCTGGCCACCTCATCGAGAAAATCGTCGACTTCGTCGATGTCGTATCCCCCTCTGAAACGCACATTGCTGAAGGTCTTCTCCTTGATGCGCCTTGCGAGCGAGTGGTCGCCGGTCGCCATGCGGTCGACGATTTCGTCAAGGAAGTCGTCGACCTCTCTGGCGCTATACCCTTCCTTGAACCGCACTGTGGTGAACGTTCTCGATGTGATGGCGTCTGCGCTGATCATGACTGATCCTGTCTGTCGCTGGATATCTCGCGCTTCCACTCTACTCTCGCCTCGCTTGTTGGAATTGTGATTATGGAAGCAGCATTGAAGCCCGCCGCGCCCTCTGCCGTCACGGTGGTGATCACCAGCTGCAATCAGGGAGCGCTCATCCGTGAAGCAGTCGAATCTGCGCTCGCCCAGACGATTCGTCCCGATTGCGTCATCGTCGTTGATGATGGCTCCGACGATCCGGCCTCCAGCGCAGTGCTTGATGGGCTCGCCGAACTCGGTGCGCCAGGACGCGACGGTACCGCTCCTGCCGGTCAGTTTGCGCCGGTCTTTGAAAAATCATCCCTATATCAATTCCCGTCCTGCCCACCTACAGGACGGGACGATTCACCTGCTCGGCGCTAGACTGAAGATGTCAATCGTAGTCAAACCAAAGGCGGTCATATCATGATTCTCGTCACCACCACGCCGTCGGTCGACGGTTACGTCATCAATAGCTATCAGGGCATCGTGTTCGGTGAAGTGATTTCCGGCGTCAACATGTTCAAGGATATCGGCGCCGGCCTGCGCAACATGTTCGGCGGACGCAGCCAGGGCTATGAAGAGGAGCTGATGAAGGCGCGCAACGAGGCGATTCTTGAGATGCAGCAGCGGGCCGAGGCAATGGGTGCGCACGCCGTGGTCGGTGTGGACATCGACTACGAGGTGCTTGGCGCCGACAACGGCATGCTGGTGGTCACCGCGTCCGGCACCGCCGTGCAACTCGCCCGCCGCGGCTGAACTGTGCCGGCACCAGCTTGTGTGCCGGCACCGGCGTTCGGCGAAACATCGCACGGCGACGGTATCGTAAAGCGTTGCGCCGCGAAGCGCGACGGATGATACCGGTGGAAAGGACCGTGTGATGACTCAACCGCAGGCATATGCAGTGACCGAGGGCGACGGGTTGCCCGTGGTGTTCGTGCATGGCATGGGCGTGGACCACCGTTCGCTGATGCTGCTGGATGAGGCATTCTTGTGCCCGGAGTCGGGCGCTGCCGCGTCGCGGTCGTTGAAGCGCATATATCTGGATTTGCCGGGGTTCGGCCGCACTCCGGCACTGCCGGCACGCGCGTGCGGTCTGCCGGAGATGGCCGACTGGCTGCAGTCCGCCATCGCCGATCTGGTGAATGACTGG
>OCPQ01001344.1_pt1 | contig 10935 bp, 9 predicted proteins | sample 1538251 | NCBI WGS metagenome assembly OCPQ01 (sample SAMEA2580249, study PRJEB22360) | human gut metagenome | biome: human gut; feature: human-associated habitat; material: faeces | place: Denmark | collected 2008/2010 | reverse complement strand
GCAGAACAAAGTATTAAAGCGGGATCGGAATATCTGCATTGGCTACTCGACCAAATGCCTGACAGTATTCCAGAAGAGGATCGAATTTGGTATTCTTTAGCAGCATATAATATGGGATTAGGGCATATTTTAGATGCTCGTCGCCTAACTAAAAAATTAGGAGGCAATCCTGATAACTGGTTAGATGTAAAAAATAATCTTCAACTATTATCGGAAAAGCGTCATTATTCAAATTTAAAATATGGCTACGCTCGCGGCTATGAGGCTTACCAATATGTCGAAAATATTCGGCGTTACATGAACAGTATTGTGAATTATCATCGCGTTCAAGAAAACCAAGCGACTGCAACAGAGTAAGTGCGGTCAGAAAAAGCAACGTTTTATTGAACTCAAAGAAAACAAGGAGAAAAAGATGTTAAAAAGAAAAACTTTTTTAAAGAAAAAAGCATCAAGAGATATCTCTGCCTCACGTAACTTGCGTTTAAGACGCTTAAAACACCGTAAAGCAAAACAATTCCAACGTCATGCGTTACAATTAGTGATTCAAGATATCTAAAAAAGGGCGAACATCATGTTCGCCCTTTTATTATTTGTTATTAGATGTTATTGCTTAATACCACCGAATGCCCCCCGAGACTGATCTGCTTCATTCGTAAATAAGCCTGTCATTTCTTGTGCATTTTCACCAAAGAAACCACCTTGGGTTTTAATACCATTTACTTCACCAGCAAAGCTATTACCTGTAATTTTACCACCAAAATTCATACCTGGTACGGCATTAGCTTTTTCCGTAATATTAATGTCAATGACTTTATTAGCAAAATCAGCTGTAGCTTTCATTTCACTTATCTCACTATAATTTTGGTTACCATCCTTTTTATAAACAGCTCCACCTTTATACTCTGCGAATCCTGTTGTAGGAATTTGTGTCACTGCTGTTGGTAAACCTTGTGCATAAAAATATTGATTACCTGTTAATTTATCAACATAAGTACCAAATGCACTTGATTGTAAATTACTATTACTTAAGATAGTTTGCCCTTCTTTTCGAAGATTATATAAATCGTCATATTCTTCATAAGTCCATGGGTCAATATCTCCAGCTCTTCTCAAGATATTAATATCTGATTCATCAATTATCGTAAGATATCGCACATCACGAGCTAATGGGCGGCTTGCCTCATTTTCTTCTCCAGTTAAAACCCCACCGGAAATGACATCTTTCATCTCACCACTAATCCCGCCAAAGATCTTATCACTTAAAGGAATACGTGCTTTTTCATCAGCTTTTAGATTTTCTAATTGCTTTAATCTTTCCTCTGCAGCTTTTTTGGCTTCCTCTGCAGCTTTTCTATCGGCTTCAGCTGCTTTTATAGCGGCTTCAGTTGCTTTTTTCTCTTCTTCAGTTTGATTGCCATTGCTTTGGGCTACCTTGATTGCTACTTCTGCTTTTTTTATAGACTCATCTGCTTTTTTTACGGACTCAGCCGCTTTTTTCAAAGAATCTTCTGCTTTTTTTGTGGCTGCTTCAGCTCTCTTATTCGCTTCTGTGATTCTTTGATTTAGTTCAATCTCTGCTTGACGAACCTGCTCAGAATTATCTGAGCCACCTTTTGAGCTAGAAGAACAAGCACCTAATGCCATAACACAGGAAAGCGCAATGATGGAAAGTTTAATTTGGTTCATAAAAAAGATCCTTATTATCTTGTTTTTTAGACTAAATGATGACTTCACACAATTTAAATGAAATGAAAATAATTTTCAATACCATTGTAAGATTTATTTAAATTTTGTAAACTTTGCTCCGGATTCTACTAAATCAAAATAACATTTCAGGTAAAAATATGATTCATAAATTTCCACTTTCTTTAGGTGCACTTTGTGTCGCTTTTGCTGTGCACGCCTATGCAGAAGAGCAAACTACATTAGATACAATTACTGTTAATGCCAATGCTTCTGAGGTCAAAGCAAATCAAATAAAAAAAACGCGTAAAGCAATTCAAGAAGAACTGATTTCAGATAATTATGACTTAGTTCGTTATGCTACTGATGTTGGCATTAGTGATAATGGCCGTCGTAACAAAGGTTTTGCAATGCGTGGTGTTGAAGGAAATCGTGTTGGTATCAGTGTTGATGGCGTCAATTTACCCGAATCAGAAGAAAATTCACTATATGCACGTTACGGTAATTTTAATAGCTCTCGTCTAAGTATCGATCCAGAATTAGTGCAGGGTATTGATATTATGCGAGGAGCAGATTCTTTCAATTCAGGTAGTGGTGCGATAGGCGGTTCCGTTAATTATCGAACCTTAGGTGCTGATGATATCATCCTGCCAAATAAAAAATGGGGTGTATTGCTTAAAAATGGTTATGCTAGCAAAAATAGCGAATGGACACACACTTTAGGGGTTGCTTATAAAGATGACAAATTTGATACAACCTTACTCTATTCCTATCGCCATGGATATGAAATGAAAAGCCGTGGAAAAGGTCAGGATATCGTAGGTAACGCTCGCGGTATCCCAGACCCATCACATCATAAAAACCATAGCTACTTAGCTAAAATCGGTTATTTTATTACTCGGACACAACGTGTAAGTGCATCATTTAATGCACAAAAAGCAAATAACTTTGTTGATGAAAAATCTTACCAGCTGGCAGGGCTCTGGCGTGAATCCAATGATATAAGTAAACGCTATAATGCCAATATTGCCTACGAATATTTTCCAGAAAACAGTAAATGGTTAAGTTACCTAAAAACTGAATTAGATTTTCAAAAAACAAATATTGGTTCAGAAAACTACAAAGGTGGATATCGCTATAATGCTGATTTTACTGCATATTCAGGAAAAGATTTAATCGAAATTCAGGATACCAGCATGAATAGCCGCTTTATGAGAGCCTCTCTGCGAGCCGATCTCATGCCATGGGAAACCAGATTTGGTAGCCATCAATTTACGCTAAGAACCGGTATTTCACAAAAAAATTTTGATAATCGTAATGATCATGAATATCCAAATATAAATACAAATGGTAGCAGTGCAAGAGATAGTGAATCAATTCAGCACCCAGTCAGAACCCGTTCATTCTTTGCTCAATTACAAGACAATGTGATATGGAATGATATCTTTTCAAGTCAATTAGGAATTCGTTATGATTGGGATGAATTAGTTCCACAAGATTTAAAAGCTTTTTGTAGAGCTTGCAGCAGTAAACCTGCATCAAATACCTTCCAAAGTTTAAGTGGCTCATTTGGATTAGATGCTCAGCTTAATGATATTTGGAAAATGGGGTATAACATTTCTACTGGTTTCCGTATTCCAACTGCTTCAGAAATGTATTTCTCTTTCGAACATCCTGCCGGTAACTGGATACCAAACCCTGATTTAAAAGCTGAACAAGCACTAAATCAATCTATTTATATTCAAGCTGAGCACCAGTTAGGCTCATTTGGGTTAACGTTTTATCATACTCGTTATAAAAACTTCTTAACTGAGCAAGAGTCAACTTATAAAAAACGTAACCCGTATTACAATGCCTATAGTGCAAGTTATGGTCAACAAGCTTATTACACAACAATCGCTCAGAAAGCAGTTAACATCGACCGAGCTCGTATTTCTGGTGTAGAATTCACGAGTAAAGTTAATTTAGATCAGATTATTTCAGCTATTCCGCAAGGTTGGAAATTTACAGCAAATCTCGGTTATGCTAAAGGAAAACTTAGTGGTACTGAAGCGAGCTTACTTTCCATTCAACCTATTAAAGTGATTTTAGGAATTGGGTATGAAGATCCAAATGATCGCTGGGGAATGAACATAAAAGCAAGTTATCTCGGTGCAAAAAAAGCAAAAGATGCCCAAATAGTACAATACTCTACCAACTTTGTTAGAGAAGTAAAAACTTACCCTTATCTTAATAATTCTGCGGTACTATTTGATCTGTATGGTTTCTATAAAATCAATCAAAATATCACGCTACGCGCGGGACTTTATAACTTATTTAATCGCAAATATCACACTTGGGATACCCTACGTGGTATTAACAAAATAAGTACTACTGATTCTGTTGATAAAGAAGGAAAAGGTTTAGAGCGTTTTTATGCGCCAGGACGTAATTTTGCAGCATCTGTTGAGATTCGTTTTTAATTGATTATATCCTTAGTAAAAAAGGGCGAACATCATGTTCGCCCTTTCAATTTATTCATTATCCTTTATTTTTCAAAAGAATCTTTCAAACGCTCATCTGCTCGACGAGATTCACCTTTATGTTGAAGTTTATTTAATTGACGCTCTAATTTTTCTTCAACTTCATTGATCGCTTTATACATATCATCCGCGGTTGCTGTCGCAAGTAGATTACCTAACGGAGTTCCAATTGAAGCCTCTACAGAAAAGCCGTTTGGTACTTTACTTAAAACAAAGTGCGGACTAATCAGTTGAGTGTGCCATTTCTCTAATTTTGCAAGTCTTCCCTCCACATGTTCACGAATTGCAGGGGTGATATCCATTTGTTTACTTGTGATATTGAGTGTCATAGCATTTACCTCTTTTGCTTAAATGAACCCTTCGGTTCCGTTCATCTTTAATAACAACATATCGACCTTGAACCACTTTTTCAAGTGCTTTTAGGTAAATAAAAAAACAAATGTTCAAAAATATGATCGGGATCTAATTTCTGAAAAAATGTGATTTCATTTCTGTGTAAACTTGTTATGATGTAAAGCTGTAAACAACAAAGGGAGGCACTCGGCTTCCCTTTTCTTTTTATGAGATAAATTAGGCTAATTCATCTTGATCATGTTGTGTTGCTTTTAAACGTTCGAAGTAATCCTTAGTTTCTGAAATAATTTCTTTACGCAAACCAATTAATGCTATCAAGTTCGGGAAGGCCATTAAACCATTCACGATATCCGCTAAAATCCAGATTAAATCTAAGGTGAGGAATGAGCCTGCTCCAACTAAAACAATAAAGACAAAACGATAAAATTTAATGCCTCTAATACCAACTAAGTAAAGGAAGCAACGCTCACCGTAGTAACACCACCCTAAAATTGTGGTGAAAGCAAAGAATAATAAACCAACAGTTACAATAGTTGCACCAATTGATGTGCCTAAGCCCTGTGCAAAAGCGTAGTTGGTAACACTTGCACCAGAAAGCTCAGGATTACTCCATGCGCCTGTAATCACAAGCACTAAGCCCGTCATGGTACATACGATGATGGTATCTAAAAATGTCCCTGTCATCGAAATTAAACCTTGGCGAACGGGCTCTTTCGTTTGCGCCGCTGCCGCAGCAATAGGCGCACTCCCTAAACCAGATTCATTTGAGAAAATACCGCGTGCAACACCTGATTGAATGGCTTTCATCACTGTAAACCCAACCGCTCCGCCCAAAGCCGCTTGTGGATTAAATGCACTGTGAATAATTAATGCGATCGCAGCGGGCAGTTTATCGTAATTTACTACTAAGATAATAATTGAGGTCGCCACATAGCCGATTGCCATAAAAGGCACAATCACTGAAGAAGCTGTCGCAATACGTCTTACACCACCGAGAATAATCATGGCGACCAACACCGTCACCACTGTTGCAGTAATAATAACGGGTACATTGAATGTGTCTTGCATCGCATGCGTAATTGCATTTATTTGAGGGAAGGTACCAATACCGAAAAAGGCCACCAATACCCCAAAGAGCGCAAATAATTTGGCTAGCCATTTAATACCAAGGCCACGCTCGATGTAATACATTGGGCCACCCGCCATAAAACCGTATTTATCTCGAACACGATATTTCACGGCAAGTAAACATTCAGCGTATTTAGTTGCCATCCCTAATAATGCGACCAACCACATCCAAAAAATTGCGCCAGGTCCGCCCGCTTGTACTGCGGTCGCTACACCCACGATATTCCCTGTACCAATAGTCGCCGCTAATGCGGTACAAAGTGCAGCAAAAGAAGACACATCCCCTTTGCCTTTATTTGCACCACGAGCAAATAAATAGCCCAAGGCACGAGGCAAATAACGAATTTGCAAAAAGCCTAAACGAAGGGTGAGATAAAGTCCGGTTCCGGACAATAGAATAAGTAGGGGCGGTCCCCATATAAAGCTACTAATAGCCGATAAGATTGTCTGTAATGACATTGATGATTCCTCGTCGTTTAAAATACAAATAAACTCGACAAGGAGACAAGAAGAATCCCGATAGAAATATATTGATAATACGGATTGTCTTTTGCCCCTGTCCTTTTGCCTGAGCGTTTGGAAAACAATCGAAAAATCGACCGCTCTTTTGCGCCTTCGGCGTCCATTTACATCGATAAAATGCAATGGATCTCTCCAAGGGTTCGTCCAGTAACAGTCCCTGCAATCTTGCGATTGCGCCTGAAAGATTTTACCTCGTCGGCGTAGGGGCAATTCCCTACTCTCCAGCTACCTTCTTCCGAACTCACTTTTTACGTTTTATTTTTTATCGCAAAAAGTGTCGCGAATTTTAGCAAACTTGAAAGGCTAACTCAATGGATTGACGAAAAAAGGCTTAGATAACAAGGTGAAAGCAGATAAAAACAAAGGCAGGTCATTGCCTGCCTTTATCTATTTTAATAATTATAAAATCTCTTTTGCTTTTGCTACCACGTTATCCACGGTGAAACCAAAGAGTTTGAATAATTGATCTGCAGGAGCTGATTCGCCGAAGCTATTCATACCTACCACGCGACCCTCAAAGCCGACGTATTTATACCAGAAGTCTGCAATACCTGCTTCGATTGCAACACGTTTGGTTACGGCCGCAGGTAACACACTTTCACGGTACGCTGCATCTTGTTTATCGAAACGGTTAGTGCTTGGCATAGAAACGACACGTACTTTTTTACCTTCAGCAGTCAATACCTCTGCTGCTTTCACTGCTAATTCCACTTCAGAACCTGTCGCAATGAAGATTAACTCTGGTGTACCCTCACAGTCTTTTAACACATAAGCACCACGTTTAACGGCATCTAATTGTGCAGAAGTGCGGTCCATTTGTGCTAAGTTTTGACGGGTAAAGATCAACGCACTTGGGCCATCTTGACGCTCAACCGCTTGCTGCCATGCAATAGCTGATTCCACTTGGTCACATGGACGCCATGTTTCAAGATTTGGAATTAAGCGTAATGAGGTGGTTTGCTCAACTGGTTGGTGAGTTGGGCCATCTTCGCCTAAGCCGATCGAGTCATGAGTATAAACGAATAAAGTGCGTTGTTTCATTAATGCCGCCATACGCACTGCATTGTGTGCATATTCGTAGAACATTAAGAAGGTTGCGCCGTAAGGAATGAACCCGCCGTGTAAAGCAATACCATTCATAATCGCTGACATACCGAACTCCCGCACACCATAGTTAAGGTAGTTGCCACCTACGTTTTCGTGTGCACGAATTGGTTTAGAGCCGCTCCATAACGTTAAGTTAGAGCTTGCTAAGTCTGCAGATCCACCTAAGAATTCAGGTAATACGTGTGCATAAGCTTCGATTGCATTTTGTGATGCTTTACGGCTTGCAATGCTTGCAGGGTTCGCTTGTAATTTTTCGATGAACGCTTTAGATTCAGCCGCCCAGTTCGCTGGTAATTCACCGTTTACACGACGTGTAAATTCTGCAGCAAGTTCTGGATATGCTTTAGCATAAGCGGCAAATTTTTCTTCCCAAGATTTTTCTGCTGCAGCACCTTTTTCTTTTGCAGACCATTCAGCATAATACTCAGCCGGAATTTCAAATGGACCATATTCCCAGCCTAGCGCTTTACGGGTTAATGCGATTTCTTCATCGCCTAATGGTGCACCGTGGCAATCATGAGAACCTGATTTATTTGGTGAACCAAAACCGATAATGGTTTTACAAATAATCAACGTTGGTTTTTCTTTTTCTGCTTGAGCAAGAATAGTCGCTGCACGAATTTGTTCTGCATCGTGACCATCCACATTGCGAATCACTTGCCAGCCATAAGCTTCAAAACGAGCTGCGGTATCATCGCTGAACCAACCATCTACATGACCATCAATCGAAATGTTATTGTCATCGTAGAATGCGATTAATTTACCAAGGCCTAATGTGCCTGCTAAAGAGCAAGCTTCATGAGAAATCCCTTCCATTAAACAGCCATCGCCTAAGAACACATAAGTGTGGTGGTCTACGATTTCATGGCCTTCACGGTTAAATTGACCCGCTAAGGTTTTCTCAGCAATCGCCATCCCTACAGCATTAGTGATGCCTTGACCTAACGGACCAGTTGTGGTTTCAACACCTGGTGCATAACCATATTCTGGGTGGCCTGGCGTTTTAGAATGTAATTGACGGAATTGTTTTAAATCTTCGATAGAAAGATCATAGCCTGTTAAATGTAATAAGCTATAAATCAACATTGAACCGTGGCCGTTAGAAAGCACAAAACGGTCGCGATCAGCCCATTTAGGGTTGTTTGGATTGTGTTTTAAGAAATCGCGCCATAATACCTCAGCGATATCCGCCATTCCCATTGGTGCGCCAGGGTGGCCTGATTTTGCTTTTTGTACTGCATCCATTGATAGCGCACGAATTGCGTTGGCGAGTTGTCTACGAGTTGCCATGTTTTTCTCCTATCTAAATAATTCTGAGTATTCTACCTTATTTACTGATTGACTTGAGCAATATCTGCAATTTTATTTACCTTGATCAAATTCTTCGACGACGTTGATGGAAACGTTGGCTACTCGATTTACCTTGTAAATTTACCACCGTTTTAGTTTCTACTGGTTTTCGATATGTTCGACGATAATGACTTAAAAAATAATGAATGGAACTGGCGAATAAAGCACCTAATAAAAAGACCACCACAATTTCACCATATAAGCGGTGGAAGACTTGATTAATTTTGCTCTGCGTTGTTTGAGCATATTGGGCGTCAAACGTCACTCGCAAGAAGCCACGAACAGCGTTATTAGAAGCAGAATAAATGGGCTCAACAATTTGCTGTGTTGAAAACTCACCTTCATTTTTATGTTCTAGACCAAGTTGCTCACGAAGATTGCCGGTATTGGTACTTTGTGCCAATTCTTTGCCGTTATAATCATAAATGGTTGCATCGAGCACAAAGTTTTCTTTGACTAAATTATCTAAATTTTCGACGAGCTGATCGGATTTCGCATTATTGGTTAATAAAACTGAAAATAAATTGGCTTGCTGACGAACCAAAGTATGCGATAAATTCGCTACTTGATTCACACTTGAAAGCTGTGAACCAATCTTAAATTGTTTCACGCCAAACAAAATCACCGCCATGGCCGCAATACAAAGCAGCACGATGAGCCCAAACATCAGTGATTTTTGAAGTTTTTCTTTAATTAATTGCACGTTGTTTTTCCATTTTTTCGCCAAGATCGGCTAGAATAGATGAGTATTCACAATTTACAGGATTTTCTATGCAAATTCAAAACCTTGCAAGCATTACCCAAAAATATCCCCAATTTCCTACCGCACTTTCGTCTGATTTGCCTCACTCCGATGAAACGCAGGCGTTTATTTTATACGGTACAACGCTGAATTTAGCCAAATTACTCGAATTCCAACAAAAGTGCGGTCAATCTTTCCAGTGTTTTGATGCATGGAACGTTGAAAAAAATACCATTGTCCTTTTAAAAGGCAAATGGCTAGCCGATTTTATTGCCCATGCTCACGACCTGCAATTAGACATTGCCAAACTGGATTTTGATGCAAAATTATCAGAAAAAGGTTTATTGGTAATGGATATGGATTCTACTGCCATTCAAATTGAATGTATCGATGAGAACGCTAAACTGGCTGGCACGGGTGAATTAGTTTCTGCCATTACTGAAAGCGCCATGCGTGGCGAGCTCGATTTTGAACAAAGTTTGCGTCGTCGAGTGGGAACACTTAAAGGCGCGCCAGAAAGTATTTTGCAGCAAGTACGTGAAAAATTACCGTTAATGCCAGGCTTAATTGAAACCATTAAGACGCTACAACAACATGGTTGGAAAACCGCTATCGCTTCTGGTGGCTTTACCTATTTCGCCGATTATTTAAAAAGTTTATTAAACCTCGACTTTGCGGCGTCCAATCAATTTGAAATTATTGATGGCACGCTGACCGGCAATGTAAAAGGTAGCGTAGTCGATGCACAATACAAAGCGAATACCTTGCAAAAACTCGCTGAAGAATACAACATTCCACGCAAAAATACCCTTGCTATTGGTGATGGCGCTAATGATTTAGCGATGATGAAGGTCGCCGGATTAGGCGTAGCATTCCATGCCAAACCGAAGGTGCAACAACAAGCACAAATTGTGGTAAACTTTGCTGACTTAACCGCACTTTTATGTCTTTTAAGTGCAAATGATCGAATTTAATTCATTTTGGGAGAAAACTTATGCCATCTTTTGATATCGTATCTGAAATTACTATGCACGAAGTGCGTAATGCGGTTGAAAATGCAAACCGCGTATTAAGTACACGTTATGATTTCCGTGGTGTGGAAGCCGTCATTGAATTAAATGAAAAAAGCGAAACAGTGAAAGTGACCACAGAATCTGATTTCCAATTAGAACAATTAATTGAAATCTTGATTGGTGCGTTTGTAAAACGTGGCATTGAGCATAGCTCATTGGATATTCCAACAGAAAGTGAACATCACGGTAAACTTTACACCAAAGAAATCAAATTAAAACAAGGGATTGAACCAGAGATGGCGAAGAAAATCACTAAATTAGTGAAAGATTCAAAAATCAAAGTTCAAACTCAAATTCAAGGTGAACAAGTACGCGTAACCGGAAAATCTCGTGATGATTTACAAGCTGTTATTCAATTGGTGAAAGGCGCTGAATTAGGCCAACCATTCCAATTTAATAACTTTAGAGATTAATTTAATGAATAAATATCTGTGGGTATTTTTGGCTGCAGTTC
>OCPQ01001323.1_pt1 | contig 11071 bp, 7 predicted proteins | sample 1538251 | NCBI WGS metagenome assembly OCPQ01 (sample SAMEA2580249, study PRJEB22360) | human gut metagenome | biome: human gut; feature: human-associated habitat; material: faeces | place: Denmark | collected 2008/2010 | reverse complement strand
TGACTTTTTCTATATTGGAGAAGCTGAAGCGCCCCACGTTGCGCCAACGTCGGAGGCTGCGGCTCACACGGCGGCTGATGGCGGCATGTTGCACGGCCATTGCAGCATTCGCGACACTGCAATGCGTGACGGCGAGCATCGTCACGCAACCGGTCGTGGTGGCGGCACGGCTCATCCCACGCGGCGCGCGTATCGGCGCGGAGGACGTGGAGATCCGGCAGATGCCCGTATCGGATGGTTGGGATACGGCGCTCGATGCGGCGAATCAGGCGGTGGGAGGCATCGCGCAGACGGACATCGCCGCCGGGCAGCCGCTGTTCGGCGCCATAGTTTCGCGGCGGCCGGTGGCGGAACCCGGTCAGACGGTGATCGATGTACGGGTCACCGGCACGGTGGACGGCATCGCGGCCGGTGATGTCATGGATCTGGTATCCGGCACCCCTTGCGACGCTTCGGCTGGTACGACTTCATCGCGTGACGAATCCGCAGGCGGCCGGTCATGCGTTCTCGCGCGATCGGCCACGGCGATGGATGCCGCCCATGACGATGCGATGACCGGCGGCACGCTCATCACGTTCGCTTTGACTCCCGACGAAGCCATATCAATCATCAACGCACAGGAACTCGGTCCGATTATGGCCGTCACTGCGCAATAGCTGCGGTTGCTCAGCCGCAGCAGCCACCCCAGTCTCGCTGTTCGCGCGACTGGGGTGGTCACCACACTCAACGTTTGTCGTTGAAGATGGCCCAGTGGGGTGGCAGTTCGCCGAGGATGCGTTTGTCGTCGTCGGCCTCGCGCTGCTGCTCGGTGCGCATATCGCCCGGTTCGAGTTTCACGCCGTCTGCATCGAAGCGCTCGGTTCCGTGGAACACGACGCGTTTGTGCTCGCGCCGCGTACGACGCGAGGCACTGTACGGCCTTGGCTCCGAAGCATCTGCGGCCACATGATCCCCGTCACCAGTAGTATCGCCGCTCATCGCACATCCCCGTAGATCTCGCCGATGCGCGACACGATCGCATCGACCTCCTTGTCCGGGTTGACGAATGCGCCGACACTCCACACGCTCATCACCGACCAGCCCAGCGACGCAAGGTCCTGCATCAGGCCGCGATGCCGTTCGCGCGTGGACTGCACGCTCATGAACTGCGCGTCGTCGGTCAGCACGGCCAGCGCGAACGGCTTGTCGGGCAACCCGACGACCATCGGAATGTGCAGGCCGCGGTCGAACCCGTAGTCGACGGCGGCGTTCAGTCCGCGGGACCGCACGCGCTCCGCCAGATCATTGAACAGCACATTGTTCGACCGGGTGATGGTCACCGGACGCACCACGTGGTCGTCCAGCTGCTCCACCCACCGCAGCATGGCATGCAGCAGCTGCGGTCCGGGCTGGTGAAGTCGCTCATCGTCCAGATCAGACTCGTCGAACGCCGAAACGATATCGAGATGGCGGTCGCACAGCGCCAGCGCATCCAGCAGCATGGCACGTCCGCCTTCGCCCTCCAGCACGCCGAACTGCTGCAGCAGACGCCCATGCACGGTCTTCGCGTAGCACAACGACAGAATCACGTCCGTCGACTGGGCCCCGGCGATCTCCGGCAGCGCGACGATGCGCACGTGGCGCAGGAACTGCCCCATGGTCTTGTTCTTCGACGCCAGCGATTTCAGTTCCGCACCGAGTCGCGAACGGAATGCGTCAGTGAGCGTGACCACGGTCAGCGTGTAGCCGACCGGCACCACGTTGAAACTCGCCGCGCGTTCGGTGATGATGCGGACGACCTCATCGATCTCCTGCTGGCTGCTCTCGACCAATCCGGTGGCCATGACCGGTGTTCCGTTCGCCTCGACCTTGTGGAAGGCCACCCGGCCTTGCGACGGCTCGGTCGTGACGTCATAGCGCACCTCGCCATACCCCTGGGATTCCAGGAACGCGGCGAGCCTGGGCGCGCGCCGCACGGGGTGGGAGCGGACCTTCACGCTCGGCAGCAGCTCCATCAGCGCCTTCACGCTCGGCGAGGTCACGGTGGACCGGTGGGCCAGCACGGCCACCTGCTTCGCGCGGCAGACGATGGTCAGCAACTGGATGGCCGGAATGTGCGCGGCCGCGTCGATGATTGCCACGTCGGCGAGGGTCGTCGGATCGGTGAGCGCGGCAAGCGTGGCCGGGGTCGCCACGATGATGGGCTTGGCCGCGGCCAGGATCTCGGGGTGGTCACGGCGTATCCGGCTGAGCGGGATGCGGGTCTTGCCGGCCAGCACCGTGTGCAGCTGGTTGGATTCCTGCGTGCGGGAGAACAGCATTTCACACAGGCGGCGCATGGATTCCTGCGCGACCATCGGACCGACCGAACGCACGTGTTCGGTGTCCACCTGCGCGAAACGATCCGCAGCGGACTGCAACGCCGACCCATCCTGATTGGAGATGATCGCGGACGCCCGCACGATGTTCTCGAACACCGTGGTCCACCATGCCAGCTGCAGTTCGGCATCCACCGATTCCACCGGCACACGGCGCGTGTGCAGGTCCTCGACCAGTTCGGTGAGCCCGGCCGTCTGGAATTCATGTTCGAGACGGCAACGCTCCGGCAGTGTGTCCAGCGCGAGATGGTCGTCGAACAGCGCCTTCAGACGTTCCTCGACGGCGACGAAATCCTGCGATTCCAGATCGCCGCCCTGCACGGTGGTGGACAGTACGGCGTCCAGCGCCGTCAGGTCGCGGGCCAGCTCCTCCTGCGTGGCGATGATGTCGTCGAGTTTGTTCGGCAGCACCGGCCACCCGCCGTGAGGCACGAACATGCGCCATTGCGCGGCCTGCTTGGCCACGACCTGCAGCGCATCGTGCAGGTTCTCGACCTGTGCGCCCACGCGCAGCAGGCTCTTGGCCTCCTTGATATGGCGGCGACGCTCCCAGAATCCGATAGTGGTGCCTTCGGCCTTGCGTTCGGCCTTGGACTTGCTCGACTCGATCATCGCGTCGATGTCGCGCTCGAAGATCTCCGGCTGGAACACGTCGAGCACGCGGCGCAGGTTCTTCAGCACCTGCACCTGACGGCCCCACTCCTGTTCGGTGTTCGGTATCGGGAACCCGCATGTCTGCACGGTGGACGACACCTGTTCACGGGTCAACGGCAGCAACTTGCGCAGCAGATCGACCACACGCTGGTAGACGGTCACAGCCTCGTCCTCGGACGTAATGGAGGCCTTGAACCAAGCGGTATCCTCCGGTCCGAGCGTGAATTCGCCGAGCTCGCCGGCACGCCTGAGCTTCGCCGCCCATTCGTCCAGATGACCGCCGATCTCACGCGCGGTCTCCTTGCGCAACCGCACTCGGGTGGCGGGATGCGCGGGCAACGTGGCGATTTCGGCGAGGTTCTGTATGGTCTGGTACGCGGACACGCCCCACTGCTTGTCGGTGCAGTGCAGGTCACCCAGATACCGGGTGAGACGGGAACGCACGCCGACCAGCTCATCGGCGATCTGGTCGAACCGGGAGCTGGCGACGCCGGGCTGGAATCCGACCGCGGCGATCAGCTGATGGTCGATGCTGTCATTGCAGCGCTCGTCCGAGACGTCGAGCACTTGGCCGCTGAGCTCATTGGCGCTGATGGCCTGACGGAAACGACGCTTCTGATCGGCGATGCACGGCACGTACAGTACGCTGCGGCCGTTCATCACGCAGCGCGACGCGATGGCGGCAGCGTAATCGGCGGTGTCACGCCCGTTGACGACATCGACTCCGAGCGAATGCCCGGCTGCGACCATATCGGCCGCGTACCGCACGGCGTTGTCGACATCGCCGACTTCGAACTCGTTGTGCGGATCGGCGTCGAATGGGCTGAACGCAGGTGCGCCGGAGTCCTTGAGCGCTTCGGCGGCCTCCTTGCTGCCCGCGAGCGCGTCCAGCACCGTGTTGCCGGTCGCCCCCTCGGCCAGCGTATCGATGATGTGCTGGCTTTCGGCAAGAATCAGCGAGCCGGGCGACATGAAGCAGCCCAGGATAATCTGCCGCTCGATGGTGAAATCGGGGAACACCTTCTCCGCACGCTTGGTGATCGCCGCGAACACCGCGGACGTTTCGGGCGTGCCGCTCTCGTAGTTGGCGCCGTTGAACAGCTCCCGCTCGTCAAGTTCGACGTGCTGCTCGCGCATCACCGTCACGAACGCGGGGTTGAGCCGGACATGCCCGACGAACCGGATCACCGCCACATCGCCTTCATCCTGGGCGCTTTGCACGGATACCGGATACAGCAGCACCGGCATGGCGCCGTCGTCCCATGTGGCGACTCCCACGGTGAGAGACAGTTCCGCGACGCCGCTGACGCGCAGTTTCGCGGCCTTCTCGTCAAGCACCCGCTCCAGTCGGCGGTTCGCCGCACGCAGCATGCCGTTGTCGCGAAACAGCAGATCCAGCGACGCGCGGCCTCCCGCGAACAGCTGGGCGATGCCGGAGGGATGCGCATGGGTCAAATCGAGCTTCGCCCCAAGCTGGTTGATGTCCTCCAATGGGGACGGCACCAATCCGGCGCGGTACTGTTCATGCCATTGACGCATGCGTTCCAGCGATTGGGGCGCCTGTTGCATGCTTTCGCTCATGACCCGACTCACTTCCCTACCGCTTTGCGGTAACTCTTGTAGCCCTCATTGTTCTCCAGCGCGGCGTCAATGTCCGCTTTGCCCTGATCTTCCAGCCAATTATAGAGGTCATCGTACAGCAATGGATTCATGGCAAGGAACGGCAGCAGCTCTTCGCAATTCGCGATGGCGAACTGCTCGGTGTAGTCTTCCGTGGTCTTCGCCTGGTCAGAGGTGTACCCGTTGACTTCGATTTTCGGTTCGGCGGCGGCAAGCCTGCCTTTCGACACGAGTTCGAACACCGATCCCGGCTCGAATGCGGGTCGGAACGAACCGGTCGAGTCCGCCTCGTCGTCGTTCGGCTGCGCGAACCGGCGGTGCTCTTCCGGAATCTCCCCGTGGGCGGTGTCCGTATCGGCTTTCACGACGCCGTCGCCTGCCACGGCGCCGGCGGTGACTTCCACACCGGCCGCGTTGGCTGCGACCTCGTTCACCGCCTGACGGATGTCATCGTGCGCCTCCTGATCGGATGACGCCTGCTGGAATCGGTCGTCGGACGGCTGTCCGTTCGCCAACTGATCCGCCTGCTCTGCGGGCGCGGTGGACTGCCCGGCCTCTTCGCTGTCCTCGGCGAGCGCGTCGGCGAACAGGTCGCGGGGTAACGCCACCACCGGCTTAGCATCGGCCACGTTCAACGGCATGGAATCGGGCTCGCTCGGCTCATCGTTGGTCTGCGATTGGGCCGCGGTCACTACAGAATCAGATACAGCGGAATCAGCCGGTACCGTATCCGCGGCGGACTCGGATGCCACGGTTCCAGAAGTCACGGTTTCAGGCGATGCCGTATCGGATGTCGCAGTCTCAGTGGATACGGCCGCGTCCGCGGCATCAACGGCATCCGCAGGCGCCGCATTCTCGGAGGACTCGGCGGCTTCCGGAACCTTGGTCTCGGCATCGCTCTCGGCAGCGTCGGCCTCAGCCGGCGACACGGTTTCGGCCAGCACCGCGGCCTCAACGGGCATGGCAGCATCCGACGAAACGGCAAGCTCCGGATCCGGCTCAGCGGCGCCGGCCGCGGAATCCGCCGCCAATCCATCCGCCGTGGTCGTCTTCTGCGGCGGGAACGTCTGCGATGCGGCGGCATTCAGCTCACCGACACGCTTGCGCACGGTGGCAGCGCTGATCGCGGCGGTAGGTTCCCCGGCACGCAGGTCAAGAATGTCATCCACCGACATGTCGGCCACATCCGGCTCCTGCTTGACGGTCTCCAAAGCGTATCCGAACAGGTCGGGCACGACGAACGTGTCGCTCACCGGCTGCTCCACACGAATGAAATCGACGGGGACATCGCCGAATTGCAGGCGCATCGGTGAAGTCGGCAGCAGGAAATCGACGTTCGGCGGCAGACGCATGAGATCGCCATTGCCCCGCACCACATATGACCCGTTGGTCGAGCCCAGATCGCGCACGGTGCCGCCGCCGTTCTGACTCACCGCGAAGGTCGCATGGCGTTTCGACATGGACCGCGTGCCGTCCGCTATCTCCAGGCGTTCGGTGCCGTCATCGGGCAACGGCCGCAACGGCTTGCGCCCGATTTCGATGCTGTCTCCCGGCTTCACGGTTTTCTGATCGATGCCACCGATTCTCACCGTCCACTGCTGTATCGTCCGCTGATCGCCAGTCACGTGCCGCCCTTCCTTTCACGCTCGTTCGCATACTATGTGCCATTGTGTCATGTCCCGCTGTGTTTTCAGGGATTGATGACCGATGAATTGACAACATTATCGCATTGATGCCGGTATTTCGGATTGTAGCGCACACCGGTGCGGAACGCCCATGTCAGGCCGTGTCAGGCGTTCACAGAAGCGGTCTCGGCTCCGGTGCGCGGACCGCCGCATACGCGCAGACCCTGCGGCCGCGTGTGCGACAGCAGGGTCTGTGCAAAGCTGCAATGTGCGGGTTTCACTCCCGCGATCATTACTTGAGCTCGACGGTGGCGCCAGCCTCTTCCAGCTGAGCCTTGGCCTTCTCGGCGTCTTCCTTCTTGGCCTTCTCCAGGATGGCCTTCGGAGCGCCATCAACCATGGCCTTGGCGTCAGCCAGGCCAGCGTTGGTGATGGCCTTGACAGCCTTGATGACCTGGATCTTCTTGTCGCCGACAGCGGTCAGGACGACGTCGAACTCGGTCTTCTCTTCCTCTTCGGCGGCAGCGCCGGCGGCCGGAGCGGCAGCCTCGACGTCGAACTTCTCTTCGAAGGCCTTGACGAACTCGGAGAGCTCGACGAGGGTCATTTCACCGAAAGCTTCCAGCAGCTCTTCGTTGGTGTACTTAGCCATGATGGCTTCCTTTCATTCTGGCGGCGGCCTTCAGCGATTGCCGTCCGCCTGATGTGTGTTGTTTTCCGATTGTGGTTCATGCGGCAAGCCGCATGAGAATCAAGCTGCCTTTTCCTGCTTCTCGCGCAGAGCGTCGATCGTACGCACGGCCTTGGTAGGCACAGCGACGAACAGGTACGCGGCCTTGGCGGTCGTGGCCTTGAGGTCGCCTGCGAACTTGGAGAGCAGCTGCGGACGGGACATCATGTCCGCCAGCTTGATAGCACCCTCGCCGTCGTAGACGGTGCCGTCGGCATAACCGCCCGAGATAACGAGAGCCTTGTTGGTCTTGGCAAAGTCACGCAGCGTCTTCGCAGCCTCAATGAAGTCGCCCTTCACGAAGGTGATGGCGGTCGGGCCCTTGAGCAGGTCGTCAAGACCCTCAATGCCCGCTTCCTTGGCGGCGATGCGCGCCAGCGTGTTCTTAGCCACAGTGTAGGAAGTATCGCGGCCTAGCTTTTCGCGCAGTTCGGAAACCTGCGGAACGGTAAGCCCGCGGTACTCAGTCAGGTAGACAGCGTCGGCGTTACGGAACTGTTCCGTAAGCTGAGCGACTACCGCTTCCTTTTCGGGCCTCTTCATGGCGTTCCTTCCTAGATCGGCCATTGATCCTGCGAAGTCCTGCGCACCCTGCCAGGGCAATAAAAAAGCCCTGCGCACAGGCAGAGCAACATACAACCGTTTCCGGCGAGCCGTATTACGGGCACATATTTCTCAACCTGCGCTGGCTTGGCGAACCAAACTTCGTGAGTGCTTGCACACTCCAACCAACGGTCTATGGTTTACAAGTCATATAGAATACGACCGCGAGCGGACACCTTCAACCCGGGCGTGTCGCGACCGTCCGCCCAGCACGAGCGCCGCTCCGGTAATGCCCGCCGACAGCATGGCTATGATGGCCACGACGGCATCGGAGCCGCGCAGGGCATCCCGTTTCCCGTTGCCATCGGACGAATCGCCGGCGTTCCCGGCGGCGGTACCCTGCGAGGTAAGGCCGAATTCCACGCCGGCTCTTTTCGTGGCGCCGTTCTCCGTCTCGTTTGCGATGACCCGCTCCCTTCCGGTGGAGCCGATGATCTGCGCCGACCGGTGCATGACGCCTGCGATCTGCTCGGCGAGGAACCGGTACCCGTCGTCGTTGAAGTGAACGCCGTCGGCGTCATACAGCTGCCGCCGGTTCGCGGTCGCCGCGTACAGGTCGATGGTGTTCCAACGCTCGTCACGGATCAGCGACTCCTGTACGGGATGTAACCTGTTCACGGAGTTGACGGAGACATATTTGGTACCGGGGGCGACCCGGTATGAGTGCGGTGAACTCGCGAAATACACGACCGGTCGGCTGGCGAGATCCCGGTACACCCTCACCAGCTCCTTCGCCTCGGTCCTGTACAGTGTCTCGTTCCAGTAGGCGTCCTTGGAATCGTTGGTGCCGAGCATGATGATGACGATATCGGGGGCGAACTCCTTGCTCTGCCGGAATTCGGCCGAATCCCAATATGACCAGCCCGTGCCCCGCAGCAGCGTGTCACCAGCGGCGCCGAAATTGCGCACGTCATAGCTGCTGCCGAGGATGCGGCCGAGCCACGCCGGGTATGCGGTGTCGCCTTTCTTGCCGCCACTGGATTTGGAGCCGTCCGTAAGGCTGTCGCCCACGCATGCGATCTTGATGGGCGCGGCTGCGTGCGCTTCTCCCTCGCACGGCACCATAACCGCCAATAAGGTCAACGTCAGCACGGCGAGCGCCGCGGCGAGCAGACGGAACGGCGAATTGCGATGAATCACACGGTTCCTCATGTCGCAGACCTCGCTATCCCTTCACGGCGCCAAGCATTATCAACGCCACGCTGCCAATACCATAAGTTTCTCACGGCAATCGTGGCCATAAGTGAGGATTTGCCAGCGAAGACCTATGCGGCTCACATCGGTCCGGAATGTTGACTAAACAGGCGGCATTCCATCGCGACACGCCCGGAGTGCTCAGCAAGATCGGCATGCCGAATTTCATGAAACGCCGCCATGGAGCCGATTCCCGCAAACGCACGCGACGATTGTGCTACGCACTCCGGGCGTGTTGTGGTCGGAGGCTGCAAATAATCGGCCCGCCGGACGAAAATTCTCCGTCCGACGGGCCGACCGCCCCATGTCGTCTCAGCGCTTGGCCAGTGCGAGCGCCGCACCGGCCATGAGCGTCAGGGCCGCGACGGCGATCGGAACGATGCCGGCACCGGTGGCGCTCAGCCCGCCCTTCTCGCCGGTATCGGGCTTGGTCTCGTCGCCCTTGCCCTGCTTGCCGGGATCGGGCTTGCCGCCGTCGTCAGGCTTGCCGTCACCCGCGCCGGGCTTGCCACCATCACCCGGTCCGGGCTTGTCACCGTCATCCTTGGCCTTCAGCCCGTCGACGGCCGCATTCAGACTTGCGAGCGCAGCGTCAATCTCGGCCTGCGTCGCATCAGGATCGGCAGCGACCTTCTCGGCTGCGGCAAGCGCATCACGCACCGCCCGGACGGACTCATCCGTATACCCACCCAGATCCTTGGCCTTGACCTGCGCGATCACGGCGTTCAGCTCGTCCTTGCTCACCTTGCCGGGCTCGGGATCCGGCGTCTCGGCGGGCTTCAACCCGTCGATGGCCGCATCGATGGCGGCGGCGAGCGCGTCAACCTGCGCCTGTTGCAGGGATTCGTCGGCGTCTCCGGCCTTCGCGGCCTTCACTGCGGCATCCATCTTCGCCCACGAGTCAGCCGTGTAGTCGGCCGCATTCAGCGCCTCTGCCCGCTTGATTGCCGCCTTCAGTCCGCTGCGGTCGATGAGACCGTTCGCGTATTCGACCTCGCCGAGCTTGAACTTCGCCTGCTTGATATAGCAGCGGTCGGTGGTGACGCCGCCGGGCCAGTTCTGCGAGAATTCCTTGTCCCAGTGACCGTACGTGTCCATGATGAACGTACCGTCGTCGAGCACCGCTACACCCGCGTAGCCGGTGTCGCCCGACTTCGCGTTGTTCGCCCAGTCCTCGGCCAGCAGGATGCGGTATTCGCCGTCCTCCTGGTTAATGAGCTGGTCGTAGGTGCCGACCCAGGCCACCCAGTCGCCGGCGTTCCAGTCGTTGCCGCCGTCGAACCGGTTGTTGCCGTTGAGATCGTAGTTGATCTCGCGGAACGTGACCAGCAGACGGCCGGAAATCGGATCGTAGGCAATCTTGTGCCGTTCGCCCGCCAGCGAGCCGGGCAGATCCATCGGCTTGCTCCACGTCTCGCCCTCATCATCGGAGTAGATCAGTGTCGCCGGGTTGTTGTGCGACTGGCTGCGCGCCAGACCGATGATCCGCTTGCCGTCGGGAGAACGGAACATGCCGATCTCGCACATCTGGTATGCGCTTTCGATGCTGCGCCATTGCGCAAGATACGGCTCCGATTCGCTCCACTGCTCGTCGCCGTTCTCGGCGAAAGTGAGGTACGTCCTGAAATTGACGTACGCGTAGTTGTGGTAGACGCCCATCCATTTCTGGATGTCGTTGCCGTCGGAGTCCTTGAGCTGCACGAGGCTCGCCATGGCGACGATGGCGTCGTTGTTGGCGTTGTCGTACGTGCGGTTGGACTGCCAGTGCCGGTATTCGGTCCAGGTCTCACCGTTGTCGTCGGAATACGATGTGTTCCATCCGTACCTGTTGCCGGCGGAGTCGGTGCCCCAGCCCGGGCAGGCGGTGATCATCATGATGCGTTCGGTGCCGTCGGCCAGGTTGAGCACGTACAGGGTCGGCGTCTCCTGCGAACCGGCCCACGACGCGGGGATGTCGGTCTTGCGCGTCCAGGTGGCGCCGTCGTCGTCGCTGATCTTCATGATCAACGGTCCCTTGCCGTGCCCTTGCGGGAACGAGGTGATCAGACGGCCGCTCTTCGTGCGGATCATGTCGGGCTGGCCGAAGTACTGGTTGGACGTGTCGAGTGACTTGTGCACGTCCGTGACCTTCGTCTGGTCGAGCTTGTACTGCGGCAGCGTGTTCTTGATGGTGAGTTCGCGGCTCACGTTGACGGTCACCATGTCGGTGAATCCACCTCCCCGGACGGTAATGACCGCCGTTCCGCGGGACACTCCGGTAACGGTGCCGGAGGCGTCGACCTTGGCGA
>OCPQ01001317.1_pt1 | contig 11096 bp, 9 predicted proteins | sample 1538251 | NCBI WGS metagenome assembly OCPQ01 (sample SAMEA2580249, study PRJEB22360) | human gut metagenome | biome: human gut; feature: human-associated habitat; material: faeces | place: Denmark | collected 2008/2010 | reverse complement strand
TATCCGCCTGCGACTACCGGTGGAGCGCGGTCGATGATTTCATCGACTGCGCTCCACCGGAGCATCAGCAACCATTGACAGGCATGATTCCGGCCGGAACCGTCGGATCACGCCTGATAGTCGTTGAGCATGGCCTCGATGTTGTTGCCATCGGGATCATGGACGAACGCGGCATAGCAGCCCGGCCCGTAGTTCGGGCGCGGACCGGGCTTGCCGTTGTCGGTGCCGCCGGCCGCGAGACCCGCCTCATGGAACGCCTTGATGGCGTCGGCGGTCTTGGCGCGGAACGCAACGTGTGACGGCACGACCGGATTGCCGTCCTTCGGCGATTCCAGCCAGATGCCGTCGCCGTCCTCGTCGTTGGCGAAGCATACCGCAGTCGGGTATGCGGCCTTCTTGACATAGCCCAGCGGCGCCAGCAGCTTCTCGTAGAAATCGGCGCGCTTGGCGGCGTCGGCGACGAACAGTCCGATGTGATCGATCATGATGAACCTCCTATGACCATGTGGATGACTATTCCATTATCCTTGCGTCGCTCGTGACGCGGGTGAATATCAGCTTTGGGTAAAGCCCCGTTTCAGGCGCCGAAATCGGTGTCGCCGGCGGCGTCGGCCCGGGCCACGGCAGCCTCGGCATCGCATGCGGCCTGTTCGATGACCCGCTCGTAGCCGGTCAACGCGGCGAACGGCATGAACTGGGCGGCCCGCTGACGACGGGACATCTGCGGATGCCTGCGCGACACGTGATGCGGCATATCGATGATGTCGTCATATTTATGCGTCTCATGTAATGCCATATGGACTCCTTTTCACGCCCGATAGCGCAATACGCTCGATACGCTCATGCACGATGGCCTCCGATCTGCCGATTGCGGTCCTGGCCGGTGGCGCCGTCCTCCATGTCCATCGCCTTGATGACGGCATTGCGGCCGAATTTCCTCTTGACCTCCAGCAATGCAGTCTGCATGTCATGCTCACGCCGCACATCACTGTTCGAAATGCCGACATGGCCATCGTCCCCCTCCTCCGCGGACGAATCGATCCGGGAAAACAGATCAAGCTGCTCGTAGCGTTTGCCGGCCGCAAGCTCATTCGCCGTGGCCACATCATCGGCGATGACGGTGAGCCGGCGCACCAACAGACGCGGATCCACGATGCGCTCGTACAGCATCGTCATCGCCTCACGGATGCGAGTGGAAGACGAGGTGAACTCCCCCAGTCCGATCGACCCGGTGGCCGGCTTGGGACCCCGCCGCCCATACCGGTCGACGGACACCGGCCCGCGATAGCTCTTGCCCGCCTGATCGGAGGCCCGTTTCATCGCCGAATCCGCGCAGGAATCCAGTTTGGTCGAGTCAAGGCTGCCGATGTCGTAGCCGACCGCGAGCGTCAGACGATTCGTCAGCACCCGCTTGCCGACAAGATCCAAGGCGAGCGCGTCCGCCATCTCCTTGACGATGAGCCGTCCCGTGGCATAGTCGGCGGGCCCGGTGAGCACCTGCCCACTGCTGATGCTGTGCGCATCCGGCTCATACGATTGGATGTCCGCGATCGTGCACGGCTCCCAGCCCCACGCATGGTCGATGAGTAGTTCGGCGTTCCTGCCGAACATGCGGTAGAGCAGATCCTCGTTGTAGTAGTCGGAGGCCCGGCCGATCGAGCATCGGGCGACATCCCCCATGGTCAGCAGGCCGGCATGCTCAAGCTTCCGGGCATAGCCGCGACCGACCCGCCAGAAATCCGTAAGCGGACGATGGTTCCATAGCAGTCGCCGATACGACATCTCGTCAAGCTCCGCCACACGAACGCCATCCTCATCGGCGGGCATGTGCTTGGCCACGATGTCCATCGCCACCTTCGCCAGATACATGTTGGTGCCGATGCCAGCCGTGGCGGTGATGCCCGTCTGCGCGAGAATGTCACGCACGATGGCCCTCGCCATCTCGTGCGGGCCCATGCCCAGCGCGCGCAGATAGGGCGTGGCATCGATGAACACCTCATCGATCGAATAGACATGGATGTGCTCGGGCGCGGCATATCGCAGGTACACGCCGTACACCCTGCCGCTCACCTCCAGATAATGCGCCATTCGCGGCTTGGCGATCACCATCGACGCCTTCAATCTCGGGGAATGTTCAAGATCCCGAGAATCACAGGATTCACCGGACAGCCGTCCGCCGGGAGCCAGCATCGCCCGCTCGGCGTTCACCGATGCCAAGCGCTGCCGAACCTCGAACAAACGTGCGCGTCCGGGAATGCCATACGCCTTCAGCGAAGGAGACACGGCCAGGCAGATGGTCTTGTCCGTACGCTCCTCATCCGCCACCACCAGATGCGTGCGCAGCGGGTCGAGACCACGGTCGCGACACTCCACGGAAGCGTAAAAAGACTTCAGGTCTATGGCAAGATACACATGCTCGCCCCGAACCACCGTCACCACCCCCTTTCGCGCTTTCGTTTCAGAGTACAATCATTATGAGACATATGTTCGATAGTGTGTCGCCGCCCATGAGGCCCATCTGCCACACCCCCGAGCGCGGATGTAGCCGCCGATTGGTACTGTGGATAGGTAGCGAATCCCCTGTCCCCCATGTTTTGGAAGGAGCTTTGGCTTGTCAGCTGAACTCGAAGACATTCACGAAGAATGCGGCATCTTCGGCGTATGGGGCCACCCGGACGCCGCCCGCCTGACGTATTTCGGACTCCACGCACTGCAACACCGCGGTCAGGAAGGCGCCGGCATCGTCTCCAACGACCACGGCCATCTCATCGGACACCGCGGCCTCGGACTGCTGACCCAGGTGTTCGGCGACGAGCGCGAGATCGGACGGCTCACCGGCGACAAGGCGATCGGCCACGTGCGTTATGCCACCGCCGGATCGGGCACCACCGACAACATCCAGCCGTTCATCTTCCGGTTCCACGACGGCGACGTGGCGCTGGGGCACAACGGTAACCTCACCAACTGCGTGTCGTTGCGTCGCAAGCTGGAGGACGAAGGCGCGATCTTCCACTCCAACTCCGACACCGAAGTGCTCATGCACCTGATCCGCCGCTCCTCCAAGCCGACCTTCATGGACAAGCTCAAGGAGGCGCTCAACACCGTGCACGGCGGGTTCGCCTACCTCATCATGACCGAGGACGCGATGATCGGCGCGCTCGACCCGAACGGCTTCCGACCGCTGTCCCTCGGCAAGATGAAGAACGGCGCCTACGTGCTCGCCTCCGAGACCTGCGCTCTCGACGTCGTCGGCGCCGAACTGGTACGCAACATCCGCCCCGGAGAGATCATCGTGGTCAACGACCACGGCTACAAGATCGTGCAGTACACCAACAAGACGCAGCTGGCCATCTGCTCCATGGAATACATCTACTTCGCCCGCCCGGACTCCAACATCTACGGCGTGAACGTGCACTCCGCCCGCAAGCGCATGGGCGCGCGCCTGGCCGAGGAATCCCCGGTCGACGCCGACATGGTCATCGGCGTGCCCAACTCGTCGCTGTCCGCCGCGTCCGGTTACGCCGAGGCCGCGCACCTGCCCAACGAAATGGGCCTGATCAAGAACCAGTACGTGGCCCGCACCTTCATCCAACCCACGCAGGAGCTGCGCGAGCAGGGCGTGCGCATGAAACTGTCCGCCGTCCGCGGTGTCGTGCGCGGCAAGCGCGTCATCGTCATCGACGATTCGATCGTGCGCGGAACCACGTCCAAGCGCATCGTCCAGCTGCTCAAGGAAGCCGGCGCCGCCGAAGTGCACATGCGTATCAGCTCGCCGCCGCTCAAATACCCGTGCTTCTACGGCATCGACATCTCCACCACCAAGGAGCTGATCGCCGCGAAGAAATCCGTCGAGGAGATCCGCGACTTCATCGGCGCCGACTCCCTCGCCTTCCTGTCGCTCGACGGCTTGGTCGAATCCATCGGCCTCAACGCGCAGGCACCCTACGGCGGACTGTGCGTCGCCTACTTCAACGGCGACTACCCGACCGCGCTCGACGACTACGAGACCGACTTCCTCAAGTCCCTCACCCCCGAGGACCGTGTCCGTCTGCCCGAATTCGCGCTCTACAAGAGCAAGTACGAAGGCAACGAGTACACCACCGCGCCGACGCAGCAATAACGGCGTTCCAGCACCACAGACCAATCCCAATCCCGACACAACCCAACAAGCATCATCCAAGAAAGGTACGTCATGCCACAAGCATATGAAAACGCCGGCGTCAGCGTGGAAGCCGGCTACGAGGTCGTCAAGCGCATCAAATCGCACGTCGCCCGCACCAACCGTCCCGGCGTCGTCGGCGGCATCGGCGGCTTCGGCGGCCTGTTCGACCTCGCGTCCCTCGGCTACAAGGAGCCCGTGCTGATCTCCGGCACCGACGGCGTCGGCACCAAGCTCGTCGTCGCCAAGATGGTCGACAAGCACGACACCATCGGCGTCGACTGCGTGGCCATGTGCGTCAACGACATCGCCGCCCAAGGCGCCGAGCCGCTGTTCTTCCTCGACTACATCGCCTGCGGCAAGAACGATCCGGCGCTGCTCGAACAGGTCGTCTCCGGCGTGGCCGACGGATGCGTGCAGTCCGAAGCCGGTCTGATCGGCGGCGAGACCGCCGAAATGCCCGGCATGTATGACGAAGACGAATACGATCTGGCCGGATTCGCGGTCGGCGTGGCCGAAAAGTCCGCCATCGTCGACGGCTCCGGCATCACCGCCGGCGACGTGCTCATCGGACTGCCATCCACCGGCGTGCACTCCAACGGCTTCTCCCTCGTGCGCAAGGCCCTGTTCGAGCAGGCCGGCTATACCGTCGACACCATGCTCCCCGAACTCGGCGGAGCCAAGCTCGGCGACGTGCTGCTCACCCCGACCAAGATCTACGTCAAGACACTCAAGCCCCTGTTCAAGGCAGGCGTCGTCAAGGGCGTCGCCCACATCACCGGCGGCGGTTTCATCGAGAACATCCCCCGTATGATCCCCGACGGCCTCGCCGCCGACATCACGCTCGGATCCTGGCCCGTCCTTCCCATCTTCGACGTCCTGGAACGCGCCGGCGACATCGACCACAAGGAGATGTACAACATCTTCAACATGGGCATCGGCATGGTGCTCGCCGTCTCCGCCGAACGCGCCGACGAGACGCTCGCCCTGCTCAAGGACAACGGCGAAGCCGGATATGCGATCGGCACGATCGTCCCCGACACCGACGGCACGCAGATCACGCTGAAGTAAGCATCCACTCCCGCACTCCCCACTGATGGGGAGTGCGGTCACAAGCGAATCCGGGGGTGGCCGGCAAGCCCCCCCAGTCCGTCTGCAACGGACAGCCCCGCCAGCGGGGCCTGAAGAAAGGACACATCATGGGTCAGAAAGTCTTGGTCATCGGCTCGGGCGCACGCGAACACGCCATCGCGCACGCGCTGCTGCGCGGCGACAGCGTCAGCGAAGTCACCGTCGCCTCCGGCAACCCCGGCATGGAACTGGACGGCATCCGCACCACCCAAATCAACGAATCAAACCACGCCGCCTTCATCAGCTTCATGCAGCACAACCAGTACGACTGGGCGTTCGTCGGCCCTGAAGTCCCCCTGATCGAAGGACTCGTCGACGACTTCGCCGCGGCCGGCATCAAGGCCTTCGGCCCCAACAAGGCCGCCGCCCAGATCGAAGGCTCCAAAGACTTCGCCAAGCAGCTGATGGCCCGCCACAACATCCCCACCGCCCAATACCGCACCTTCGACAACCTCGAAGACTCCGTCGCCTACGTGCGCGAACACGGCGCCCCCATCGTCGTCAAGGCCGACGGACTCGCCGCCGGCAAGGGTGTCACCGTCGCCATGGACGTCGACACCGCCATCACCGCTCTCGACGACATCTTCATCGACCACCGCTTCGGCAAGGCCGGCGCCAAGGTCGTCATCGAAGACTTCCTCGAAGGCCAGGAATTCTCCCTCATGAGCTTCGTCCGCGGCACCGAATTCTGGCCCATGCCCATCTCCCAGGACCACAAGCGCGCCTACGACAACGACGAAGGACCCAACACCGGCGGCATGGGCGCCTACAGCCCCGTTCCCCAGATCGGCCAGGACGTCATCGACACCGCCATCGACACCATCGTGCGCCCCACCGTCGAAGCCATGGCCGCCGAAGGCACCCCCTTCACCGGCATCCTCTACGCCGGCCTCATCGCCACCGCCGACGGCCCCAAGGTCATCGAATTCAACGCCCGCTTCGGCGACCCCGAAACCGAAGTCGTCCTCCCCAAGCTCACCAGCGATCTCGGAGCAGCCATCAGCGCCATCCTCGACGGCGGCACCCCCGCCTTCACCTGGGACAGCGACAACGCCACCCTCGGCGTCGTCCTCGCCTCCAACGGCTACCCCGTCAACGTCATCAAGGGTGCCAAAATCCCCTCCATCCCCGTCGACGACGCCTCCCACGTCTACTACGCCGGCGTCTCCAACAGCGACCAAGGCCTCGTCGCCTCCTCCGGACGCGTCCTCCTCATCGAAACCACCGCCCCCGACCTCAAGTCCGCCCAAGACAAGGTCTACGCAATCATCGACAAGCTGGACACGGAGGGAATGTTTTACCGCCACGACATCGGTGCCAAAGCGCTGAAGTGAGTTGTGCGGCGCATCTGCTGCGTTGCGGAACGCTCGAAGTACCATCGTATGTCGTCGCATTCCGCGCCTTGCATCTGCACCACACAACTCACTTCAGGCGGTAAAAAGCCGTGTATGGCATGCCTATGAAATTGCCCCCGCTAGTAGCGGGGGCAATTGCTATTTTGTGAGGCCTTACGGCAGATCCATGAAGTCGGTGTCTTTCAGATAGTTTTTGCCGGCCGTGATGTCGTACTGGATGAGCTTGTAATCGGTCATCAGCTGCTTGGTCTGCTCGTCGAACTCGTCCTCGGCCATCGGGTTGCCCGCCGCGTCAAGATAGATATCCTGCCCCTCGGGGATGCGGTCCCATCCCTGGATCTTGTTGACCACCGGCGGCTCCATGGCGGAGACCTTCTTGTGCATGAGCGTCAGGAACGCCAGGTACGGCGACACCTTCGCGTTCATGTGCTCCGCAGTCTGCGCCACGAAATAGTTCGGCGACGAGTACACGCTGTTGTCGACCTTCTTGCCCTGCGAGCCGGACGCCTTGTTGGACCATATGAAATAATCCGTCAAATGCAGCGCCAGCGAATTGTTCGTATCCTGGCTGGCGGTTTCGTAGATGCCCGGCAGATGGTCGCCATAGAACACGACCGTCACCGGCTTGTCGAGCTTGTTGAGCTCATCGAGGAAGTTCTTCGTCTCCGTATCGGTGATGCTCGCGCCCTTCGCATACGTGTCGATGGCCGTCACTTCGTCGGAGCCGAGGGAATCGGCGCCGTCGGCCGCGGTGGCCTTGAACTCGTTGTCGGCATACCAGTCGTTGTACGGCATATGGTTCTGCATCGTGATGATCTGGATGAACTGGTTCGAATCGGTCGAGCTGATGTCCTCCAACGCGCTCTGATACGTGGCCTTGTCGGACACGTACGGGGAACGGTCGATCTTGCCCCGATGCTTGATGATGTCGTCGCCCTGCAGCGTGTAGAAATGCGCGAATCCGAACTTCTCGTAGTTCGTCGCACGCGAATACATCGACGGCTCATACGGGTGGAAGGCGATGGAGTTCTTCGGAGCCCCCCACATCTGGTTGATCGTCGGCGTCCAATGCTGCCCCGGTACCAGCTGCTGGTACGGGCTGGTCAGAGACGAGTCGAAATTCGCCATGCTCAGGCCCGACAATCCCATATACTCCAGGTTCGCGGTGCCGCCACCGTATCCGGACGACAGCATCAGACCGCTGGTCGTGCCGGATTTGATGGCACGGACCTCCGGAATGGCGTCCTTGTTGAGCTTCACACCGGGTACGCGCGCGGGGTCTGAGAACGATTCGGACAGCACGTAGACCACCGTCGAATCGGTCATGTTCTTCGTGCGCGAGGCGTTGATCTTCTCGGCGGCGGCCTCGTACCTCTTGACGACCTCCTTCATCGTGGCCTCGCTGTAATCGCTCGGCTCATCCATGATCGTCGGGTTGAGCTGCCGGGTGAACGAGACCAGCGGACCGTTGCGCTGCGCGTCATACACGGAATCCCACATCGAAGGAGTGTCGCCCAGGGCCTTGGAAAAACCGTTCGCCCACGAGCCGACAGTGCTGACCTGGTCACAGTACAGGCCGAAGAACAACGACGGCAGCAGGAACACCATCAGACGGATTCCGGCGGCCAACCCCTTGTTGTCGAAACGGATCATGCGACCATGCCGGCCATCGACATGGTTGAGCACCACGAACAGTGCGACGAACACCAGGAACACCGCGAGTGCGCCGAGGATGATCCAATGGGCCCCCGGAGGGGTGAAACTCATCAGATTGCCGGTATTCGAGCCGAGGAAGCCCAGGTCGGACGGCAGAATCGCCTCATAGCGTATGGACACCTTGAAATGCTCGATGACGCCCACGATACAAGGGGTTGCCAGCAGCACCGGCGTGGCTATCCAGAACCGGTTGAACAGCATGAGCAGCGCCAGATACAGCGCGCCGATGAGCAGCAGGTTCAGCACGAACACGAAGTTGCCCTTGGTCCACATCTTCGACACGAAACCCCAGCCCACGACGGGACTGGACAGCTGCACGCGCGTGCCGGACTGGCTGACGCCCCACTGCAGCGCAGCGACCGCCGCCATGTCGAACACCACGAACAGGACACCGTACAGCCAGCCGGGGAACGGCTTATACTCACGGCGACCGCCGTTTCTGCCGCCTTTGCCGCCGTTCCTGCCGGAAGAGGAGTCGGCCCGCTTGATATCCAGCACCTCGATCTCGCCGGACGGACTGACGGCATCGGCCACGTTCGTACCGTCGTCGTTCTTGTCGTTTATTTCGTCGCTCATATACCCGCACTTCGTGTGATTCGCATGGCGCCATCCGACCCATGCCCAATTCGTTATCGGCCATATACACGTCATCATGGTTCTTCCGCCGCGTCACGCGCGGAAGGGAACGGCCATGCGCCGCCATGATGAATACCGAATGACATTCTAGTAAAGAAACGACGACAATGGTACATCACGTTCACTGATATTTCCCTGAATCTCCCCGTATGAGACCAGTCTGAGACCCGTATGGGCCACTCGCCGCCCGTTGGAATCCGCGCGGAAGAGCCCCGCATGATCCGCATAAGTGGGCCCCGTATACAGCATCGGGCAATATCATCCCTGAGACGGACGAAAGGCGCCGGGTCATACCGGGTAATATCAACCGATGACACTTACAAGGGGGATGATCGCATGGAATCGTTGCCGAGTTGGGTGACGAGGTTGCTGCATATACGACTCGTCTCAGGCCCGTTGCCAACCACGATATGGGTGATTGTCGGCGTGGGAGTGACGATATTGCTGCTGTGGCAGGTCTTCAGGAGCGATCGGTCCAAGCTGGCGAGGCAGGTGCCCATCATGCTTGTCTGCGGTGGCTTCGGCATGCTGGTCATGTGGCTGCTTTCCGAAAAAATCATGGTATTCGGCGTATCGCTGGGCTGGCCCGTCATCATGGCTGCGGCCGCGTGCTGCGCGCTGTTGGGACTGCTGGTGACGACCATCGTGCACGCCCGGCGCGCACGGCGCCTGATGGCCGCGGTGCTCATCCCATTCGTGCTGGTCTCCACCGCGCTCCGTATCGACTCGATTTACGGGGAGTATCAGACCATCGGCTCGCTGATCGGCTATTCGTCATATCATCCGCTCAGCACGTCGCACATGCAGAAGGGGACCCTGACCGTCGATGAATGGCTGCGCGAGGTGCTCGATGGCAAACTGCCGCCCGCCGCCGCGCACGGCAAGGTCTATTCGGTGGACATATCCAACACAGCCTCCGGATTCCGCGCGCGTACCGCGGCCGTCTACATGCCGCCAGCCGCCCTGAGCGACACACCGCCAGAGCTGCCGGTACTCGTCATGCTCGCCGGGCAGCCAGGCAATCCGGACCGCGTGTTCTCGGCCAGCGGCATCGCCGCGATCCTGGACCAGTATGCGAAGGCGCGTCACGGTCTGGCGCCCATCGTCATCTCGCCCGACCAGAACGGCGACAACACGGTGAACAGCCTGTGCGCCGACACGACCAAGGTCGGACGCGCGGAGACGTATCTGACCGTCGACGTGCCACGGTGGATCAAAGCGCATCTGCCCGTGTCCCGGCAGGCGCGGGATTGGGCGATCGGCGGGTTCTCGCAGGGTGGCACGTGTGCCACCCAGTTGGGACCGCGGCACCCGGACATATTCGGCTCCATCATCGCCGTGGACGGCGAGCTGAAGCCCACCGCCGGATCCGTGGAGCATATGGTCGCCGAATATTTCAACGGCGACCGCAGCGCCTATGAGGCTCAAGTGCCGGCCAACGCCATCGCCGACCACGCGCCTTCCAACCAGATCATGATTCTGGGGGCGGGCAAGCGCGACGCGAGATCCATAAAAAACGTCATCGTCAACGGCCAGGCCGGTGTCAAGGCCGGCATGCACGTCGTGAAGATCGTCGTGCCTGACACCGGCCATGACTGGCATTCCGTCAACGCGACATTAGAGGCGGCCGTCCCCTGGCTGTGCGCGCACCGCTGGGGTCTGGGCGAAACGGGCCTGACATGGTCCGACTATCCGAGAATCGAGGTTCTGCAATGAGCGACACGCAAGTCGAACCGGAGAGCGGCAAAGAAAGCCGCCGCAAATGCCGTACCCACGGCAGGATGCATGCCTTGGTGCAGGACGTGAGCGTCTGGATTCACGGGCATCGCCTCGCAGTGACGTTGTCCTGCACGTTCGCGGGTCTCAACATCGCCATGTGGATCGGCTTCGCGCTGGCCGGCCATCCACTGCCTCTGCGCAGCCTGCGCACCAGCCTGCAGGAGTTCAACCTGCTGCATCTGCTGGCCACGCTGCTGCTGACACGCGGAATCCTGCAGCTGCTCGTCGACACGATCGCGCTGTTGGTGATGTTCTCCATCGCCGAGACGCTGCTGGGCCGCCGCCGCCCCCTGACGGCGGCCTTCCTCTGCAGGCAGTAG
>OCPQ01001313.1_pt1 | contig 11119 bp, 10 predicted proteins | sample 1538251 | NCBI WGS metagenome assembly OCPQ01 (sample SAMEA2580249, study PRJEB22360) | human gut metagenome | biome: human gut; feature: human-associated habitat; material: faeces | place: Denmark | collected 2008/2010 | reverse complement strand
ATTTCAGAGTGATCTGATTGATAAAATAAAAAATAGAGATTGTCAGTGGTTAAATCGCTGACAATCTCTATTTTTGCTCCAATATGGTACTATTATTAAATACTGTTTCAGTACTATTTCAAATTTACATTCCAAAATGGTGTATTGATATTATAATGTAAAAATTTGATAAAGTCAAAATATAAAAAATAAATCCATTGAAATAGTATTGAAAATATAAAAGTATAGTGATACAATAAAAAAAGAAAGGACGAAGAGAGGAGGAACTGAGATGACAGAACTTAAACTGGAATTTGAATTGGAAAATGCGGAATTGCCAATAGATTATGATAAAGTGATATTAAGCTTTATGAAAGCAGCAATTGAAAATTTTTCGCCGGATTTATTTGACAGGTTATACAACAAGCGGGAGTCTGTGATAAAGACTTATTGCTGGACATGCTATTTGCCTCATGCCCAATTTACTTCAGACACAATTAAACTTGGAGCAAATAAATTTATGTTAACTTTTTCTGATATTGATATGGGAGAATTACTGATATTTTTTAATGCATTTAGTCTTATGAAGCATAAAATATTCCATATGAACAGAAATTCCATGAAACTGTTGTCGGTGAAAACAAGGAAACTTCAGACAATTAAAGAAACGGAATTGATTGTAAAAATGCAGAGTTCATTAATAGCGAGAAAACATAATAGTGATGATAATACTGATGTTTATTATACCTTTGATGAGCCGGAATTTTCGGATATTGTAAAGGAGAATCTGAAAATCTTTTTACAGAGGATAAACATAGAGTGCGATACAAGTGATTTTTCTATTGTACCTTTAAAAGGAAAAAAGGTAGTTACAAGAATTATGGGGCAATTTGTAGATGGAAATATTGGTATCTATAAAATAACAGGAAATCTCAGACTGTTGGAAATATTGTATGCAGCTGGAATTGGAACCAGACGTTCTGCTGGACACGGAAAATTTGAAATCATATTTTAGTAGGAGGCGGTGATTTCTTGGATAAATATGTAATTACATTGGGGGATTTCCTGAAGAATGCAGGAATCGTAGGTTTCAGATATATGTTAGAAGCAGCAGATGCAAAAGAAGATTCAGACTTTGGCATTACGCAAGACGGACAAGGATTATGGATTGATATGGATTTCGCATTGAATGCTGACTGGACAGACATGTACTTTAAAGCCTGTGTACAGTATTTTGGACCATTTACAGTTTATCAGGGAGTCCTTGACAGAATTAGTAAGTGTATAGATAAAATTCAGATTGGAAAATGGAATCCAGGAAAGGAAGAAAAGGAAGATCTGAAATTTATTAATGACAAACTGCTTTCTAATAGTTATCAGGCTGGATTTGAAAATATAAAACATGATATAGAAATGCAGGAAGTATACCAAATTCTAAAAAAGGATAAACTCAATGACAAGTTAGACGTGACAGATTTGGAAAAACGATTAATTGATTTGGAAAAATTTCTTCAGCAACCAAAGTGCAGGGAAACATTTATTATGAAAAGTGTGATATATACATATATTAATCGTTTTTGGAGCGGAAAGTGTTTTTTACTGCGGGCAAATGCAAAAAAAGATATGCGGGAATTATTTGAAAAAGATTTTTCCGAGCCGTTTAGGAAATATCTGAAGACAGATCATGTAAAAGCAAAAGATTTATGCATTGACTGTGGAGCAACGATAGGACCTAAAGAGAAGAATTCAATTGCATTTATGAATGAAGTGGGGGATGATTTTACAAGAAAACGTTCTGCTTTCTGGGATTGCAAAGTAGATGCATTTCTTTGTCCGGGATGTACGTTTGTTTATGCTCTGAGTCCGTTGGGATTTCGGCTGTTTGTAAATAAATTTGTCTTTATGAATATTAATAATGATATTCATGCATTATTGGATGTTAATTCGAAAAACGGAACTGACAGTATAGAGGGAGAAAAAAAGGAGGATGAAAAATATTCGCAGTGGTTTGCCCGAACAATTAATATATTGCTGAAAGAAAAAACGAAAGAGATTTCTAATATTCAGGTGATTTTGCGTGGAATAAGGGCAGAAGACAGGTATCTGCTTGGTATTGTTCATAAAAGTATGCTGGACATTATAAGTATGCCTGGTACTTCAAATGCATTGCAATTGTTGGGGAAATATCCTTATATAAAAATTAAGAATGAATTTGTCAATATACATGAAATAGTGGTTATTAATCTGCTGCAATATCGTAATCAATATCAATTGCTGGATAAGGTATTGAGAGCGGCTGTTGAAACAGGCTCATTAAATTTTTATGTTAACTGTATATATGAAATTCAGCTGCGGTCAGAAATTGTATATTATACAGAAGAAGAGAAGAGAAAGGAGATTGCTATGTACACAAGTATGAAAAAAAGTGGAGCAGATTTAAGAAGAGCAATCATGTCTGCTAAGGGTGAGTCTTCCGGCGAATGCCTGCGGGGAATGGAATATCAGTTGTTGAATGCTCTGTCTGTAAGAAATGTAGAGAAATTTATGGATATTGTATTGCGACTGTATAGTGCGTACGGATCACGTAAAAACGAAAATGGTCAGGAGTTGTTAATTCCAACAGGTCTTGTACAAATGCTGGGAAATTCGGAAAAATTTACAAGATATGGATATGCATTTGTAATGGGATTGGAAGGATGCTATGAGAAAAAGGAGGAAAAATGATTATGAAAAGAGAAGGCTTAACTATTACGATGATTTTTCTGGCAGAAAGTGCAAATTATGGGGAAGGGATTGGAAACATTTCTTCTCTCAAAAAAATGACGAGGGGAAATCATGAGCAGTATTCTTATATTTCCAGACAGGCTATGAGATATAATATTGTGCAGCAGTCTAATTGGGATACAACTCCGGTGGATGGAAAAAGCGGAGTTGTACAGTTTGCACCATCTGCAACTATTAAAGATTACCCCGAAATTGATTTGTTTGGATACATGAAAACAACAGCGAAAGGTGATGAGCAAAAGGGAGGTGCTGCTACGAGATCTGCAGTTGCCAGACTTAGCAATGCTATTGCTTTGGAACCATTTCAGGGAAATCTGGAATTTCTTACTAATATGGGACTGGCTGTAAGAGGAAATCTGGAAAATGGAATTGCGCAAAGTGAGGTTCATCGTTCTTATTACGCATATACTATGTCAATTGATTTGGACAGAGTAGGTATAGATGGAGAGATTGATATTGATAAAGAAGAAAAGGCAGAACGTGTGAAGATCCTGTTGGATACTATGCAATATCTATATAGAGATATCAAAGGAAGACGTGAAAATTTGAGTCCGTTATTTGTTATTGGAGGAAGATATAGCAGAAAAAATCCGTTTTTTGAAAACAGGGTAAAGGTTGATGATAATAAAATAAATGTAGAAACGTTACAGGAATTGATTAAAGATAATGAACTTGCCGGATATACTTTTACCGGAATTACGTCAGGTATTTTTGATAACGAAAAGATTGTCAGAGAAGAGTTAAAAGCAGAATCTGTTGGAACAGTATTTAAGCATTTGAAAGAGGAAGTGAATCTATATTATGGAGAAAGCAATTAGATTACAGTGTTTTCAAAATCTGGTCAATTATAGAAAACCCAGCAGTTTTATTATTAAAGAAACATTTCCATTACCTCCTTATTCCACTGTACTGGGAATGATTCATGCTGCATGTGGTTATACGGAATTTCATCCAATGAAGCTTTGCATTCAAGGAACAAATTGTGGTACAGTGTCAGAATTATATACGCGATATTCTTTTTCATCGGGAGCTAAATTTGAGGAAGGAAGGCATCAGATTTGCATTGAAGATGATGAAAAATATGGTATTTTTCGTGGAATTGCAAATGTAGAACTTATATGCGAAAATCGTATGGTTATTCATATTGTTCCAGATGAAGAAGACTTTGATACGGTATATCAATCATTAAAAAATCCTCCACAATATTTGGCACTGGGACGATATGAAGATCTTCTGGACATAGAACGAGTTGATATTGTAAGAATTCATCCGGAAAATGAAGTGGATTTGAAAAGAGATATGTATATTCCGGTAGAAAATGAATGGGAAAAGGATGAAGAAAAGATAAAAATCAAAAATCCAAGAATGACTATTTATAATCTTACAAAAGAATATGAAATTACAAAGCAGGGATTACGGCGATGGAAAAAGAAAAATGGAAGAATCAAAGCATATTATTGTCCGCAGGGAATGACGTTAAGAAAAGGTGCGTATGTAGATAATATTGAAGAGGATGCTGCTATAGTTTTCTGTTAATAACCTGTTGTATAAATATATAGAGCAAGGCAGCTATGGAGGCTGTCTTGCTTCAGAAAGGATTATATGTATGGAGTACTATGCAAAGTCAAAAAAAGTACAATTCACTTCGGAGCGGATCAATGAAATAAAGAAAAATATGAAGAATATTGAGGAATGTTTGAAAGAGAATCTTACCGAAACAGATGTTGAGATATTGAATAGTAGTATTACCGATATAGCCGAAAAAACTGAAGAAAAGCAGAAAACATTGAAAGAACATCATAAGGACATAGTAACATGTGCTGAGATGTTTTTTTTAGAATATGGGGAATATTTTACTGAAAAAGAAAAAAAACTGGTGGTTGAGGCATGCAGGATTCATGATCTGGGAAAGGTTAATCTTGTTTTTCAGGCAATGATATGTCCGAAATTAGCTGAAAAATTTCATATAGATGTAAGAAAAACTTCGCAGATTCCACATGGCTTTTTAAGTGCTGTTACTATTTCTTTAGATGAATTTGATGATTTGTCGGAATTGTTTTCGGATAAAGATTTTGGACCATTTATTACAGCGGTTTATTATCATCATGACAGGGAGGATCATTATAACAGTCCGGCAATTAGAAAATATGCTGAAAAGTATTATATGAAACAGATTGAAGAATATCTGAATAGAAAAATCAGAAAATTAAATTGCAGTAATTTAGATGATTTACTGTTTCGTAACAATGTATATACTGGAAAATATATACCAGATTCAAATGCCTGGAAAGAATATTTATTGATAAAAGGCTTGCTTAATAAATTTGATTATACAGTCAGTGCAGGATATGAAAATGCAGAAAGCGCCATTGATCTTCATGAAAAAAAATTGGTAAAGAATATAGAAAAATTTCTAAACGGAAAAGAATTAAGGCCGGCGCAAAAATTTATGAAGATGAATAGAGATAAAAATCTGATTGTTATAGCACCTACAGGATCTGGAAAAACAGAAGCATCGCTATTATGGATGAATGGTGAAAAAAGTTTTTATACATTACCGTTGAAGGTATCTTCTAATGCGATATATTTACGTATAAAGGAAAATTATGAATATAAAGACGTTGCATTGTTACATTCTGATGCTATGGCGGTGTATTTAAGAGAGTATAATGGTAATGAAGATATTGGAGAGAAATATGAAAGGTCAAAAATGTTGTCACAACCATTGACTGTCTGTACAGTTGACCAACTGTTTAGATTTGTATACAGAGCATTAGGAACAGAGATATTTGCAGCTACATTGAAATATTCAAAGTTGGTTCTGGATGAGATTCAGGCATATGAACCACGTGTAATTGCAACTATTATATATGGATTAAAAATGATACAGGAAATGGGTGGCAAATTTGCAATTATTACAGCAACTTTTCCACCTGTACTTAAATATTTTATGGAACAATATGGTTTGGTTGAGGGAAAACAATACATATTCAAAGATTTCACCGGAAAAGAATATCAGGTGGAGAAATATCCAAGACATAAAGTTGAAATCAGACATTCGGAAATGAATTTAGATGAAATCAGGCTGCGAGGAAAAAATAGAAAAGTGTTAGTTATCTGTAATACTGTTTCTAAAGCTCAGAAGCTTTATAAGAAATTAGAGGGAGAAAATGTATGGCTTTTACATTCAAAATATATTAGAAGAGACAGAGCATTTCTGGAAAGGAAAATTATGGGATTTTCGGAGTCAGGTGAATCTGGAATATGGATTACAACTCAAATAGTTGAGGCTAGTTTAGATATAGATTTTGATATTTTGTATACAGAAATGTGTACGGCAGATAGTCTTTTACAGAGAATGGGAAGATGTAATCGTAAAGGTCGTTATTGTCCGAATGAGGCGAACATTGTTGTATTTGATAATAGAAATGGAGTCAGTGAAGGAAAAAGACGGAGTGTTTATGAAGACAAATTATATGACAGGTCTTTGGAATTACTGAGCAAATACGAACACATATTATTTTCTGAAGATAAAAAAACTGCATACATGAATGAGGTTTATAGTGTAGATGGTGTGAAAGAAACCATATACTTTGAAAACATTCAAAAAGATTTAAAATTATTCTCTGAAATTCATCCAACGGAGTATTCTGCTGATGAGGCTGAAGTTCGGGATATCAGAAGTGTAACTATTGTTCCGGAAAATGTTTATGTTGAAAACCAGAATTTATTCGAATACGGAGTAGAGTTTTTGAAGAAACCTAATATGAGCAGGGAAGCCAGAAGCCTGATAAAATCAAAATTGGAAAATCTTACATTAAGTTTAAATCTCTATCAAAAATTTCCGGCAGAAGTGGACAGAACTACAATTGGGGTAAGCGAAAACAGAAAAATTACAGATATTCACAGAGCACAGTATAATTATGAATTTGACATTGAAAGCGGGAAAGGACGTGGAATATTGTTTGATGAACAATTAGAATTGGATGGAATATTTGTGTAAATATGGAGCGTGGATATGGAAAATCGGATAACAGGAGTGATGATTTACTATTATTTTGTATGCAGACGAAAACTCTGGTATTTTTGTCATGAAATCCGAATGGAAGCAGAAAATGAGGATGTCATATTAGGAAAAATACTTGATGAAAGCAGTTACAGTAAAAATGAGAAGCATATAAATATTGATAACATTATTAACATTGATTTTATAAGTGAACATAAAGAATTGCATGAAGTGAAGAAAAGCAAAGCAGTAGAGGACGCTGGAATATGGCAGGTTAAGTACTATCTATATTATTTATGGAAACGTGGAGTCAAAGGGATTAAAGGAAAGGTTGACTATCCGCTGTTAAAAAAGTCGGTGATAGTTGAGCTATCAGAAAATGATATAAAAACGCTGGAGAAGATTATTGGTGAAATTACAGAGATAGAGTGCATGGATACGCCACCGATGATTGTAAACTCTAAATTATGTAAAAAATGTGCTTATTATGATTTGTGTTTTATATAAACATTCAATTTATAATTAGGAGAAGGTTATGAAGCAAAGCTTTTATGTTTATAATAATGGGGATTTGAAACGTAAAGATAATACATTGCAATTTACAACCTATGAAGGTGAAAAGCGAGATATTCCAATAGAGCGAATATCAGATATTTATGTGATGTCAGAAATGTCTTTTAATACAGCATTTATCAATTACATTTCTCAGTATGGGATACCAGTTCATTTCTTTAATTACTATAATTTTTATACTGGAAGTTATTATCCGAGAGAAAGCCTGTTGGCAGGACAGCTATTGGTAAAACAGGTGGAAAACTATACGGACTATGAGAAAAGAATGATACTTGCAAAAAAAATTTATAGAAGCTGCGGCAGATAATATTTACAGGAATTTGAGATATTATAATGGAAGAGGAAAGGATGTAGCGGAATATCTTAGAGATGTGGATTCATTGCGGAAGCAGATTGGAAAAACAAAAACAATAGAAGAATTAATGGGGTTTGAAGGAAATATCCGAAGAAGGTATTATGCAGCGTGGAATGTAATCGTAAATCAGGAAATAAAATTTGAAAAAAGAGTTATGCATCCACCAGATAATATGATTAATTCGTTGATTTCATTTGTGAATACATTGATTTATACAAAAGTGCTTAGTGAAATTTATCATACGCAGTTAAATCCGACAATCAGTTATTTACATGAGCCTGGGGTAAGACGATTTTCTTTGAGCTTGGACATTGCAGAAGTGTTTAAACCACTGATCGGAGACAGATTGATTTTTTCACTGTTAAATCGAAAGCAGATTACGGAAGATAGCTTTACGAAGGAATTAAATTTTTTACATTTGAAAAAAGATGCGTCTAAACTGATTGTCTCAGAACTCGAAAAAAGGTTGAAACAATCAGTGATGCATAAAGACTTAGGCAGACAGGTATCTTATCAGTATTTATTAAGATTGGAATCATATAAACTGATAAAACATCTGATTGGCGAAAAAGAATATGAGGGATTCAGAATATGGTGGTGAGTTATGTATATAGTATTAGTTTATGATGTAAGTCAGGAAGAAAACGGTGCAAGACGCTGGTCAAGAATTTTTAAAATATGTAAAAAATATCTGACGCACATCCAAAATTCTGTATTTGAAGGTGAATTGTCAAAAGGACAGCTGGCACAGCTGCAAAAAGAATTAAAAGAGTATATTGATAAAGAATTAGATTCTGTAATTATTTTTAAATCTCGGCAGGAAAAATGGTTGGATAAAGAATTTTGGGGTAGGAAGGATGATTTAACGAGTTTCATATTATGATTGTCGACGTCAGATAGAGTAAAAACTTCAGGAGGTCGACAATGCTTGAGATATCAGGAAAATTTCAAAAATGAGAGCTGTCCAGAAAGATAAAAATAAGTATAAAAATAATGAAGTGACAAGATTGACAGAAAGTGGTAAGATTATATCTGTATTGTAAGGATGAATAGACGACGGGTATTAATAGAAACATCGTGGAATGTAAAGCCTTGAGAATTCTGCTCGGGATATCTTTAAGTGTTGTATTAATAGAAACATCGTGGAATGTAAAGGAAGAAACTTATTACTGTGATTGCGATGGAAAAGGGTATTAATAGAAACATCGTGGAATGTAAAGATTAATGGCAAGACCAAAGCTGCCATTACAATTCGTATTAATAGAAACATCGTGGAATGTAAAGAATGATATTACAAAGGTCATTGAAGTTATGAAGGAGTATTAATTAAAGTACGATATCTGGATAGAGAAAGGGTATGTGCGGACCGTATTAATAGAAACATCGTGGAATGTAAAGCAATCCCCCTATGTCACAGACAGATACCAGGCATAGTATTAATAGAAACATCGTGGAATGTAAAGCTGGGAACTTCCACTCATAAAACTGCTCGTATACCGTATTAATAGAAACATCGTGGAATGTAAAGGCCGGAGTAACACATAATAAGAATGAGCTGCACTTCGTATTAATAGAAACATCGTGGAATGTAAAGTTTACTTTGCGGAGAGATCATGTGGTGAGTTCAAAGTATTAATAGAAACATCGTGGAATGTAAAGATAGCCTGCCCTATGCCGTAAGGCGAGACAAAGAAGGTATTAATAGAAACATCGTGGAATGTAAAGTTGTGGAACTTCTTCGCAGGTTTTGTTTTGCGTATCGTATTAATAGAAACATCGTGGAATGTAAAGGAAGAAAGACCGGTTCTGCGACAATCACTGCTACATAGTATTAATAGAAACATCGTGGAATGTAAAGGGAGATGAGATTACGAGTTCAATGGATACCTTGAAGTATTAATAGAAACATCGTGGAATGTAAAGAATTTTCTTTTTGTGGATCGTTCGATTGTTCGGATGGTATTAATAGAAACATCGTGGAATGTAAAGAACAGGATGCGTATAACAGCAGACAAGATCACACCAGTATTAATAGAAACATCGTGGAATGTAAAGAAGGCCGCGACATAAGGGGACTTACGATTGAAATTGTATTAATAGAAACATCGTGGAATGTAAAGAAGAAACTGAAAACAATCATGAGGATATGCCGAAGAGTATTAATAGAAACATCGTGGAATGTAAAGTTATATACAACATTTTATATTGTTTCAATACATCGTATTAATAGAAACATCGTGGAATGTAAAGTTCTGAAAGTCTACACCACTTACATCCGGATTTTCCGTATTAATAGAAACATTGTGGAATGTAAAGCTCATAAACAGTACTTCACAGTCTATTTCTGTATCGTAATAATAGAAACATTGTGGAATGTAAAGTATGTAAAATAATAAGAAGAATTCACTTCTGGATTTTGTATTAATAGAAACATTATGGAATGTAAAGAAATTTTGATAGACGAATTCAATAACAATATGTTACACTTTATGAAAGTTAGAGTTTAATATATCAAATATAAAGGGAAGTGTGTCTATTGAAACAAATTAAAAAGAAACTTCCAATAGGAATAGAAAATTTCGCAAAGCTTCAGGCGGAAGATTTTTACTATGTAGATAAAACGATGCTTATCAAAGAACTTCTGGATAATTGGGCGGAGGTGAATCTGTTTACACGTCCGAGAAGATTTGGTAAAACATTGAATATGAATATGCTGAAAGCATTCTTTGAATTAAACGGTGATAAGAACTGCTTTAAAGGAACAAGAATTTCCAGAGAAGTTTATCTTTGCGAACAATACATGGGAAAGTTCCCTGTGATTTTTATTTCCCTGAAGAGTATCAGCGCGCAAACTTATGAAAAAGCCTGTGATATGGCAATACAGATTGTAAATGGTGAGGCGCGTAGATTCCAGTATTTATTGGACAGTGAACGTTTGACGGAATATGATAAGGATGCGTTCAAATCATTGCTTCTGCCGGATATGAAGGAATCTGTTCTGTGCAGCAGTCTGAGGATTCTGTCAGAACTTCTGGAGAAACATCATGGTCAGAAAGTTATCTTATTGATTGATGAATATGATGTGCCTTTGGCGAAAGCATTTGAATTGGGATATTACAATTCAATGACTCTGCTGATCCGTAACTTGTTTGAAAATGCATTAAAAACAAATGACAGTCTGAAGTTTGCTGTGCTTACAGGCTGCATGCGTATCTCAAAGGAGAGTATTTTTACAGGATTAAATAATCTGAAAGTTTTGTCAGTGGCAGATGTACAGTTTGATGAATATTTTGGATTTACGGACAGTGATGTAAAGAATATATTGGAATATTATGAACTTTCTGAGCATTATGATGAAATAAAAATATGGTATGACGGATATCGGTTTGGAAATGTAGAGGTTTACTGTCCCTGGGATGTGA
>OCPQ01001312.1_pt1 | contig 11128 bp, 10 predicted proteins | sample 1538251 | NCBI WGS metagenome assembly OCPQ01 (sample SAMEA2580249, study PRJEB22360) | human gut metagenome | biome: human gut; feature: human-associated habitat; material: faeces | place: Denmark | collected 2008/2010 | reverse complement strand
CAAACACAATGGCAATTAAAATAGCGGGAATCGTGATAAAAAACAGCTCGTCCACATACATTAAACAAGCTCGGGAAAGTGCCGCCGTGAAAAGACAAAGCACGGCAAGGCGACAGAGTTTTGGGTAATCCAGTTTCGTAAAGCCACTATGCCATAATCCCGCTGTGAGCCAAATCATCACCATACTGCCGAGAATGCCGCCGAGTGTTACCATGTGTAACGGATCGGCAGTAGGTTCATCAATTAATTTATTTATGCCAATCCACAAATAGCCAATCGCGGCGAACAATTGAAGGGAATAATAAGTGCGTACGTAATGTTTACGTAGCAGTTCGTGATGATGTAATTCGCGTAACTTGGCAAGCAAGATAAAGCCAACGGCAAAGGCAGTAAAAGCAGAAGTTTCTGCTGGCAACCATAATTCTGCAGCGGTATGGAGCAGCAAGAATGTAATTGCGATATTTTTATACACGACATTTGGAATAAATACGGGATCTTTCAATGTGCTTTCTTTCAGTGCCTCTGCACCTAATAGAATGCTGACTCGAATTGATACAAACATCACTGCAGCCATGTTCAAATGCACCTGTGCCCGCAATAATTTCAGACTATCAGTTATGGCGTAAGCAGTCTGACAAACCATAAATGCCGCAAGTAACATCAGTAAAGTAAAATTGTCGGTATTGCGATCCAAGCAAAACAGCCAAGCACAAAAGAGTAACAACGCGAGCCAATAAGCTGCCACTAAAAACGAGGCGGTTTGCGGCGAAAATGGCAATAACACCAATTCTGTAAGCAAGAGCGCCGCTAAAATCGTTGCAATAGGTTTTAAATTACCTTTGTAATTTGTCCATTCGAGCATAGAAGCCGTCAGAAAACCGCCGTATGCGGCTGGTAGCATAAATTCTAAGAATATTTTGCGGTGTAGGATGAGATCATCGGGGCTGATGAAAAAGCTCAAGGCACCAACAATTGCTAGAATGGCTGCACCAACAAAAAAGGGTCGCATCGGATGGGTAAAGAAATTATTCATAGTAATGGATTCCTTGAAATTCGCGTGCGACTACGGTTTCTTCAAAGGCTGAATTGCGTTCGGATAATGGTGTTGGCAAGGTAATTACATTTTGCACATCCATCCCTTTTGGAGAAAGCTGCATAATCTCTCGGCTTAATCGAGCTGCTTCAAAACGATCGTGCGTCACTAAAATACAGGCCATGCCTTGTTGCTCAATTTTTTCCACTAACATAGTGGCTAAAATATCACGTAAATCGCGATCCAAACCGACAAAAGGCTCGTCCAATAAGGCTAAATCACAGCCGCATAGCAATAGACGCAAAAATGCCACGCGTTTTGCCATTCCACCCGATAATTCAGTCGGGTATTTATTCAAATCTCCAGAGGAAAGCCCGATCTTTTCTGCCAGCGCAATGATTTCATATTCATTTGGCTCATCCATAAAAATGGCGATATTCTGCATGGCAGTGAGATTTTCTAATAGACGATTTTCTTGAAACAGAAAGCCCGTTTTACGGAATGTATTCTTGATTTCGCCCGATTTTGGTGTTTCCAAACCTGAAATTAAACGCAGTACCGTAGTTTTGCCACAACCGCTTGGGCCGAATAAAGTTTTCACTTCGCCCAGTTGTAAATCCATACTGAAATCGCGCACGATGGGATCGCGGAGAATTTCAAAACGCACATTCTTTAAACTCAGCATTATCTTCTCCACGGCATAAACAGGATTTCCAATGGCTTGGTAATCAAATATTCAAAGAGGGAAACAAACACAATCACCAACAACACATAAGCCATGACTGTTGACGTATCTAACATGGCTCTGGCATCGGCAATTTTTGCACCCACACCCTCATTGGCACCCAAAAGCTCAGCCATAATCACCACTTTCACCCCCATGGCAACCGCCACGCCAATACTGGAAATCACATAGCCCGTGAGATGAGGAATATACAAATAGCGGATTTTTTTCCACAATCCGAGTTTGTACGCATCAAACAATTCTTCATGTTGTTTGTTGACACTTGCCATGCCCATGGCGGCACTGGCAAAGGTCAGCGGGGCGACTAATACGATAATGGTAAATAGCACGCTAGGATTGCCAAAGCCAAACCAAAATAATGCCATCACAACCCAAATGATTGGCGGCATGGCTAACAAAATCGTAATGACGGGTTTGAGCAATGCCATAGCGGTTTTAAAGCTGCCAGCAATCAGCCCTGCGGCTAAGCCTGCGACTAATGCAATGGTAATGCCTACCACGGAACGCCATAACGAAATGCCGATTTCGTTTTGTTGGAAATGGTCAAGCAGCTCAAGGGCTTTTTGAAAAACATCCGCGGGAGCAGGCAGCATAAATTCACCAAATATCGCACTGCCCCAAGCCCACAAGGCAACTACCATCATTGCCACACTCAAGCCGGTAAAACCGCTCCAGAGATAGTCGATGATGTACAACAGGACAGGTTGTGGTTTACGAATTTTGTCAGTTTTAATCATGTGTTGTGATTCAGTTTCAAATTAAGCCAAGAAGAATTTATCATCTGGTAATTTACCACCTAAGAGTTTGGGATTGAACTCCATCAAGGTTTCATAGAATTGCATGATTTCATTTTTCAGTTCACTGGCTTTGGTCACCGTTAAGCGCGCACCGTCTAAGCCCATTTCAATAGCGGCTTCTGGAGCAGGAAGATAATTAGCGCCAATTTCAGCCGCACTTTTACGGTTAGCCATAACCCAGTTTAACGCATCACTTAAATCTTGGTGAAGTAGATCAAACTCCGCCTTGTGTGCGTGGAAGTATTCTTCGTTAGCAATAATGCCCGCCATTGGAATAAGTGGTTTGGTGTTAAATGCCTGTCCCCATTCTTTCACTAAATCAAAGCCGCGCACAATCTCTGTACCGACAATTTTAGCTTTCTGCACAACGGCGCTCGCCATCGGTTCTGGCAAGATAGCCGCATGGAAATCCTTAAGTAAAAACAAACCAATCGCCTCAGTTGGTGTGGCTGCATAGGTGATTTCCACTTTATTAATATCAATATTCAGTTTTTTCAGTAAAGCTTGTAATACGATGTCTGGCATATCGTTTTTAAATGGCACAAGGATTTTTTTCCCCACCAATTCTTGCGGTGAAGTAATAGCACCACCTTTACACATCAACTGCGTAATGCCATTGGTGAGAATATTCACCATGCCAACTTGTTGCCCTTGATTACGTAAATTCACGCCCACATTACTTGGGCTCATCATGACCTTAAATTGACCACTTGCCACACCTGCACGCAATTGATCTGGCGAACGCCAAATCTCTAATGCGACATCTGCTTGTTTGGCTAATTTACCTTGCGCTGCCGCCACTGCAATGGTCACACTTGGCATCGCCGGTGCGCTATAAATGGTAAATTGTTCTTTCGTTGCTGCAAAGAGAGAAGGCGACATACCCGCTGCCGTAACTGCTGCGCTCATTCTTAAAAAATCACGTCTATTCATTGCCATGGTTATCTCCTTATTGAATCAGGGCTAATACCTGTATTTTGATAATAGTTTTTATTCATTATCTTACTCGCCGTGACTAAAGTAAAGAAAAGCAAAAGTGCGGTCAGATTTTTAGGTGTTTTTAAATTCTTCTACTTTGTTAAATCGTAACTCCAATCCAACAACTTAAAGATTTCTTCGGTTTCTACGCCATGATCTAACACAATCGTTAGCCAATGGGTTTTGTTCATATGGTAGGCGGGTAAGAAATTAGGTGATTGCTGTAAGATGCTTACCATATCGGGTGGACATTTGAGATTGATAAAATCAGTCTCACCTCCTTCTTTTAAACCAAGTTTAGTTTTACTGATTTTGCCAATAAGCGCATACCATTTTCCTTTGACATTACCATGGCGCAAAACTGCATATTCTGGATGTTTTGCCCAAAGATATTCCGGCTGTGTCGCATATTGATTAGCCGCATAATCAAAGATTTGTTGTGCTTGGTGCATGGTTTGCTCCTTGAATGATGAATGAGTTCATTATCAGCCGTAAAGCAGAGAAAAGAAAGACCGTCTGAAAATTGAATTCCAGACGGTCTTTTGCTTTAGTTTTAAAACAGCAAACATATAAATAAGTGCGGTCGTTTTTTAAGTGTTTTTCTTACTCAGTCACGTAGAAAACTTGTTTTTCAAATTCGTGTTTACCAATTTTGACAGTCAGCACATATTTGCCGATTGGATCTCTTCTGTCGAATGTCCAGCAGTTCATCATGTATTTGCCATTTTCTAATGTTGGTCTGGTATAAGTGATGGTATGGAGTTTTTTATTTGGTGATGACACTACTTTTGCATTTTCAATCGAACTGGTGAATTCACTTTGGGCTTGAGCTTTAAAGGTTTCACTTACCGTTGCTTTTTTACCAAAATTACCTGTTGCTACCCAGCATACTTTCTCGGTTTTATTGGAACGAGAGGTTTCTTTTTTATTTAAATCAGGTGATGGCTCCTGAGTTCTATCGAACACAGAGAGATAAATAGTAGGCTCATTTGCTGTATCTTTAGCCGCGTCTTTTGATTCTGGTGATGCAGCAAATGTGGCTGTTGAAAATAGGGTCGCAATTAAAGCGAATGTTGAGATTTTTTTCATGTTAGATTCCTTTTTATATCATTATTTTATTGAACGATCATTATACCAAGGCACCCCATATCTGCCAGCATTAAATTGGATGAGCCAAATAAGAAGGGATGAGTATTTGACGAAGGTTGTTCAAATTTTACTAAAATTTGTACTTTCTTTTTCACCCAAACCGTGTCTTTCCAAGCAAGTTCTGACGCATCGACGTTGACATCATCTTGGCTTTCAATAATAAATTTAGCGCCTTGAATAGTGAAGCCGACAGGCAGCGAGCTGTTGATGATCCAACGTTCGACAGTACCTACTTTAGCCGAAACATCAACTCGACGCGGGTCAAAGCGTTGTTTGTTGATTAAGCCATTTGTGACATCCAATTCAAAGGTACGTTCTTGGGCGATTTTACTCTTGAGCATAGCCGTGGCATCAGTATTAAATGACTCATTCATTTTTTTACTGAATGCGGAGATTTCACCTTGTGGACGAAGTTCTAAAACGGTGTTATCGGCAAAATCATTGCCTGAGCTGAACACATTTTTGATTTTGTCGAAGAAATCACGTTTAGCCCCAGAGATAAGCGATACACCTTCTCCTTCGCTTAAATTGACTAACACTTCTGCTCGCTCACCCGGCGCAAGAATGAGAGAATTAATCGCTTTACCTTGAGGTAAAAAACCTAAATCTCTCGCAACGAGTAACATCTCTTGTTCGTTATCTAAACGGAGATCATAGGCTCTTGCTAATGAAGCATTGAGCAAACGCAAACGCACCCAGCCGCGAGGGACGTCAAGATAAGGCGCTTCCTGTCCATTAACGAGAAGACGATTACCAACAAAGTGCGGTTGATTTTGCTTAAATAATTGTAATCCGTCGCCGTTAAATTCCATGTCTTGTAAGATTAATGGAATATCGTCCACGCCGTATTTATGAGGAAGTTGTGATTTTAGGCTTTGATCATCTTCAATCAACCACATTCCCACAATGCCGCGATAGGTTTGATAAGCCGAGTTCGCCAGGGTAGCAGAACGATACCAGCAAGTCGCGGCAGGTTGGTCAATTGGAATGATTGGTGCCCAAGATTCTCCTTTTTTGAGGACTTTTGCGGCACCGCCAAATAATTCACCACTGGCTTGTAATCCCTGAATAGAGAGAGCAATACTTTGTGGCAAATTATTGTGATAATTGAGTTTTGCAAAGGAACCCGATTTGATGCGAATAGTGGGTCCAAGATAATTGCCGTTAAAGCCCCATACACTGACACTATGGGAGCCGTCTAACTTGTAGCCGGTTTCTTCCATATTAAGAATAATTGGACGACCACGTTTCGCTTCCATCAACGGCGGAATGGTTAATTTTTCACGAGACGCTGCCAATACCGATTGAGGTGTGGCAACAAGTGCGGTTGAAATTGCGGTAGTTTTTAATAATTGGCGACGAGAAAGACGCAACATATTATTTTCCTTGTGCAATTTCAGCATCGAGTTTAGCGATGCGTTTTTCCATCAAATCGTGACAGTAAGTAGCAAGTTCGCGAACATTGTCTTTTGTGTAGGATGACACATCAATCGGATCCATCATTTCACAAATCACCTTACCGTTATCCCAACGATTTAAATCAATTTTGTTATGCGTCGTCGAACACACAACAGGCACGATTGGTACGCCAGCTGCAATCGCTGCATGGAATGCCCCAGTTTTGAATGGCAATAAACCACGACCACGGCTACGTGTACCTTCAGGGAACATCCAAATTGACAGGTTGTCTTTATTGATACGACGAGCAAGTTCAGTCATGGTGCTGTGTGCTTTAGAACGATTTTCACGATCTAGGAGAATATTGCCGGTTACCCAATATAAAATGCCGAAAAAAGGAATCCAAATGAGGCTTTTTTTACCTACACTTACCGTACGAGGTAATACCATGTAAGAGATAGTTACCATATCGAAATTATTTTGGTGATTACCGATATAAATACAACGCGGCATATTCTCTTTATTTTGTGGAAAGCGGTGCATGACTGAAAAGCAAAAAAAAGGATAAAACCAACCAAACCAGCGAGCCATAACGCCCACATTACTTGGATTTTTAAAACGAATAAAGGAATAGATCGTACCGAGCACACAAATTAAAATACAGCAAAGTGCAACGATGAGAATTCTGGCGATTTTTAACATAGAAAATACCTAATTAAAATTTTTGGAAAGTATAGCAAATTACACAAAAATGTGTGCTAATCTAATGAAAAAAATGACGGAATAGTTATGAAACCCATTTATTTTATTGCAGATCTTCATTTGAGCGAAACGCATCCAGAATTAACCGCACTTTTTAACGATTTTATGCAAAACAAAGCACAAGAAGCCCAAGCGGTTTATATTTTGGGAGATCTTTTTGATTTTTGGATTGGTGATGATGAAACTTCACCTTTAATCTCACAAGTCAAACAGTTGATTAAAAACCTGACAGAAAAGGGCATTGCTTGTTATTTCATTCATGGTAATCGAGATTTTCTCGTCGGGAAAAAATTTGCACAAGATTGTGGTTTAATGTTATTGCCTGACTATCATTGTGTTGATCTTGGTGGTGTGAAAACCTTAATTTGTCATGGTGATACCTTATGTGTTGATGATGTGAAATATCAACAATTTCGCCGAAAGGTGCATCAAAAATGGCGACAAAGATTGTTTTTATGTTTGCCATTAAAAGTGCGGTTAAAAATTGCAGAGAAAATTCGCGCGAAGAGCAAAGAAGACAAGCAATATAAGTCACTGGATATCATGGATGTGAATTTAGCGTTTACGGCACAAACGGTAAAAGCATTTGGCGTAGAATGGTTAATTCACGGTCATACACATCGAGAAGGCATTCATCAGGAAAAAGAGTACACGCGAATAGTGTTAGGCGATTGGCGAAAGAATTACGCCTCAATTTTGGAAGTGACAGAAAACGGTTATCGGTTTATTTAAACAAAAAGCACAGGATTAAACCTGTGCTTTTTTGTATTAAAACGTGCTAATTTTCAACCGCACTTTATTCTACGGTTACCGATTTCGCTAAGTTACGAGGTTGATCCACGTCGGTTCCTTTAATTAATGCCACATGGTATGACAATAATTGCATTGGAACGGTATAGAAAATTGGTGCAACAATTTCATTCACTTTTGGCATCGTGATAATTTTCATACCTTCGCTTGGTGTGAAGCCCGCTTCTTTATCAGCGAACACATAAAGTTGACCACCACGCGCACGCACTTCTTCAATGTTTGATTTCACTTTTTCAAGTAATTCATTGTTTGGTGCGACCACGATAACCGGCATGTCAGCATCGATTAAGGCTAATGGACCGTGTTTTAATTCACCTGCCGCATAAGCTTCAGCATGGATATAAGAAATTTCTTTTAATTTCAATGAAGCTTCCATTGCGATAGGGTAGAACTCGCCACGACCTAAGAAAAGCGCATGGTTTTTCTCTGCGAAGTCTTCTGCTAATGCTTCGATGTCTTTATCAAACGCAAGGGCTTTTTCAACTTCAGCCGGAAGTGATTGTAACGCTTTTACAATTTCCACTTCTTGTTCGTTTGAGATATTGCCTTTTACTTTACCAATTGCAGTGACTAACATTAATAATGCAGCCAACTGGGTGGTAAATGCTTTGGTTGATGCTACACCAACTTCAACGCCTGCACGTGTCATGAAGGCAAGATCAGATTCGCGTACTAAAGATGAACTTGATACGTTACAGATCGTTAAGGCTGCCATGTAACCTTTTTCTTTTGCAAGACGAAGTGCTGCAAGGGTATCCGCTGTTTCACCTGATTGAGAGATAGTCACTAACAAGCTATTCGGGCGAGTGACAAATTTGCGATAGCGGAATTCAGACGCGATTTCAACATCACAGCTTACGCCAGCAAGTGCTTCAAACCAGTAACGAGCCGTCATCCCTGCATTATATGAGGTACCACAAGCCACGATTTGAATATGTTCAACTTTTTCTAAAATTTCAGCTGCGCCATTACCAATAGCATCCACAATCACGTTGTTATGAAGGATACGTCCTTCCATGGTGTTGATTAATGCATTTGGTTGCTCATAGATTTCTTTTTGCATGAAATGGCGGAATTTGCCTTTTTCTGCTGCATCATTTTCAAGGTTAGACTCGTGCACTTCACGTTCTACTTTTTGACCATTCGCATCGTAAATATCCACGGTACGACGTGTAATTTCTGCAATGTCGCCTTCTTCTAAGTAGATGAAACGACGAGTCACGCTTAATAACGCGAGTTGGTCAGATGCCAGGAAATTTTCACCAATCCCTAAACCAATTACTAATGGGCTGCCTGAACGTGCAGCCACTAAATGTTCTGGATGTTCGCGATCTAATACCACCATACCGTATGCACCGGTAAGTTGTTTTACGGTTTTTTGGACAGCTTCAAGAAGATTTGAGGCTGTACGCATTTCCCATTCAACGAGGTGAGCAATTACTTCGGTATCAGTTTGAGAATTGAACACATAACCACGAGATTTAAGCAATTCACGTAATTCTTCGTGATTTTCGATGATGCCATTATGTACGACAGCAAAGTTACCCGAAGTATGTGGGTGAGCATTGGCTTCAGAAGGTTCACCATGAGTTGCCCAACGTGTGTGCGCAATCCCCGTACCACCGATTAATGGTTTTATTGCAACGGCTTCATCAAGGGCTTTTACTTTACCTAAGCAGCGCACTCGGTGTAATTCATGGTTTGGATCCACGACAGCAACACCTGCAGAGTCATAACCACGATACTCTAAGCGGTGTAAACCATTAATTAAAATTTCTGCTACATCACGTTGTGCTACCGCACCAACAATACCACACATAGTTTTTCCTTATTTACTAAAATTAAAAGTCTTATTTTTCTGACCGCACTTTATGCCACATCTACACAAATTACTTCTACGCCTTGCGCCATTATGGCGTCTTTATCAGTCTGAGATAATTTGTTATCAGTAATCAGCACATCAATTTGCTGCCAGGTTAATTCCACATTTGGCATTTTTCTGCCAATTTTTTGTGATTCCACCATCACGATCACTTCGCGAGATACTTCAGCCATCACTTGGCTTAAGCGAACCAACTCATTAAATGTCGTTGTACCACGTTCTAAATCAATGCCATCGGCACCAATAAATAATTGGTCAAAATCATAAGAACGTAGCACTTGTTCGGCAATATTGCCTTGGAAGGATTCGGAACGCGTGTCCCAAGTGCCTCCCGTCATTAAGAGCGTAGGTTCATTTTCGAGTGAACGTAATGCTGTCGCCACCGAAAGCGAATTCGTCATCACAACCAAGCCTTGCTTGCGATTAAGTTGTTTAATCAATGCAGCGGTTGTGCTGCCACTATCCACAATAATACGATTATGATCACGAATACGTTCTGCAGCTGCCTTAGCTAAGACTAACTTTCGTTGCGAAAGTTCATCATCTTGTTCTTCTTCGATGATTTCTTGTGGCATTAAAATGGCACCACCGTATTTACGAAGAAGGAAACCATTACTTTCCAATGCAGTGAGATCTTTTCGAATCGTCACTTCAGAGGTGTCAAATAACTGTACTAGCTGTTCTACACTGACTTCACCTTGTTCTTGCAGCAGTTGCATGATGGCATGTCTGCGCTGTTGGGTATTTCGGTGTTGAATGTTTCGTTTCATTATTTATATCCCGCAATAAGTTTCGGTTCGGAATTATATCGGCAAAATAATGATTGTAAAGCTAAAATTTAGGCAACAAAAAACCCTGACAAAGCAGGGTTCAATTAAAATTCGTTTTAAGAGCAATTATTTGATTGCGTCTTTTAATGCTTTACCAGATACGAATGCTGGAACTTTAGATGCTGCGATTTTGATTTCTGCACCAGTTTGTGGGTTACGGCCAGTACGTGCTGCACGTTTGTTTACTTTGAATGTACCGAAACCGATTAATTGAACAGGTTCACCTTTTTTAAGGCTACCAGTGATAGCGGCTAAAGTAGCTTCTAATGCAGCTTTAGCTTGTTTTTTGTTTAATTCAGCTGCACTTGCAATTGCATCGATTAAATCTGTTTTGTTCATAAATTTGTACCTTCTGTTAAATTAAAATTGACTCTATTTAAATAAGCGTAGCTTTTAACTGCTACGGCTTGGGCAAGTCTAATCGAACTTGGCAGGAAATAAAAGCCCGATTTGCAAAAATTGTGACAAATCTCACGTTATTGCTCAATTTTTATACCAATGTTGGAGATTCCCTCCTGTTTAATCTCGTTTCGGAGGGATAAAATCAAGTCTATATCGCGTTTTTCACAGTCTTTGAGTAAGCGATAGATTTGCCATTGAAGGTCTAGTTCTTCTTCAATTTCTTCACGGCTTTTCAGTTCAGTTTCAGAAAGCTCACGATCTTCTTGTGTTTCTAACAAAGAACAAACCGTGCCTAATGAAATTTGGCTGATTTGAACCGCTTTTTCGAGCGTCTCGCCTGCG
>OCPQ01001308.1_pt1 | contig 11161 bp, 9 predicted proteins | sample 1538251 | NCBI WGS metagenome assembly OCPQ01 (sample SAMEA2580249, study PRJEB22360) | human gut metagenome | biome: human gut; feature: human-associated habitat; material: faeces | place: Denmark | collected 2008/2010 | reverse complement strand
CGGTCACAATAATTGCACCATTATCACGTGCATCTTTGCTCCAGTTACTGGTTGCAGATTGTGCAGATTTTTTACCTTTTAAATCAGGGAATGATTTAATGCTATCGTTATCGGCTTTCGTCACGATTACGCCAGCAGAGTAGTTGTAAGGTGCACTGTAATCATATTTTTTTAAACGTTCTGGACTTGGATTGGTTTGGTTCGCAATAACATCAAAGCGTTTTGCATTTAAACCTGCATACATGCCGTCCCAAGCGGTTTCTTTAAATTCGACTTTCCAACCTAATTTTTGCGCAACTTTTTCGATAATTTCCACATCAAAACCGGTTAACTTGCCATCTTTGTCGTGGAACGTAAATGGTGCGTAGGTTCCCTCAGTACCGACTAATAAGGTTTTAGTTTGTTCAACGCGATCAGCAATTTCACCGGCGTTAGCAAAAGTAGAAAGGGCTAATCCTGCCGCTAAAAGTGCGGTGCTAAAAAATGATTTTTTCATAAGTATTCCTTTTTTAGATAAATAACGAAAGTGAAATGAATTATAAGAAGCGAGAAAGAAAAGAAAAGTATTATTTATTTATGAATTATTTCCTTTAGTTATATCAAATAAAATTTGTTTAATTAATAAACAAAAAAAGGTCTGTAAAAACAGACCTTAGATAAAATGAATTCAATCAATCGATTAAGCTTCAATACCTTCGAATAACGCTGTACTTAAATAACGTTCTGATGCAGAAGGTAGGATTGCAACGATTAATTTATCTTGGAATTCTGGTAGTTTTGCTAAGCGGTCAGCTGCTGCCACAGCCGCACCTGAAGAAATACCTGCAAGAATACCTTCTTCAGCCATTAAGCGACGAGCGGTAGCAATTGCCGTATCACTATCTACAGTTTCCACGCGATCAATTAATGATAAATCTAAGTTTTTCGGAATGAAGCCCGCACCGATACCTTGAATTTTGTGTGGACCTGGTTTCACTTCTTGACCAGCAAGGGTTTGGCTAATAACAGGTGATTCAGTTGGTTCAACCGCTACGGAGGTAATTTTTTTGCCGTGATCTAATTTGATCGCACGAGAAATACCGGTAATTGTACCGCCGGTACCCACACCAGCCACTACGACATCAACTTTACCTTCAGTATCTTTCCAGATTTCTTCACCAGTAGTTTGACGGTGAATGTCAGGGTTAGCCGGGTTTTCAAATTGTTTTAGCATCACATAATGATTTGGGTTAGACGCCACAATTTCTTCTGCTTTAGCGATCGCACCTTTCATCCCTTTTGAGCCTTCAGTAAGCACAAGATTTACGCCTAAACCACGTAATAAACGTTTACGTTCAAGACTCATGGTTTCTGGCATGGTTAAGGTGATTTTGTAACCGCGCGCTGCTGCTACATAAGCTAAAGCAATACCGGTATTACCACTGGTCGCATCTACAATTTCTTTGCCCGCTGTTAAAATGCCGTCTTTTTCTGCTTGCCAAATCATATTGGCACCAATACGGCATTTTACGCTGAAGCTTGGGTTACGACCTTCAATTTTTACGACAACGTTACCATTGTGTCCGAAGTGTTTTAAACGAACTAATGGAGTATTACCGATTGAGTATGAGTTATCTGCATAAATTGTCATTTTACTGTCCTTTTATATTTTGGAATGAGTTGATGCAGTAGTTATAACACCGGCTTTTATATAAAAAAAATAGTTAATAGCTATATTTTATAACTAAATGCTATTTATTCACGATGTTATTTCCTGAAGGCTTAATTTCTGTACTCGTAGAACGTGTCACAATTTGTGTTGAGCCTGAAGTGCGGTCAAAATTCATATCGAATTTTAATTGTGAGCGATAATTTTCGACCCACATTACCGTTGCACCACAGACCGCCACAGGAATAATCACTAAATTCACGATCGGCAATGCGGTACAAAGGGTAATTAATGCCCCGAATGTCAGGCTTTGAGAACGTCTTTCGCCTAACGCATTTTTCATAATGCCAAAAGAAATTTTATGATTATCAAACGGGTAGTCACAGTACTGAATCGCCATCATCCAACAGGTAAACAAGAATGTCAGTACAGGAATAATGGTTTGTCCAATAACTGGGATGAAACTCAATAGGAACAAGCCCACAAATTTCGGTAAGCTGTACCATAATTTTTGCCATTCGCGGTTTAGCATACGCGGCACATCTTTCATGATTTCAGCCAAACCATTATCATTAACGGCTTCGCCAGTCAGCATTTTTTCGACTTTTTCTGCCAACAATCCATTAAACGGTGCGGCAATAAAGCCTGAAAGTGTCGTAAAGGCAAAATAGAAAAATAAGAGAATTGAGCCTATAGACAGCACGAGCAAAATCACACTTAAAAAGCTTAACCAATCTGGAATAAAGCTCATCACCCAGTCGATCATTGTGGAGATTTGTGAAACAAATAGCCAAAATAAGCCAGTGAGTAGGACGACGTTAAGTAAAATCGGCATAATCACAAAACGGCGGAGGCCTTTTTGCGTAATGAAATGCCAACCCATCACGAAATGATTGAAAGCAGATTTTATTTCATTTTGATCGATCATCATTGTTCCTTTAAATTAAAAAGTAAAAAATACAAAATGTCACAGAAAGACAATATTTTTTGAGAAAAATTCCATCTCATCCCTTTTAATATCTTGTTTGCTTTCCTATTTTTTCACCTGTGGAAATGTGGTAGGATTAGCAAAAAATCATTGCGTTAAGGAGCAACAAGAATGGACTTAAATACCATTTTGATTATTTTAGGGGTAATTGCTTTAATTGCCTTAGTGGTACACGGATTATGGTCAAATCGCCGTGAGAAATCAAAATATTTTAAAAGCGCGAATACATTTAACCGCACTTCTAAAAACGGTGAGGTCAATCCTTTTTCGCAAGCCGCTGATCCTAATGCGGATATTCGTTTAACACATCGCGCTCAAGCCGCACAGCCTGTACAACAAAGTGTTCAACCTAAAGTGGCACCACATGCAGCAAGCCAACAGCAATTTAATTTTGATGAGCAACGTGCTCAAGTGGACGCGCGTCAAATAGAAAAAAGTGTGGACGATATTAAAATCTCCTTACCAAATCAGCCGGTTTATGAGATGAATACGACGCAACCTGCTCCTGCGCCACAGCCTGAACCTGTGGTTTATCCTGAAACGAATGTACAACCGAAACCACGTGTGGCAGAAATGACAATTGAAGAATTAGAAGCACAAAGCAATGATTTTGATGGTGTGAATTCTTCTTCGCCTGAATTGCGTGAGCAGTTAGCCGAGATGTCATTAAATCCAACTCAAGAACCTACTCACGAGAACGTGCATTTTAACTATCACGAACCGGTAGAAGTGGAAAAACCAAAACAAACCACGGGATTTGTTCAACTTTATGTTATTTCAAATCAAAATCGTGAATTCTATGGGCCACAATTATCTCAATCTTTAGAAAACCTCGGGTTTATTTTTGGTGAGCGTCAAATGTATCATCGCCACTTTGATTTAAGTGTGGCAAGCCCAGTGTTATTTAGCGTGGCTAATATTGAGCAGCCAGGTACGTTTGATTATTACAATATGGCCGAGTTTTCAACCATGGGTGTGGTACTCTTTATGCAGCTACCATCGCCAGGTAATAATTTGGCGAACTTACGTATGATGATTCGCGCAGCGAAAACCATCGCAGAAGATTTAGGTGGCGTGGTGTTGACTGATCAGCAAGAGATTTTTGATGATGTAGCTGAGCAGGATTATTTATCTCGCATCGCATAAAACGCACGAAAAAATAACCGCACTTTGGGCGAGCCGATGGTTCGCCCATTTTAATTCAATGAGTAAACCGTTAGAGAACATTATGAGCCTTCAGCAACAAATTGATACATTACGTCAGGATCTTCGTCGTTATGAATATGAATATCACGTGTTGGATAATCCAACCATTCCTGATGCGGAATATGACCGTTTATTTCATCAACTTAAAGCCTTAGAAGCCGCTCATCCGGAACTCATTACGGCTGATTCACCTACTCAACGCGTAGGCGCTAAACCACTGTCAGGCTTTGCACAAATTCGTCATAAAATTCCAATGCTGTCTTTGGATAATGCCTTTTCCGACGAAGAGTTTTATGCATTCGTAAAGCGCATTGAAGATCGTCTTATTCGTTTGCCTGAACCGCTTACTTTCTGCTGTGAACCTAAGTTAGATGGTTTAGCGGTGAGTATTTTGTATGTGAATGGCGTACTGACTCAAGCAGCAACCCGTGGTGATGGGACGACAGGGGAAGATATTACTGCCAATATTCGCACGATTCGAAATATTCCGTTGCAGCTTTTAATGGACAATCCACCCGCACGTTTAGAGGTGCGCGGTGAAGTATTTATGCCACACGCAGGCTTTGAGCGTTTAAATCAACTGGCGTTAGAAAAAGGTGAGAAAACTTTTGCTAACCCGCGTAATGCTGCAGCGGGATCGTTGCGCCAGCTCGATCCGAAAATTACGAGTAAACGTCCATTGGTCTTGAATGCTTATAGTATTGGTATTGCTGAAGGGGTAGATTTACCGAATACACATTATGATCGTTTGCAATGGTTGAAGTCTATTGGGATTCCAGTAAACCCAGAAATCCGTTTATGTAACGGCACAGATGAAGTGTTGGATTTTTATCGTGATATTCAAAATAAACGCAGCTCTCTTGGCTACGATATTGATGGCACCGTGCTGAAAATCAATGATATTGCGTTACAAGAGAAATTAGGTTTTATCTCAAAAGCACCGCGTTGGGCAATTGCTTATAAATTCCCTGCACAAGAAGAATTAACTCGCTTAAATGACGTGGAATTCCAAGTAGGCAGAACGGGGGCAATTACTCCAGTAGCCAAATTAGAGCCTGTATTTGTGGCTGGGGTAACAGTAAGTAATGCTACATTACATAACGGCGATGAAATTGAACGCTTGGATATTGCTATTGGCGATACAGTGGTCATTCGCCGTGCGGGAGATGTGATCCCTCAAATTATCGGTGTATTGCACGACCGTCGTCCAGCGGATGCGAGACCGATTATTTTCCCTAAAACTTGTCCTGTATGTGATTCGGCTATTGTTCGCATTGAAGGCGAAGCAGTAGCACGTTGTACGGGCGGTTTGTTCTGTGCCGCACAGCGTAAAGAAGCGCTTAAACACTTTGTTTCTCGCAAAGCCATGGATATTGATGGCGTAGGGGGGAAATTAATCGAGCAGTTGGTGGATCGTGAATTAGTTCATACACCGGCCGATTTATTTAAGTTAGATTTAACGACGCTAACCCGTTTGGAAAGAATGGGCACAAAATCAGCCGAAAATGCCTTAGCGAGCCTTGAAAAAGCAAAAAATACGACGTTGGCTCGTTTTATTTTTGCTTTAGGGATTCGTGAAGTGGGTGAAGCAACGGCATTGAATTTAGCAAATCATTTCAAAACCTTAGAAGCTTTGCAAAATGCAGATTTAGAAGCCTTACAGCAAGTGCCTGATGTGGGCGAAGTAGTGGCAAATCGTATTTTGGCGTTTTGGCACGAACCACATAATGTGGCGGTAGTGAATGATTTAATCGCTCAAGGCGTACATTGGGAAACCGTGGAAACCAAAGAAGTGATAGAAAACCGCTTCAAAGGCAAAACGGTTGTATTAACCGGAACCTTAACTCAAATGGGGCGTAATGAAGCTAAAGCGTTATTACAAGATATGGGCGCGAAAGTGAGCGGCTCGGTTTCAGCAAAAACAGATTTTGTGATTGCCGGTGATGCGGCGGGTTCTAAGCTCATAAAAGCACAGGAATTAGGCGTGACTGTTCTCACGGAAGAAGAGTTCCTTGCTGAAATTCAGTCATAATTAAACGGTTAGAAAACAAAATGGGGCGTAGATAAACTATGCCCCATTTTTTATCTCAAAAATACGCTCAAAATTGACCCCACTTTAACCCGCTACTGCAGGTAAATAGCCTGCTTGAATTAAGAATGGCACGATCATAATTGCCACACCAATGACTAATGCTATCACTAAAGTCACATTTCCACCGATTACACGATAAGGCAGATTTGGATTCGCTTGACGTGTTTTCCATGCTAGTCCGATAGGTAGAATTAAGCAATAGAACGCACAGAGTAAACCCGCATAGCTTAATGCAGCGATAAAGCCTTCAGGGTAATACAAGGCAAATGCAAGTGGTGGCGTAAAGGCTGCAATGGTAAGTGTTAAACGGTTATGTGGCAATTTGTAACGCTTAAATAAATCGCCTAAACCTTCAAATACCCCTAACATCACACCAAGGAAAGAGGTGATTAATGCAAGAGCAGAGAACACTCGCACGATTTCCCCCATGATTTGGGAGTTGGTGATTTGACGTGTGGCATTGACTAAACCGTTAAGTGTTGGATCTGCTTGGAGCAATTGTACGAACTCATTTTGGCTTAATACACCGTGAGTTGCTAACTGCCATATCAAATAAGCGACTAGCGGAATGGCTGTACCGATTAAAATGGCTTTACGGAATTGAGTGACACTACCGTCTAAATAGCTATTCACGCTACCCATGATGATGTGGAAGCCAAAAGAAGTAAAGAAGATTGGTGCCGCAGAGATTACGAAAGCATAATCTAAAGGCAAGGCCATCAGGTTATCGACAGACACTTTTGGTAACATCATAAATAACACAAAAGCAAAGGCGATTAATTTGCCGATAAACAGAATACGAGTGGCGCCATCAACGCCTTTTGTACCCACAACTACAAAGGCACCAAGTACGACGGTAAATAAAATGATTGAAAGTTCGGAGGAAAGACTTTCAAAGCCAAAAGCCGTTGGTAAGCCAGATAATAATGAACCGCCACCGGTAATGTAGGCCGCAGAAAGGGCGTAAAGTAAAATGAGCAAGCTAAAAGTCGCTAAAACACGCCCAGTGATACCGAAGTATTTCTCCGCGAGAGTCGCCACGCCATCATTTAGACGATCAGCTGTTTGGTACACTTCAACAAAAAGTAAACCGCTGTAAACCAAAAGTGCCCATAAGCCGACTAATAAGAAAACGGTATAACCAAAACCAATTCCGGCAGAGGTTAATGGCATCGCGAGCATCCCGGCTCCGATGGTCGTGCCTGCAATGATTAAGGCACTGCCGAATGTTTTGTTCTTTAGCATAAAATTGTCCTCCGAGTATAAAATTGAAAAATGAGGTTAAAGCTGACCGCACTTTTCTTTGTAATGATAGCGGCAAACCGAAAGATAAGAGTCGTTTCCACCAATTTGGATTTGTTCCCCTTCCTTAATGACTTCACCTTGTTCATTTAAACGTAAAACGAAATTGGCTTTACGCCCACAATAACAGATTGTTTTTAATTCTTCTAGTTGATCTGCCCAAGCAAGTAAATACTTACTGCCTTCAAATAGCTCTGCCTGGAAGTCTGTCCGTAAGCCATAGCAAAGCACTGGAATCTTTAGTTTATCTACAACATCACTTAATTGATATACTTGTTGTTTGGTTAAAAACTGGGCTTCATCAACTAAAACACAATGAATTTTTTCTTGTTGTAAACGTTGACTCACTTCGGCAAAAAGGTCACTGGTTGATGTAAATAAATTCGCCTCTTCATGAATACCAATACGTGACGTAACTTTGCCTGCGCCAAAACGATCATCAATCGCTGCCGTATAAACCATGGTGTTCATATTGCGTTCACGATAGTTATAGGAAGACTGTAACAATGTGGTTGATTTACCCGCATTCATCGTAGAGTAGTAAAAATAGAGTTTTGCCATTATTTAATCACCCATTTCCAGAAATGATAGGCAATGAATCCTGCAACAGGTGGACAGGCAGCTAACATAAAGGTCCCGTAAGTGGCACCGCCTCCCACCATTTCCTGCTTCAGCAAGAGCGTCAACAATATCACTGCTTGGCGTGGTAAAAATCCATGCACCAATAATCGCGAGCACCAAAAAACAAGCGATACCGGCTGCACGCATGGCTCTTACTTTAATCATATTTTCCATATTTTTTCCTTAAATTGCAGGGAGTTCGGCCATTGCCCAACGAGGTTTGACATCAATGGCGAGATCACTGTGCTGACCTTGTTTTAAACGTAAAAAGCCCGTATAGGCAATCATGGCGCCGTTATCGGTACAAAATTGAGGTTGCGGATAAAATACTTCACCACCAAGATTTTTCATCATTGTGCCAAGGGTTTCACGTAATTTTTTGTTTGCACTTACGCCACCAGCAATGACTAAACGCTTATAACCGGTTTCTTTTAAGGCACGTTTGCATTTAATTGCAAGTGTATCCACAACAGAATCTTGGAAGGCAAAGGCAATATCAGCTTTGGTTTGTTCAGTTAATTCACCTTCTTGTTTGATCGCTTGATTAATCGTATTACCCGCCGAGGTTTTTAAACCTGAAAAGCTAAAATCAAGACCAGGGCGATCCGTCATTGGACGAGGGAACACAAAGCGATCTTTTGATCCTTTTTCGGCTAAACGTGAAAGTGCCGCACCGCCGGGATAATCTAACCCTAATAATTTCGCGGTTTTATCAAAAGCCTCACCTGCCGCATCATCAATGGATTCGCCAATGACTTCATATTTCCCTACGCCATCAACACGCACTAATTGTGTGTGTCCACCTGAAACTAAGAGGGCAATGAATGGAAAGTGTGGTCGGTTTTCATCAAGCATTGGAGCAAGTAGATGACCTTCCATGTGATGTATGCCAATAGCTGGCACATTCCAAGCATAAGCTAGTGAACGCGCGATCGTTGCGCCCACTAATAATGCGCCCACTAAACCAGGACCGCTTGTATAGGCGATACCATCAATTTGATCCGCTGTTAAATTGGCTTCTTCTAATGCGGCTTTAATTAATGGCGCCGTTTTACGAATGTGATCGCGGGAAGCTAGCTCTGGTACCACACCGCCGTAATCCGCATGCAAGGCAATTTGCGTGTAGAGCTGATTAGCAATTAAGCCTTTGTCTTCATCATAAATCGCGACACCTGTTTCATCACAGGAGGTTTCGATCCCTAAAATACGCATTTTCTTCTCATTTTATTAAAAAAATTGGCAAAGATTTTACCTTGTTTAGCCCGCTTAAACCAGTTCAAACACCAAATTTTCAGCAAATAGGCGATCTTTCCTTTGCTTTTGCAGGGAAGATCGATTAGAATTGCGTCCTTTATTGAATTTGCCGTTCATTCGGCAGTAATAAAAATTTAAAATTGCAATTAAATTAAACTCATTGAGGTGATTGGCTTATGCCTGTAATTAAAGTACGTGAAAACGAATCATTCGACGTAGCTTTACGTCGTTTCAAACGCTCTTGCGAAAAAGCTGGTATTTTAGCAGAAGTTCGCGCTCGTGAATTCTATGAAAAACCAACTACAATCCGTAAACGTGAAAAAGCAACACTTGCTAAACGTCACGCTAAACGTAATGCTCGCGAAAATGCGCGCAATACCCGTTTATACTAATTTGTAGTATTTTCTAACTCGAGTTAAGACAAACCGTGAAACCTTTTGGGGATCACGGTTTTGTTGCTTTAAACTCATCGAAAAAAAGTCACGCAAAATCAACCGCACTTTCGCATCGTATTCAAGGAGGCAAGGCAATGAAAGGCTCAATTCCACGCCAGTTTATTGATGATCTGCTCACAAAATCGAATATTGTCGATGTGATTAATGCACGCGTGAAACTCAAAAAAGCGGGACGAGATTATCAAGCTTGCTGTCCGTTTCATCACGAAAAAACACCCTCCTTCACAGTAAGTGAAAAAAAACAATTCTATTATTGCTTTGGTTGTGGTGCGAAAGGCAATGCGATTTCATTTTTAATGGATTATGACAAATTAGAATTTGTTGAAGCCGTTGAAGAACTTGCTGCTTCGGCTGGGCTTGAAGTGCCTTATGAAAAACGTCCAAACCAATTCGGCAATAAACCGGATGTGAGCTATCAGACAAAACGTAATTTATACGATTTGATGCAAGAGATTGCGTCGTTTTATCAAGCTCAACTCCCGCTAAATATTCCTGCTCAAAGCTATCTTCAGCAACGTGGTTTATCGCCAGAAATTATTGCTCGTTTTCAAATCGGTTATGTACCCAATGCGATGGATACGGTGTTGCGTCAATTTGGTAAAAATCGAGAAGAACAGAAAAAACTGTTTGATTTAGGTATGCTTTCTCGTAATGATCGTGGCAATGTTTACGATAAATTCCGTAATCGTATTATGTTTCCGATTCGGGATAAACGTGGTCGAACAGTCGCCTTTGGAGGACGTGTTTTAACGGATGAAAAACCCAAGTATTTGAATTCCCCCGAAACCATTACATACCATAAAGGTAATGAGCTTTATGGTTTATATGAAGCCTTGCAAATCAATGATGAGCCAGAAAAATTACTGGTAGTTGAAGGTTACATGGATGTGGTGGCATTAGCGCAATTTGGTGTGAATTATGCGGTGGCTTCTCTTGGGACATCGACGACCTCGGAGCAAATTCAATTATTGTTCCGTTCAACAGAGCAAGTTATTTGCTGCTACGATGGTGATAGAGCAGGACGTGATGCCGCTTGGCGTGCGCTTGAAAACGCCTTACCTTATCTGGAAGACGGACGACAAATTAAGTTTATTTTCCTGCCAGATGGAGAAGATCCGGATACTTATATTCGTCAATATGGTAAAGAAAAGTTTGAAGAATATATTGATCAAGCTCAGTCTCTCACAGAATTCTTATTCGCGCATTTAAGCCCACAGGTGGATTTCTCGACGCAAGAAGGACGAGGTAAATTAGTCGCACTCGCGGCGCCTTTAATTCGTCAAATTCCTGGTGATATGTTGCGTCTATCATTGCGGAATATGTTGGCGCAAAAGCTCGGAATCTTTGATCAATCACAGCTTGAAAGCTTAATACCAAATCAAATAGACAAGGCTGAACCCAAACCTAAAACGCCACAAAAAACTATTAAGAAAACGCCAATGCGTGTGGTGATTTCGCTGTTATTACAGAATTCACAATTAGTGAATCGTATTTCGGATGTGGGTTTACAAGCCTTAAAGCATGAGGCGGGTTACGAATTACTCGAAAAATTGACCGCACTTTGTCGTGAACGAGAAGGCATTACAACAGGGCAA
>OCPQ01001306.1_pt1 | contig 11174 bp, 9 predicted proteins | sample 1538251 | NCBI WGS metagenome assembly OCPQ01 (sample SAMEA2580249, study PRJEB22360) | human gut metagenome | biome: human gut; feature: human-associated habitat; material: faeces | place: Denmark | collected 2008/2010 | reverse complement strand
GAGACTGGATGGTTTTATTTGCAGAGAACAGGGATTTTTTGCAGATAAGATTCTCCGGTCTTTCTTCTTATAGAACAGGAGAGATCAGCTTGAAAGAATATATTAATCAATATCTGGACAGATACAGGAAAGGGGATTATTACCCATGGCATATGCCGGGACATAAAAGGCAGGATGTATTTAAAGATGATTTCTGGGAAAATATGTTTCTCCGGGATTTTACGGAAGCAGAAGGGCTGGACGATCTTCATGAACCGGAGCTGTTCATGAAGGACAGTTTGGAGCAGATGCAGCGGTTTTATGGTACGGAGAAAACCTATATGATGGTAAATGGAGCCACCGGAGGCATCCTGACAGCCCTGTATGCCTGTGCACCGGAGGGGGCATCTGTGTTGATGGGACGGAATTGTCACAAATCGGTTTGCCATGCAGTCAGTCTTCTGAATCTGAAGCCGGAATATGTCGTACCGGAGTTGCTGCCGGGAACGGATATATTTGCAGATATCACACCGGAACAGATGGAACAGGCATTAAATGAACTAAAAAAAACGGACAGGCTGCCGGCTGTGGTTGTTATCACATCCCCAACGTACGAGGGCGTGATATCAGATATCTGTGGGATTAAAAATGTGCTTGAGCCATATAATATTCCATTGATCGTAGATGAGGCACATGGAGCACATCTCCCGTTTATGCCGAAACGAAATCTGTCAGCGGTCGCAGCAGGAGCAGATCTGGTCATACAGAGTACACATAAGACGCTTCCTTCACTGACACAGACAGCACTTCTTCATGTGAACCGAAAGGAGCTGGTTCCGAAGGTGGAGCGGTATTTGCATATTTTTCAGACATCATCACCCTCTTATCTGTTCACACAGAGCATGGAGAAAGCAGTCGTATATGCGGGGAATCATCCGGAAGTATTTGATGCATATAGAAAACGACTAAAGCATTTTCGAAAAAAATGTAAGGAACTGAGGCATATCAGACTGTTACAACCGAAGCAGACATGTTATGCTTATGATAAAGGTAAGCTTGTATTTACTGTATCAGGTGTGCACCCGGCAGAACCGGGAACGGACAGCCGGAACGACATTCCGGCTACAGGACCGTGGCTTGCGCATGTATTAGCGGCGGAATATCAGCAGGTGGTTGAGATGGCAGGAACGCATCATGTGATCCTGATGACCTCATTTGCAGATAAGAAAAAGGCATTTGAGCATCTCTATGAGATATTGAAACATATAGATTCGGAGCTGACAGAAGCAGCGGATAAAGCAGGAAGAAATGCAGATCAGATGAACCATGCAGATTCCATGTCGGTGCTACCGGATATGGAGAATGCCGTTTTATGTAGTACAGGGTTTCATCTGCCGGAGCAGGTTATGACGCCGGGAGCAGCGTGGAGACTGGATAGCAGCGGAGAGAAGCTGGCAGAGGCGGAAGGAAGCATAGCGGCAGATTATGTATATGCATATCCACCTGGAATTGCAGTTATAACACCGGGCGAGAAGATCGATGGGCAGGTGATCCGGGATATTACGCAGATGGTGGAAACCGGTCTGAATATGATCGGAGTCGAATATCAGACGGATGGGATCTATATTCCGGTTACAGAACCTGTGCGGTAAAGGAAACATCAAAAGTTCAGGTGTTTAGATGACGATCATTCATTTACAAATATGATTAAACACATAAAGGAGCATGGAATATATGCAGGGAATATTTATAACGATGGAAGGTCCGGACGGAGCCGGTAAGACAACACAGATCGAACTGTTAAAGGATTATCTGAATAAAAAGGGATATGATGTACTTATCACCAGAGATCCGGGCGGAAATGCTGTCAGTGAAGCAATCCGTGAGGTCATTTTGAATAAAGATTTTACAGAGATGGGATATATGACAGAGCTGTTATTATATGCAGCAGCGAGAGCACAGCTTGTAAAGGAGAATATCAAGCCGGCATTATCTGCAGGCAAAGCAGTTATCGCAGACCGTTTTGTGGATTCATCAGCCGTATATCAGGGAATCGGACGGGGACTTGGAATTGATACCGTTTATAAAGTAAATGAATTTGCCTTGCAGGGCATCCTGCCGGATATGACATTTTTAATGGACCTGGATGCAGAAGTCGGTATTGCCAGAAAGAAAAATCAGGCAGAGCTTGACCGTATGGAACAGGAAAGTCTGGACTTCCATAAGAAGGTTGTTGAGGGCTATAGAAGTCTTGCAGAAATGAATCCCGATCGTATCGTAAAAGTCGATGCAGCTTTGCCAAAAGAGGCAATACATGATATAATAACTTCGTATGTAGAAAAATGGCTGGCAAGACCATAGCATAAGCAAGGAGAATAGCATGATAGAATTTTCTGAAATTATCGGACATGAGGATATAATCCAGCATTTTAAGAGAAGTATAGAGATGGGAAAGGTATCCCAGGGCTATATCATAAATGGAGAAGAAGGCAGCGGAAAGAAGACTCTGACGCGTGCCATAATCAAGACTCTGGAGTGTGAAGAAGGCGGAACGGAACCATGCTGCAAGTGCAAATCATGCAAGCAGATGGATACGGATAATCAGCCGGATGTTACATGGGTCACACATGACAAGCCAAATGTGATCTCGGTAGAGGAGATTCGTGATCAGGTAAATAAAGATATAACGATCAAACCGTATAGCAGCCGGTACAAGATCTATGTGATCGACGATGCACAGCTTTTAAATGCAAATGCACAGAATGCTCTGCTCAAGACAATCGAGGAGCCACCGGAGTATGCGATCATTTTCCTGCTGACCAGCAATATTGACAAGATCCTTCCGACGATCATTTCCAGATGTATCGTACTGAATATCAAGCCTGTCAGAGAGCGGGATGTACTGGATTACCTGATGAATGAGCTGAAGCTTCCAAAGGAAAAAGCAGATTTCTGTATGGACTTTGCACAGGGAAATCTGGGTAAGGCGATCCGGCTTGCGACCAGTGAAGAATATAAAGAGATCATAGAGGATGTAACAGGCATTCTCCGCAGGATCCCGGATATGACAGTCGATGATATTATATTTGCGATCAAGAATATGAACCATCATAAGCTGAAGATCAGTGATTATATTGATCTGATGATGATGTGGTATCGTGACATCCTGATGTTAAAGATCACAGGAAATGCCGGACGACTGATGTTTAAGGAATATTATACAGATATCCGCAAACAGTCAGCTCACATTTCCTATGAGGGTATCGAGAATGTTTTAAAGGCGATGGATAAGGCGAAGATCCGTCTGGAAGCAAATGTTAATTTTGATGTGGCTATGGAACTTATGCTTCTGACTATAAAGGAGAATAAATAATGAAAGAGATCATAGGAGTCCGGTTCAGACCGAACGGCAAGATTTATTTCTTCTCACCGGGAGATCGTGATGTAGAATGTGGACAGTTTGTTATCGTGGAGACTGCCCGTGGCGTTGAATTCGGCAAAGTGGTTCTGGGAAAGAGGAATATAGACGATGGCAAGATCGTATCTACTTTAAAGACCATCATAAGAGTAGCTACAGATGAAGATAAGAAGAAAAATGAAGATAACAAGGAAAAGAGCAAAAAAGCATTTGTGATCTGTAAAGAAAAGATCGCAAAGCATAAGCTTGATATGAAGCTGATCGAGGCGGAGTATACATTTGATAATAACAAGGTGCTGTTTTATTTTACAGCAGATGGAAGAATTGATTTCCGTGAGCTGGTAAAGGATCTGGCATCTGTATTCAAGACCAGGATCGAGCTCCGGCAGATCGGTGTCCGTGATGAGACCAAGATGGTTGGCGGTATCGGTATCTGCGGCAGGGAACTGTGTTGCCATAAGCATCTTTCGGAATTTGTTCCGGTATCGATCAAGATGGCAAAGGAACAGAATCTGTCTCTGAATCCGACAAAGATATCCGGTGTGTGCGGCAGACTGATGTGCTGCCTGAAGCATGAACAGGACACATATGAATATTTGAATGAAAAACTTCCAAATGTTGGCGATTTTGTCCGTACAACAGATGGAAACAAAGGTGAAGTCTTATCTGTAAGCGTTCTTCGCCAGAAGGTAAGGATTGTTGTTACGGATAAGGATGACAATAAAGAGGTTATGGAATATCCGGTCAGTGAATTAAAATTCAAGCCGAAGAAACGCAGAAGTACAGAGCGTATCAGCGACGAAGAATATAAGGCATTGGAAGCACTGGAAGATAAGGGAGGGAAATCCAAGTTTGATGATTGATCTTCTCCCTGATGAACGAATCGATGATCTGCAATGCAAGGGACATCAGATCATACAGAATCCGAATATGTTCTGCTTTGGTATGGATGCGGTGCTGCTTGCAAATTTTGTAAAGCACAGACGGGATGGCATGTACATGGATCTGGGAACAGGAACCGGTGTGATACCGATCCTGCTGGCGGCAAAAGAGCCGTCTGACGGCACCTGCCAATTTATCGGTCTGGAGATTCAGGATGCCTGTGCAGAGATGGCTGGAAGAAGTGTCCGATTAAATGATCTGGAACAGAAGGTTCGAATCGATCATGGAGATATCAGAGAGGTCTCCTGTAATTACAGGAAGGCCTTTTTTGATATCGTGACATCGAATCCTCCATATATCAGCGGAAATCATGGACTGACGAATCCGGATGAACCGAAGAATATTGCCAGACATGAAATCTGCGTGACGCTTTCGGATGTGATCGAAGCAGCAGCATATCTGCTGAAGCCGGGCGGCAGTTTCTATATGATACACAAACCATTCCGGCTGGCGGAGATCTTTGAAGGGCTGCTTGCAAATGGATTGGAACCGAAGCGGATGCAGCTCATTCATCCATATATTGATAAAGAACCGAATATGGTGATCGTAGAGGGCGTAAAGGGCGGTAATTCCAGAATCAAGATCGAGCCGCCGCTGATCGTCTATAAAGAACCGGGCGTTTACACGGAACAGCTTCTTGCCACGTATGAAGGAGAAGCAAAGAAATAAAACAGACAGAACAGGAGAATCTACATGGCGGGTATATTATATCTGGTCGCTACACCGATCGGGAATCTCGAGGATATGACATTCAGAGCGGTGCGTACACTGTCCGAGGTGGATCTGATCGCAGCAGAAGATACGAGAAACAGTATCAAGCTGTTAAACCATTTTGAGATTAAAACGCCAATGACCAGTTACCATGAATTTAATAAATATGATAAGGCGAAGGTTCTGGTGGACAAGCTTCTTGCAGGAACAAATATTGCTGTTATAACCGATGCAGGAACGCCGGGCGAGGAGCTGGTACGGCAGGCACTTGCAGCAGGAGTAACCGTAACAGCTGTACCGGGGGCATGCGCCTGTATCACGGCGCTGATCTCATCGGGATTGCCGACCAGACGGTTTACATTTGAAGCATTTCTGCCACAGGACAAGAAAGAAAAGGCAGAGGTTCTTGCAGGATTAAAGGATGAGACCAGAACGATGGTGATCTATGAAGCACCACACCGGCTGCAGAAGACACTTGCGGAATTATTTGATACACTTGGCGACCGCAGGATCACACTTTGCCGGGAACTTACGAAACGGCATGAAACAATCGAACAGTTCCTGTTGTCGGAAGCGATCGCCTATTATGCAGAGCATGAGCCGAGAGGTGAATATGTGATGGTGATCGAGGGCATGGATGTGGCTGCGGCAAAAGCAGAAAAGCAGCAGGAATTTCTTTCGATGACGATAGAAGAACATGTTGCCATGTATGAGAAACAGGGCATGACGAAGAAGGATGCGATCAAACAGGCGGCAGCAGACCGTGGCGTTCCAAAGCGTGAAGTATATAATGTGGTAATGCGATAGAAATAAATAGTTGTAAAGTTCATGCCGGAATGAATTATGTGAGATAAAAATGGTGATTTGCAGGCAATTATAAACAGATGAAAGGTGAAAGGGGTATAAGCATATGACGTGGTTGGAGATATCAGGAACAGTTGGCAGGGTGGCAGCCTGCCTTGGATTTTTTATTGCAGGTATGGTGATCTTCTATCTGCTGACAAAGGTGATCTACCGGATACCGGAGAAACAGCAGTTAGAGCGGCTGCATGAACCGGGAAAGTTCAGAAATGCAGGGATCATTATATTTGGTGGTCTGGCAGCAGTTTTATTTACCGGATTTTTCGGAATGGGGTTACAGGGGATTATTTATTTCCTGTTTCTGGCGGTTCTTACGGTAGTGACCTTTATAGATATGGATACCATGGAGATCCCGTTTATACTGAATGTCATTATTTTCGTGATGGGTGTGGTATCTCTGATCCTTCAGTTCGTGTCCGATACAGTTCCGGGATCTGAGTTTCTTGCAATGGATGGGGTTACGATCGTATCCAGACTGATCGGTATGATCTGTATCAGTCTTCCGTTATATCTGATCGTTCTTATTATTCCGGAAGGCTTTGGCGGTGGAGATATCAAGCTGATGTTTGCTGCCGGCTTCTTGCTTGGCTGGAAAGCAACAGTAGTTGGTTTCTTTATCGGACTGATCCTTGGCGGAATCTATGGCGTGATCTGTCTGGTTCGCAGAAGCCATGGTAAAAACGACCATTTTGCATTTGGCCCTTTCTTAAGCGTAGGTCTGGCTATTACATTATTCTGTGGAAATGATCTCATGAACCGGTATATTGATTTCTTGAAAGCAGCAATGAACCCGGAGATGTAAAGAGATAAATCCCGAGCTGATATTATTTATAGAAAAAACTGCTTGTGTATTCGGATGAGATTGAGTATACTAAAGGGTATGGATGTTTAACGCGTTAAAGCGTTTGAGCGAAAAAGTTGTAATATACGGAGGAATATAGGTATGCCAATTATAGATTATCTGGAAAGAAATGCCAGAGAATTTGGGGATGATGTAGCGCTGGTTGAGATTAATCCGGATGTCACAGAGACGAGAAGAGTGACATGGAGAGAATATGAGCTGATCGAGGCGAATCCAACCTGTCAGTATAGACGGGAGATCACATGGAATGTATTTAACGAGAAAGCCAATCGTTTTGCAAATCTTCTGGTTTCCAGAGGAATCCAGAAAGGAGATAAGATCGGTATCCTGATGATGAACTGTCTGGAATGGCTTCCGATCTATTTTGGAGCATTAAAGACAGGAGCTTTGGCAGTGCCACTTAATTTCCGTTATGATGCAGAGGAGATCAAATACTGCGTAGAGCTTGCGGATGTGGATGTACTTGTATTTGGACCTGAATTTATCGGGCGAGTTGAGACAGTTGTAGATGAGATCGCAGAGAAGCGTATTCTGTTATATGCCGGTGGCAACTGCCCAACATTTGCAGAGGACTACGACAAGTTGACAGCAAACTGTTCCAGTACCTTTGAAAAGAGAGACATTAAAGACAGTGACGATGCAGCGATCTATTTCTCATCAGGAACAACAGGTTTTCCAAAGGCAATCTTACATAACCATGAGAGCTTGATGCATGCAGCTACAGTTGAGCAGAAGCACCATGGACAGACAAAGGATGATGTATTCTTATGTATTCCGCCTTTATATCATACAGGTGCAAAGATGCATTGGTTCGGAAGCCTGATCACAGGCGGAAAAGCAGTTCTGTTAAAGGGTGTTAATGCAAAGACGATTCTTCAAACTGTATCCGATGAACAGTGTACCATTGTATGGCTGTTAGTACCATGGGCACAGGATCTGCTGCTGGCATTAGAATCAGGTGAAGTAAAATTATCAGATTATAAGCTGGATCAATGGAGACTGATGCATATCGGAGCACAGCCGGTTCCACAGAGCCTGATCAAACGTTGGAAAGAATATTTTCCACATCACCAGTATGATACAAACTATGGTCTGTCAGAGTCTATCGGACCGGGTGCGGTACATCTGGGTGTAGAGAATATCGATAAAGTTGGTGCGATCGGCGTGCCGGGATATGGTTGGCAGGTGCGTATCGTAGATGAAGATGGTAAAGATGTGAAGCAGGGAGATGTTGGAGAACTGCTATTAAAGGGACCTGGCGTTATGACCTGTTATTATAAGAATCCGGAAGCAACGGCTGAGACATTAAAGGATGGATGGCTGTATACCGGAGATATGGCAGAGCAGGATGCAGATGGCTTCATCTATCTGGTTGACCGTAAGAAGGATGTTATCATCAGCGGTGGTGAGAATATTTATCCGGTACAGATCGAGAATTTCCTGAGTAAATATCCAAAGGTCAAAGACGTAGCAGTTATAGGACTTGCAGATCCACGACTTGGTGAGATCACGGCGGCGATCATCGAGACAAAGGACGGTGTGGAATGTACCGAAGATGAGATCAATGAATTCTGCAAGGAGCTTCCAAGATACAAGAGACCAAGAAGAATTATTTTTGAGGATGTACCGAGAAATGCAACCGGTAAGATCGAGAAGCCGCTCCTTCGTAAGAAGCATAAGAGCGATAACCTTGTTGCAGCCGAGAATAATGCATAAAGAGATCACAGATCGTGGTATTATACAGATAAAGAATGCAGAAGCTGATATGTATTCTTTACAAATCCAGATGTGTGTGCTTAAATATATAGTCGGAATTACAAAATACAACAGGAAGGTAAGATGATCATGAAGACACCATTTGTAACAAAAGCACAGGTTGATGAGATGATTAAGAAATACCCAACACCATTTCATCTTTATGACGAAAAAGGAATCAGAGAAAATGCAAGAAAGTTATATCAGGCATTTTCATGGAACAAGGGATTTAAGGAGTTCTTTGCGGTAAAGGCAACCCCAAATCCTACTATTCTTCGTATTTTAAAGGAAGAAGGATGTGGTACAGACTGCTCATCACTGACAGAGCTTATGATGTCAGATAAACTGGGATTTACCGGAGACGAGATCATGTTTTCATCCAATGATACGCCGGCAGAGGAATTCATCCTTGCAAAGAAGCTTGGCGCAACGATCAATCTGGATGATTTCACACATATTGACTTCCTTGAAAAGACAGCAGGAATTCCCGAGAAGATCTGCTGCAGATATAATCCGGGTGGAACATTCTCTATTTCCACAACGATCATGGACAACCCTGGAGATGCCAAGTACGGTATGACCAAGGATCAGATCATAGAAGCGTATCGTATCCTGAAGGATAAAGGAGTAAAGAGATTTGGAATGCATGCATTCCTTGCAAGTAATACTGTGACAAATGACTACTATCCGGTTCTTGCAAGAACCTTATTTGAGGTAGCAGTTGAGATTAAGGAAAAGACAGGCGTAAAGCTTGACTTCATCAATCTGTCAGGCGGCGTAGGTGTTCCGTATACACCGGATAAAGAGCCGAATGATATCCTTGCGATCGGTGAAGGTGTAAGAAAGGTATATGAGGAGATTCTGGTTCCTGCAGGAATGGGTGACGTAGCCCTCTATACAGAGCTTGGACGATTCATGCTGGCTCCATATGGTCATCTGATCACAACAGCCATCCATGAGAAACACACCCACAAGGAATATATCGGTGTTGATGCATGTGCAGTCAACCTGATGCGCCCTGCTATGTATGGTGCATATCATCATATTACAGTCCTTGGTAAGGAGAATGAACCATGCGATCACAAATACGATGTGACAGGTTCTCTGTGTGAGAATAATGATAAATTTGCCATTGACCGTATGCTTCCAAAGATTGATATGGGAGATGTTCTGGCAATTCATGATACAGGAGCACATGGCTTTGCAATGGGATATAATTATAACGGCAAGCTGAAATCCGCAGAGGTTCTTCTCTGTGAGGATGGCAGCACGAAGCTGATCCGCCGGGCAGAGACACCGGATGATTATTTTGCTACATTAGACGGTTTCTGGGATGTAGATCTGAACGAAAAATAAGAGTGCTTAAGCCTGCTGAAAGTTGCAGTGACGGTCATAGAAAAAACATAAAAAAACAGCCATTTTGGAGAAATATGTGTTTCCAAAATGGCTGTTTTAGTTTATACTGAATTTTAGTCAGGCTTTTTCAGGTTCCGGGTAATCAATACCAAATGTGTCAACAGTTACGGAAGCCATTTTCTGTTCTTTTACAGGACGATCACCGTAAGTTGTTCGGGTTGTTGCAATCTTATTTACAACATCCATTCCTTCGATTACTTTGCCAAATGCAGCGTATGCACCGTCTAAATGAGGAGCGGCCTTGTGCATGATAAAAAACTGGGAACCTGCAGAATCCGGCCGCATGGAACGAGCCATGGAGAGAACACCTTCAGTGTGCTTCAGGTCGTTCTTGAAGCCATTCTGTGAGAATTCACCTTTAATGCTATAGTTTGGTCCGCCCATTCCGGTTCCTTCCGGGCATCCGCCCTGGATCATGAAACCATTGATGATACGGTGAAAGTTCAAACCATTGTAAAAGCCTTTTTTTACGAGTGAGATAAAGTTATTAACTGTATTAGGAGCAATGTCCGGGTACAGCTCAGCCTTTATAACATCACCGTTTTCCATTGTAATTGTTACTATTGGATTTGCCAAAATAAATCGCATCCTTTCATTTATGATGAGGCTATCATATCATTACAGGCTTTACAAAGTCAATGTTGGATGCATTGTTTTGGGTTGGGGTATATTTTTTATTGGGGAATAAAAAGTTACAAACAGAAAAAGGAGAAACGCAGAGTGAAGAACGGAAAAGGTATTAAGGTAATTATTGTATTGGCCGTCGTTATTGCCCTTGTTGTGATAGGCGGATTAAAGATTAAAAATGTCTATGATGGATTTATGGATGAGTACAAGGGGACGGAGAGCGCATCGGGAACAGATGTAACGATCGAGATTCCGGAAGGAGCATCGTCAAAGAAGGTGGCAGCGATCCTGCATGACGCCGGACTGATCAAGTATGAATATGCATTTGTATTACGAGTGAAAGAATCAGAATACAGAGGACGGATCCAGCCCGGTACATTTACACTGAACACCGGAATGAGTACACTCGAGATGATAGAAGAACTTTGTTATGTAGAACCTGTCAAGGAAGTTGTTGATACACTGACGATACCGGAAGGTTACAGTATTGAACAGATCGCAGCAAAATGCGAGGAACATGGTATTTGCAGTGCAGATGAGTTCCTGAATGAAGTAAAGAATGGGAACCATCAGATCCCGTTCAGTACCGGAGATATGAATACA
>OCPQ01001290.1_pt1 | contig 11271 bp, 10 predicted proteins | sample 1538251 | NCBI WGS metagenome assembly OCPQ01 (sample SAMEA2580249, study PRJEB22360) | human gut metagenome | biome: human gut; feature: human-associated habitat; material: faeces | place: Denmark | collected 2008/2010 | reverse complement strand
CCTCCATAATCTAGCTACAGTCTGCTGATATAATTCCAGGCTCCAGGTAAGTCCAAACCAAATCAGGGTATTTCCACCTGATTGCAAATTCAAACCATGCCCGGCAGAAGCTGGATGTATTAATGCCACAGGCAGTTCCCCACGATTCCATTTTCTGATGCTCTCCTCAGAATCCAGTTTTTCAAAAGGAATCTTTTTCTCAGTAAGCCTTCGCATAATCCTTGATAAATCATGTTTGAACCAGTACGCTACCATAACAGGTCTTCCATTTGCCGCTTCAATCATATCTTCTAAGGCATCCAGCTTCTGGTCATGGATTACAAGCTCGTCGCCATCATCTGAATACACAGCACCATTTGCCATCTGAAGAAGCTTTCCGGAAAGTGCTGCTGCATTTGCTGCTGTAATCTCTCCCTTTTTCAAAGGAACAAATAAATTCTCTTCCATATCCGCATAAAACTTCGCTTCCTCATCATTCATATAAACCGGATATTCATTACTGATAAACTCCGGCATCCGAAGATGATCCAAGGCTTTCATGGAAATCGTGATATCGGAAATCTTCTCATAAATCTGTTCCTCAGCTCCATTTCTTAGCTTATAAGAATAAACAATCGGACCATTCATCCTGTCTGGTACAAAATAATTCACACGATACTGGCTGATAAATCTTCCAAGTCTTTCTCCCATATCCAGACATTTGAATTCTGCAAACAGATCCATCAGTCCATTGCTGGAAGGTGTACCAGTGAGCCCGATTACCCTTTTCACATTTGGCCGAACCTTCATAAATGCCTTAAAGCGCTTACTGTTCCAATTCTTAAAGCTGGATAGCTCATCCAGAACTACCATATCCCAGAAAAAATTCACGCCGCTCTGTTCAATCAACCACTGCAGATTTTCACGGTTAATAATGTAAATATCCGCATCCGCTTCAAGAGCCTTTTTTCTCTCTGCTACTGAACCAAGAACAATGGAATATCTCAGATGTTTCAGATGATTCCATTTATGAATTTCATCACTCCAGGTATTTCTTGCAACTCGAAGTGGCGCCACCACCAAAACCTTACTTACTTCAAAGCTGTCATAAATAAGCTGTTCAATAGCTGTCAACGTAATACTGGTCTTACCAAGTCCCATCCCAAGTATCACGGCTGCTATCGGGTGTTCTAATATATAATTGATTGCAAACTGCTGATAATCATGCGGTTTGTATTCCATCAAGAATCCCTCCAATCTGTCCTGCATCATCCAGGACGAATACTTTATATCCAAGAGACCTTAACTGGTCATGCCTGTGCTCCTGTAAAACTCTTGGCTTCTTTCCCGGCGCCTTCACTTCCACCAACCCAAATTTCCCATCAGGTAATAAAACAAGTCGGTCGGGCCAGCCCGATGAGCCGGAATTCCACTTCTCACACAAGCCACCACGCCTTTTAACCTCTCTCACTAACTTCTGTTCAATATATTTTTCACGCATCGCACGCCTCCATCATTCTTAACAGGTGTGCAGGTCGAGTACCTCGTTCCGTAAAACTCTCTTAAGCAGATATTTATTCAAAATTCTTCTAAAAGGACTTTTATGTACTGAGGTTAACGACCTACACAAAAAGGGTTTTTCTTACTCCAAAAAATCCTGTCCTTCCTTAAGCTTCAATCCCACGACCTGCACTCCGGTATTCTTGCGAATACGGTTATAGCCAGCCTTGTCCATCGAAGAATAGAAATCCGTGGTACTACGGATATATTCGCCGTTCTGCATGCAATGCGCTCTGTAAGCCTGATACAGTTCACCCGATTTTTCCTTATAAGATGGATCAATCTCACAGCATTCCTCCAGAAACTGCCCCAGCCAGTCATTGTCCTCGCGATATGCATGGATAGCAGCCTCTACGACATCCGGAAGTGTTGTATGGAAATTCTTATCAATCGCTCTCTTCGCACCTTCAATAATCCAGCTCATAATTGCAGGCCCTGCATGATCAAACAGATAATCCGCATAATTTTTGATGTCGCTCTTACCTGTAATCTTTGCATTGAAGGGAATAACCACTAACCTTCTCCAGATACCATCATCGTTGGCTCCTACCTTTGGAAGATGGTTTGTATAGAGAACCAATGTATGTGACGGTACAAAGGAAAACGGATCCTTATACTTCTTCTCTGCCTGTATCTCATCTGTAGAGCAAAGCTGTTTCACCACGGCGGTATTCAGTCTCATACCTTCCTCCATTTCCGAAGAAATGATGAGGCGTTTTCCCTTAAGCTCTGCCATCTCCGGCTTCACATTTCTCTTGCAATTCATAGTCAATGCCTCAGCAGAAAGCTTTCCTGCATAATTGCCAAGCACACGGAAAATGGTATTCCAGAAGGTACTCTTGCCATTGGCACCGCCGCCATAAGCAATAATCATATGCTCCTGATACACCTTGCCGATTGCAGCCATGCCAACAGTCTCCTGCACATAATCAATCAGCTTCTGATCCTTACAAAAGAAAAGCTTCAAAGCATCCAACCATATCTGTTTCCCCTCTTCTCCAGGTGAACAGGCAGTAATCTTTGTAATCAAATCCTCCGGATTATGAGGTTGTTCCCCTGCAAGTCCTTTTCTAAGGTCGTAGGTTGCATAAGGTGTGTTAATCAGGTTTTCGTTCTTATCCAAATCCGACACAGAAATAGCGATCATCGGCTTCGCCGTATTTGCCGCAGACACGATATATTTGTAATCACGTCTCTTCTGCACAAATTTCAAATAAGTTTGGGCTCCCATCAGCATATAAACCAAAGGAATAAGCTTTCCATCAACCTCTTTCAAAAGCTCCTTCGGACCAGCCTGGATAGATTCCTTCGGTACACCTGCATCCTCCAAAGCATTCTCCACTCTTGCCACTTCATCCATAGCATCCTGAAGCTGCAGATCCAAGAATTCTTCAACAGCACCAATCGCCATCTGCTTATCCTCTCGCCAACATTCCCCATCGAATCTTAAAAAGTCTGTAGCACTGGTATATTTCAATTCATTCCCATACTCTCGAACCAACACCTTTGCCTGTCCGATATCCGAATAATCTTCAGGTTTCAATGAAGCACTTTCAAAATCTACGTTATATTCATCAGGCGGTACATAACCCTCCTGATTCACAATACTTTTCTTAAAGAACTTCACTGCACTGTTCCAGATAGTCTTAAGCTCCGACTCCGGTAGCGGCGGGTCACACTTCTTTGCATGCTCCAGGAATGCCTCATATGCCTTTTCCGTAATTCCATAGCGTTTCAGCACGCGCCCGGCAAAACGGCTCATCGTATTGTTTCTGCTGCCTTCCAGAATCTGCCCACCAGATGTACTCTCCAAATCTTCTGCATCAAAATCTTCTTCCTCAGCAAACTGTCTGACATCAATTTCTTCATCAATAGTCATCCAGCCATCATGTACCAATACTTCTTCACAATCAGCACCGAAGATAAATCTTGCTGCATCCAATGCATTTCCATCAAAGAAGGAATACTCCTTTTGTAACGCCTTCTTCAGATTCCCGTACACCTCTGCATCAGTAATCTCTGAAATAGGAAAATAGATGTGATATCTCGGTCTGGCTGACTTCCCCTCCTTTGGAAGCAGATGATGTCTACTGGAAGCAAGCATATATTCCATATCAGGGAATATTCCCTCCAGCTTCTCAGCAGTAATCCACTCTGCCGATTCCTCTGAATGGTCATTATCAATATCCATGACAATCACATCTGAACGAATGAAATTACCAATACCTCGATAGTTCCCTTTGTACTCTGCGCAAACATGATCTGCCTTCACCGCCTCCCGAAGCTGCTCCGGCGTGACTACTGTCACCTTATTGGGATAGCTACAGTTTGCGGCTTGACCAATGCAGTTTGCTGTAAAAATCGTTACCTGCATATCTCAAACCTCGTTTCTAAAAAAGTAAGGAACAAAATCCTCCTAACTTCCTAAGCGGGTTTGACCTACACTTTTCCGGTCAGCTTCAAAAATAATTACAAAATTTTAGCCAGAGCAGCATCGCTTCCTTATAAAAGCGAAAATGCCCTGGCTCTTTTCAAAACTTTTTCAAAAAAATATGCTCCCGACCGGAAAAACAATTTCCAGATGCGCTTAGGAAGATAGAAAGGCACGAAAGCCATTCGGAAAGTGAGGTGCTGCAGATGCAGACAGAAACGATTGATAAAAGCCAGCAGGCTACACCATCCATCGATGAAGAGCTTATTGACACTCTCATCGCAATCAGTGTTGTAGCCAAACGACTGGCAGCCAATCTAAGACAACAGAATACAGAAAATGGAGGAAAACAAGATGAGCAAAATGAGTGAATTATCGCAGGTGCTTGATGAAATGATTGCCTGCGGCGAAGGAATGATCAAAGCTGCTAACGCAATCAAAGACATCTTCTCTTCTACAGAAGAAGCACCGGCAAAAACAGAACCCAAGTTAACCAAGAAAGCTACTAAGGCTTCTGAACCGGCTAAAGCAGAGGAAACACCGGAACCTGCCTATACCAAGGAAGATGTTCGTGCGGTACTCGCTTCCAAATCAGCTGCCGGATATAAGAAGGAAGTCAAAGAGCTTCTTAAGAAATATGGTGCTCAGCAGTTAAAGCAGGTAAATCCTGATGACTATGCAGCCATTCTTAAGGAAGCTGAGGTGATTGGAAATGCCTAAACACGCATACCTTTCCGCTTCTGCCAGTCACAGATGGTTAGCCTGCCCACCAAGTGCAAAGCTCTGTGCCAATATTGCAGATCAGACTTCGGAATATGCCCAGCAGGGAACCGATTGTCATGAGCTCTGTGCCTACCTTGTGGAAAAGGCTCTTGGCAGAGCTGTCACAGATCCGACAGAAAATCTTACCTTCTATGATGCAGAGATGCAGAACTGCGCAGAGGAATACAGAAATTATGTATTGGAGCAGATTGAAACAGCCAAAGAATTCTGCAAAGATCCGCAGGTCATGATTGAGCAGAGACTGGACTTCTCCCGCTGGGTTGAAAATGGCTTTGGAACCGGTGACTGTGTCATCGTTGCAGATGAAGTATTACAAATCATCGATTACAAGCACGGTCTCGGTGTCCTGGTAAGCGCCGGAGATGAGGAACATGGTGGAAACAGTCAGATGATGTGCTACGCCTTAGGCGCATTAGAAGCCTTCGGTGATATCTACGACATCAATCAGATTCAGATGACCATCTTCCAGCCAAGACGTGACAACGTCAGTACTTACACCATTTCCAAAGATGATCTTCTGAAATGGGCCGATGAAGTCCTGGCACCTACTGCACAGCTTGCATATGTAGGCGGAGGCGAATTCAAAGCCGGTGACCACTGTCGGTTCTGTAAGGTAAAAGCCACCTGCAGAAAGCGTGCAGAATACAATCTTGAGCTTGCAAAATATGACTTTGAAATGCCAGCTACCCTGGATGACATAGAAATCGCCGCTATCTTAGTAAAGGTAGATGAAATGATTTCCTGGGGAAATGACATCAAAGAATATGCCTTACAGCAGGCTCAGTCCGGTGTTCACTTCGATGGTTGGAAAATCGTAGAAGGAAGATCCAATAGAAAATTTACTGATGAAGCCGCTGTGGCATCCAAAGTAAAAGACGCGGGCTATGACCCGTATGAGAAAAAGCTACTTGGCATCACTGCCATGAGCACATTGCTCGGAAAGAAGAAATTTGAAGAGCTATTAGGTGAGCTTGCATATAAGCCACCAGGTAAACCAACATTGGTACCGGAATCCGATAAGAGACTGGCAATGAATACAGCAATAGATGATTTTAGCGTATAAGTCCAGTCTCAATGCTTAAAACAGATTGGCTGCTCGCAGACATATCTGTTTAAGCATTAGAGATGACAACGGAAATGAGCAAGTAGCCTGATAAGGCGGATTGCGAATTTACGTAGGAATCATGAAAGTGCAAAGCACAAAATGATTCCGTGGACTTATACCACAAGACAAATAAAGGAGGACCAATATTATGGCAAAGATTCAGAACCCTACAAAGGTAATTACAGGAGTAAACACACGTTGGAGCTATGCGAATGTATGGGATGCTAAGAGCATCAACGGAGGCGCACCGAAGTACAGTGTCTCTCTCATCATTCCCAAGTCAGACACCGTAACCGTTAACAAGATTAAGGCAGCTATCGAAGCCGCTTATGAGGAAGGTCAGAGCAAGCTTAAAGGAAATGGCAAAACCGTTCCTGCGCTCTCTATCCTTAAAACACCTCTTCGTGATGGTGATTTAGAGAGACCTGACGATCCGGCATATGCAAATGCATATTTCATCAATGCCAATAGTGCTTCCGCACCTGGTATCGTCGATGCAGACCGTCAGCCTATCCTTGAGAGGTCCGAAGTATATTCCGGTGTCTACGGCAGAGCTTCCATCAATCTCTACGCTTTTAACAGCAACGGCAACAAGGGAATTGCTTGCGGTCTCAATAATCTCCAGAAGCTTCGAGACGGTGAACCTCTTGGCGGCAAGTCCAGAGTTGAGGATGATTTCGCTTCTGATGAAGAAGACGATTTCCTTGAATAAATCAAACGTAACCATGACAACCAAGCTAGCGGTGGTAATACTGCTGCCGCCTGTGACAATCTTAGAAAGTAGGTAAAATATTATGACTATGGATTCTATTAATGAAATATTAGATGCTATTATCCGCGGATCCCTTTTAGGCTTCTTAGCTGGCTTCTGGTTAATGGGACTTGCTGCAATCTGGAAGTGGTTCCTGAGTGTTGCAAAACGTTTCCTTCACTGGCTTTTCCCAAAAGCAAAATGGTTCCAGCCAAAAGAACAGCCCCCAAAAGGAAACTAATACCAAGGCGGCAGTACTCCCCAGTGCTGCTGCCCTTTTTGTAAAGGAATGAGATTATGATAAAAGAAATGTCAATTGATTTAGAGACCTATAGCGATGTAGATATTTCCAAATGCGGAGCTTACAAGTACGCTGAGTCTGATAATTTTGAAATACTACTGTTCGGTGTATCCATAGATGGCGATAAAGTACAAGTATTTGATCTTGCCTGTGGTGATATCATTCCTGATGATATCCTTGCAGCTTTATCTGATGATACTGTTACAAAATGGGCTTTCAATGCCAATTTTGAAAGAATCTGTTTATCCAATTGGTTAAAAAGACATCACCCTGAACACTTCAAGAGCTATCGTATTCCCGAAGACCCTGCTTCCAAATATCTGGATCCATCCTCATGGAAGTGTACCATGGTATGGTCAGCCTATATGGGCTTACCACTCTCCCTTGAAGGTGTCGGTGCAGTCCTTAAATTGCAGGATCAAAAAATGAAGGAAGGCAAAGATCTCATCAAATACTTCTGCTGCCCTTGCAAGCCGACTAAGGTAAATGGCGGCAGAACCAGAAACCTTCCTGAGCATGCCCCTGATAAGTGGGAAGCCTTCAAAGCCTATAACAAGCGTGATGTTGATGTAGAAATGGCTATCAAGCAGAAATTATCAAAATTCCCGGTTCCAGACTTCGTCTGGGATGAATACCATCTTGACCAGGAAATCAATGACCGTGGAATTATGCTGGATATGAATGTAGTAGAAAATGCTATCGCATTCGATGAAAAGTCCAAGACAGAGCTTATGATTGCTATGCAGAATATTACTAACCTTGATAATCCAAACTCAGTAGTTCAGATGAAGCAGTGGCTCTCTGATAACGGCATTGAGGCTGAATCCCTTGGTAAAAAAGATGTGGCTGCTATGATAAAAAATACCGACGGTGATGTGGCTGCTGCACTTAAACTCAGGCTCCAGCTTGCAAAATCTTCTGTGAAGAAATACCAGGCAATGCAAAATGCAGTCTGCAAGGATGGCAGGGCTCACGGTATGTTTCAGTTCTACGGAGCAAACCGCTCAGGAAGATGGGCCGGACGCTTAATCCAGTTACAGAATCTTCCACAAAATCACATGAATGACCTGGCTGAGGCACGTGAACTTGTCCGTACCGGTGATTATGAAACTCTGGAACTTCTCTACGATGATATTCCCGATACATTGAGTCAGCTAATCCGTACAGCATTTATTGCACGACCGGAATATAAATTCGTAGTATCCGACTACTCTGCTATCGAAGCCCGAGTTCTAGCACACCTCGCCGGTGAATCCTGGCGTTCCAAAGTATTTACAGAAGGCAAAGATATCTACTGTGCTTCTGCCAGTCAGATGTTTGGTGTTCCGGTTGAAAAGCACGGTGTAAACTCACACCTCAGACAGAAGGGTAAAATCGCTGAGCTTGCCTTAGGATACGGTGGTTCCGTCGGTGCCCTTATTTCCATGGGTGCCTTGGATATGGGATTAACAGAGGATGAACTTCAGCCATTGGTTGACTCCTGGCGTGCATCCAATCCAAATATTACTGCCTTCTGGTGGAATGTAGATAATGCCGTAAAGACTACTATCAAAATGAAGATTCCTACAGAGGTAAACGGAATCAAATTCTTATGTCGAAGCGGTATGCTCTTCATCAAGCTTCCTTCCGGTAGAACTCTTAGCTACGTTAAGCCTCGCATCGGAGAAAATCGATTCGGCGGTGAATCCGTAACCTATGAAGGTGTCGGTTCTACCAAGAAATGGGAAAGAATTGAAAGCTACGGTCCGAAATTCGTAGAGAACATCGTGCAAGCAGTCTCCAGAGACCTTCTCTGCTTTGCCATGCGTAACCTCTCCTACTGTTTCATCTGCGGTCATGTCCATGATGAGCTTATCATCGAATGTAGCCAAGATGTTGATTACAAATCCATCTGCAATATCATGAGTAGGTCTCCAGACTGGATGCCAGATATCCTGATTAGAGGCGATGGGTATGAAACTAAGTTTTATAAAAAAGATTAAAAGGATAGCGGTCTCCGGTGTTATCCAGAGGCCGCTTAATATATCAATTCTTTGTATTACCATTTTTTCTAAACTCTTGAAGCATCCTTCTAAGAATCTGCACATTCAGATACTCTTCACGAAAGGCATCCATATTATAACCTGGTATTTGGTCCATATGCGGAATCCATATATCATTTGCAAATTCATCTTTTCTTTCCCAATTCTCTCTAACATATATCCTGAATCGTTGATGCTCTTTTTCATCCTCAAAGATTAAAATACACCCCTCATACTCATTATGTGAGTGCCGCGCTTCATCACCATCATCTACATAATAAAATTCATGCACCAAGTGATTTAACTTTCCTTTTACCATATAGCGATACGTCACATCCCAATTATGATATTCTGTAAGTGATATTCCATCTCTATCCGGCGTTGCAGTAAAATACCTACCACCATCAAGAATCGCCCCACCAAGCTCAGCCAAAACAGTCTGATGATAACATATTCTTATTTCGCTCCAATGCGGTCTTGAATCCGTCTGTGCAAACAGATAATATTCATATCCATCTCTTCCATCTTCTGGCTCATAAGTATGGTCAATCGTAAATTCCGGAGCATACTTATAGTATTTCTTATCTTCGCTTGCTGGACTATTTGCCCAATGTTCAGGATGCTTCAGATACAACTTCACTTTTTCAATTGGTGAAAGTAACATTCCAAATCTTTTCTTCCAAAGATACTCAACATGATGAAAATCAGCAGATTTATCAACGGGTGTATTACTATCTTGAAGCCTTACATAAATATTATTAGCAAATATTCCCTTATACTTTTCTTTCAAGTAATATGGTGTATTTATACTATTATGAACCACAATAACATCTACCAGCCCACCATCCAAGTGTACTTGCTCCACAGTTACAACCGGGCGAAAATCACCTGCAAATTTCTTACCTCTGATAAAATCTGTAAGCATCTGCGTATTTCTACGATTTGCATCCTGTGACACATCCTGTATAGCATAATCACATTCTTCGTTGACACCAATAATAATATACGCATCTCTATTCACCAGATTATTAGCCATACAAATTATATCAATAAGCAGATTCCCATCCTTACTATCATCATACCATTCCCGTTTGAAATCCCAATAAGGTCCTTCTTGATGCATCATAATTAGTTCTTCAATCTCATCTATTAATTCCAAAGAAGTCACCTGCTTTCACCTATCCCAGAAGTTATCACTTTTACGAAAGTATACTTCAAACTTTCTTGAAATGCCCGTAATTCCAAAAACGCTTTTCAGGCGCTGAAGATCCTCATCACTATGATAGTAAACCAACCATTTTGTTTCTGGTCGAACTTCATATTCAATTCTATCAAGGTATGGAACATCAACATCACCAAAAGACAATCCCAGACATACAACTTGATTAACATCCCACAAAGCTGAAAAGAAACCATCATTCTCACTTATTATCGCATCCGTATCCTTATACAACGACTCACAAAAATCATCAATTGCATTACATATGCTTTCATACCATTCAACATATTCCTCCTGCGCCTCTTTTGCTTTCCTACGATATGAATCAATTATGTACTTATTTCCATGTCCCATTATAGGGGCTATTTCACAACATGATGGGATACCTCCATGCAGATGAAGTACGTCTTTTATGCCATAAACCTTTTCAAGAGTATCTGTGTAATTAAAACTCATAAACAGATCATTTCTGTTATTAATGAGACTATCTTTTTTACACATAGCTTGGGATGTATCAATAGTTTGTAACCATTCTAATACGTACTTTTGGAGTTTATCTACAAATCCGTATTGTTCCCTCCAGTATACATTCATAGTATCAATTATGCTCTCCATAGGCATTGTATCTACCATAGAATAAGCAGAATCATACATTCCCTCAACATCTGGATGACCTATTTTTTCTTCAAAACTCCACCATAAATCATTAATAACCGACTTATCCCATCTTTCCTGAGCCTCTTTCGTATACCAGGGTTCTGTATCATCCAAAGGGTTAATAAAATACACGTTTTCAAATGTAGTCAGAAATGACTCATGATTTTCTTTTAGGAATTCTCTAAAAGCAGAATATGGTGTTTTAATTCCATGTGCTATGTCAAATCCATTGCCAAATATAAATAGTGTCTGCAACAATCATACCCCCAATTTATTATTTCCACCCCTCATTGAAAATCAAAGTAAATCACTAAGTGGCCTCCAACTATCATGAGACATATCCTCGTGATATTCTGTATTATTGATAAATAAATCCTCATTAATGTCTCTCACAAAACCAAAATTAAGCTTGTACTCTTCGGCATACTGTTTGAAAGCAATGAATTTATTTTCTACTTGAATAT
>OCPQ01001283.1_pt1 | contig 11326 bp, 7 predicted proteins | sample 1538251 | NCBI WGS metagenome assembly OCPQ01 (sample SAMEA2580249, study PRJEB22360) | human gut metagenome | biome: human gut; feature: human-associated habitat; material: faeces | place: Denmark | collected 2008/2010 | reverse complement strand
CTGCCGTACGCCCTTCCGTAGGGGCGGGGCTTGCGCCGCCCTCATCGAGCACGGTTGACTTGCTTGATGAGGGGCGACCAAGGTCGCCCCCTACGGGATTTGTCCCAAAGAGGGCTTCCTCCTCAAGATCGCCTTCTTCGTTGGCGATGACGCCGAACTTGGCTTCGGCAGCGTCGCCTATGCGGCCGGCAGTGGCCTCCCAAGCCTCGGGGTCGTAGGCGCCTTCCACGACTTCCACGTCGGCGTCCGCGGCCCATTCGCGCAGGGTAGCCAGGCGGCGGGCGTATTCCTCGGCAGGGTGGATGTTCGAGTTCGCGTAGAACACGACGGGTTCCACCCCTTCCGAGCGCAAAATGCGGACCGGCTCCAAGGAGCACGGTCCGCAGCAAGCATGTAACAGGATGCGTTCCAAGGGTGGCAAGCTCGGCGGCCTACTTGCCGGCCAGGGGGCTCGGCACGGTGTAGACGCGGGCGGCGCAGGCCTGATCCAGGTCGTACAGGCCCTTCGGGTCGCCGCCGAACAGCTTCATGTTGGTGATCATGGTGTCGGCGTTGTCCTCTTCCTCCAGCTGCTCGTCGATGAACCAGCCGAGGAACTTCTGGGCGCGGTAGTCGTGGGCCTCGAGCGCCGCGGTGTAGATGTCGTTGATGAGCGAGGTCACGTACTTCTCGTGCTCCATGGCGGCCTCGAGCGGCTCCAGGAAGTTCGCGAAGGTCTTGTCGGGCATATCGATGGCCAGAAGCTTCACGGCCTCGCCGTTCTCATGCAGGTAGTTGCGGAAGATCATCGCGTGATCGCGCTCTTCCTGAGCCTGGATCTCGAAGTAGTTAGCGTAGCCGGACAGGCCCTCCTCCTCGTAGTAGTCGGCGAAGGAGAGGTACAGGTAGGCGGAGTGCAGCTCCTTGTTGATCTGGTCGTTGATGAGCTCGTAGACCTTGGCGTCCATAGTTGTCCTTTCTCGTTGGTCGGCGCGATGCCGTCTGGCGCAACGGGGCGTTGAGCGTGGGGCCCGCATCCGCGCAGCTGGCGGGGAACGCCGACGCTTCTTGGTGAACCGCATGACAGGATACCGCGAAACCGCTTAATCTTCGTGGCAAATCTATGCAAATAACCCGCTTTTAACGAAAGCGCCAGACGGCGCGCACCGCCGCACCTTCATAATGGCTCCCGAGAATTGAAGGAAAGGGAACGCGCGCATGCTGCAGCTCAAGAATATCTGCAAGTCCTACACGACGGGCGACTTCACCCAGGTGGCCTTGAACGACGTCTCCATCTCGTTCCGCGACAACGAATTCGTGGCGATTCTGGGGCCGTCGGGCTCGGGCAAGACGACGCTTTTGAACGTGATGGGAGGTCTTGACCACTACGACTCTGGCGACATGATCGTCGACGGCATTTCCACCCACCGCTACAAGGACCGCGATTGGGACACTTTCCGCAACAACCGCATCGGGTTCGTGTTCCAGAGCTACAACCTCATCCCGCACCAGACCATCCTGCAGAACGTGGAGCTGGCGCTGACGCTCTCGGGCGTGGGGAAGGCCGAGCGCACCCGCCGCGCCAAGGAGGCCCTGGCATCGGTCGGGCTGTCCGAGCATTTGAACAAGAAGCCGAGCCAGCTTTCGGGCGGTCAGATGCAGCGCGTCGCCATCGCCCGCGCGCTCATCAACGATCCGGAGATCGTGCTGGCCGACGAGCCCACCGGCGCGCTTGACTCCCATACCTCGGTGCAGATCATGGACCTGCTCACTCAGATCGCCAAGGACCGTCTGGTCATCATGGTCACCCACAACCCGGAGCTGGCGGCCGAGTACGCCACGCGCACGGTGAACCTCGCCGACGGCGTCATCCGCTCGGACACAGACCCCTATTTCCCCACGGAAGCGGAAATGCACGCCTCGCGCAAGCCCATCCGCAAGACCTCGATGAGCTTTCTCACGGCGCTCGCGCTGTCGGCGAACAACCTTATGACCAAGAAGGGCCGCACCATCATGACGGCCTTCGCCGGCTCCATCGGCATCATCGGCATCGCGGCCATACTCGCGCTCGCCAACGGCGTGGACAACTACATCGAGCGCACCGAGGAGGAGACGCTGTCGGTGTACCCGCTGCAGATCATGTCCACGGGCTTCGACATGACGGCGCTCATGGGCATGGCCGTCGATGGGAGCACGGGCGACGGGGGAGATGCGACGGGCGAGGGCACCGGCGACGACCCGCTTGCGGAAATGGGCCTTCAAGGTGGCAAGAACGGGGACGAGAACGACCCGGCCGCCGACGGCAACGTGCCCGAGACGCGCATGGTCACCGACATGTTCGCGAGCCTGGAGAACAACGACCTCGCCTCGCTCAAGCTGTTCCTCGACGAGAACGGCGGCGACATCAACAGCTACGTGAACTCCATCGAGTACTCCTACAACGTGGTGCCCCAGATCTTCGACGGCAACACCGAGGACGGGGTGCGCCAGATCAATCCGGACACGACGTTCTCCGCCTTCGGTATGGGCTCCGGTTCGTCCAACGCGCTCATGTCGTCCATGTACTCCACCGATGTGTTCAGCGAGATGATGGGCAACACCGCCATTGTGGAGGAGCAGTACGACGTGAAGGCGGGCCGGTGGCCTTCCGCCTACAACGAGTGCGTCGTGGTGCTGACCGCGAACGGAACGGTGCCCGATCTGGTGAGCTATGCCCTGGGGCTGCGCGATCACGCGGTGCTCGAGGACATGATCGACCAGTTCATGAACGAGGAGGACGTGGAAAGCCCCGACGACAACCTCACGTTCACCTACGACGAGATCATGGGCGTGTCGCTGAAGATGGTGCCCGCCGCCGACTTCTACACCTATGACGAGGAGAACAAGGTCTGGGTCGACAAAACCGGCGACGAGGAGTACATGAAGGGGCTCGTGGACGCCGGCGAGGAGCTGAAAATCGTCGGCATCGTGCAGCCGCGGCCGGACGCGAAGGCCACGGCGCTTTCCATGGGCATCTACTACACGCCCGAGCTGACGCGCCATCTGATCGAGCAGGCCTCCGAGACCGCCATCGTGCAGGAGCAGCTGAATTACCCGACCATCGACGTGTTCAACGGCAAGGATTTCACCGAGGAAGAGGAATCGGGCTCGGATTTCTCTATGGAAAACCTGTTCAGCATCGACGAGGAGGCGCTGCAGAACGCCTTCAAGTTCGATGAGTCGAAGTTGAACATGGACACGAGCGCGCTGGGCGAGGGGATGTCGGCGAGCGATCTGCCGGCGATGCCCGGGCTCGATGCAAGTGCGTTGAACCTGGATGTGACCTCCGCCTTCAACAGCGACGCCATGGGCGAGATGATGGGTGCGGCGCTGGCCGGCTACACCCAGGCCCTCGGCGCCGCCTATGCCCAGGCCGCGGCGTCGGGCACGCCGCCGGACTTCCAGACGCTGGCGCAGTCGACGCTGGAGTCCTACGCCCAAAGCCCCGAGCTGCAGGCCATTATGGGGCAGTACGCGGCGCAGATCGTCGATGCCAACGCCCTGCAGAAGGAGATGGCAACGAAGATCTCCGCAGCCCTGGAATCTTCCATGAAAGCCTACATGGAGCAGGTCATGGCCACGATCACCGCCAAGACCCAGGCCTCGGTGCAGAAGGTGATGGGCGACATGGCGGCGAGCATTCCTCTGGCCATGTCCGTGGATACCGGCGCTTTCCAGAACGCCTTCCAAATGAAGATGACCGAAGAGGAGCTGACCGAGCTCATCATGTCGCTCATGAGCAATGGGACGCGGTCCTTCGATGCGAACCTGAGCAAGTTGGGTTACGCGGAGCTTTCTAAGCCCTCGCAGATCGACATTTATCCGGATAATTTCGAGGACAAGCAGCAGGTCATCGCCATTCTGGACGATTACAACGACCGCATGGTGGCCTCGGGGCAGGACGACAAGAAAGTCTCCTACACGGATTTCGTGGGCACGCTCATGAAATCGGTCACGACGATCGTGGACATGATCAGCTACGTGCTCATCGCGTTCGTGGCCATATCGCTCGTGGTGTCGTCCATCATGATCGGCATCATCACCTACATCTCGGTGCTCGAGCGCAAGAAGGAGATCGGCATCCTGCGCGCCATCGGCGCGAGCAAGGGCGACATCTCGCGGGTGTTCAACGCCGAGACCATCATCGAGGGCCTGACGGCGGGCCTGATCGGCGTGGGGGTCGTGGCGCTCGTGTGCATTCCGGTCAACGCCATTGTGTACGGGCTTCTGGACGTGCCCGACATCGCCATGCTGCCGCCGGTGGCGGGAGCGATCCTCGTGGCCATCAGCGTGTTCCTGTCGTTTGTCGCCGGCCTGTTCCCCGCGATGGCCGCCGCCCGCAAAGACCCGGTGGAGGCCCTGCGCTCGGAGTAGGGCGACACATGCGATGAGGCGGCGCGCGAAGGGGTTGCGCCGATGGTAAGAGTCTCGAAAACGTAGCCCGAGAGGGGATTTTGCCAGCTCTCTCCAACAAGTCTGGCATTATCCCCTCCCGGGCTACGGTGTAAACATCATTTAACTTTTTCTTTCTCAGAGAAACGCCTGGTCAGCGTCTTTTGATATGCTTGGCGCAGAAAAAGACCCGTAGCCCGAGGCCTGAAAATGTCGGAACACGCTGGGGCGCCTGGCAAAATGCCCTCTCTGGCTACGGGTTGCCGCAAGCGCTGGGGGCTGCAGCTGAGATTACGCGTCGTTGCCGATGAGGCCGTTGACGAGGGCGGACACCAGCGAGATGACGATGGAGGCCACAAAGGCGCTGCCGAAGCTGGCGATGTAGAAGCCGGCGCCGAACAGCCCGTTGGCGAGCCACGCGGCGATGTAGAGCAGAAGCGTGTTCACCACGAGATAGAAGATGCCCAGGGTGAGCACGGTCACCGGCAGCGAGAGGATCTGCAGAATCGGCTTGATGGACATGTTGATGAGCGACAGAATGAGTGCGAAGAACACGATGCCCACCCAGGATGCGCTGTTGCTCAAGATCTCGATGCCCGGCACGAGCCCCACGGCGGCGGCGACGGAGATGGCGGTGACGATCCAGCGAATGATGAAGTTCATAAGTGCCTCCTTTTCCTGTGGCCCCATTATGTCAAAATGAGGCCATGACGAGAAAACATGACAACAACCCGAAACGCACCAGTAACCGCCCCGCCAAACCCAAAGCGCTCCGGGCCAACCTGCCGCGCCTTAAACGCTCCGGGGCCGATCCCGCAGGGGGCAACCTCGGTCGCCCCCTGCCCCAGGCGCGTAGGGGGAAGGGGGCGCGACGAGCGTCAAAGCCCCCCGTAGGGGGCGACCTTGGTCGCCCCTTGTCCCAGACCACCGACGATGCGGGGAAGGGCTTGTCGTGCGCCCTGTGTCCCGCCTTCGGACGTTGCGGCGGCTGCAGCCGGTTGGACGTGCCCTACGAAGACCAACTGTCCGCGAAGGAACAACAGGTGGCCGCTCTTTTCGAAGGCATCGCCCCCGCCGACGCCCTGCTGCCCATTCTGGGCATGAACGATCCCTTCCATTACCGCAACAAGGTGATCTCCCCTTACGCCCCAGCCAAGGGCGCAAAGCGCAAGGGAAAGGATGCCAAACTCGCCCGCGCCGACATCCTCACGGGCATGTACGAGACCGGCACCCACCGGCTCATTCCCACCGATACGTGCGCTATCGAAAACGAGACGGCCAAGAAGGTGACGCTCGCCATCCGCGACATCATGGCCCGCTGGAGCATGGAGCCCTACAACGAAGACACCGGCGCCGGCTTCGTGCGCCACGCCGTGGTGCGCGTGGGCCATAAGAGCGGAGAAGTGCTCGTGACCGTGGTGACCAACGGCGAGGAGTTTCCCGCGTCGAAGGCTTTCTGCCGCGAGCTGGTGCGCCGCGTGCCCGAGGTGACCACCATCGTGCAGAACGTGAACACGCGCCAGACCAATGTCATCTTGGGCGACAAGGAGCGCGTGCTCTTCGGCCCCGGATTCATCTTGGACACGCTGTGCGGACTCACGTTCCGTATCTCGTCGCAGTCGTTCTACCAGGTGAACGCCACGCAGACCGAGGTGCTTTACGACGAGGCCATCCGCTTGGCGAATCTTACGGGCGTCGAGACGGTTATCGACGCCTATTGCGGCACAGGCACCATTGGGCTGGTGGCCGCGAGCCGTGGGGCGGCCCGCGTTATCGGCGTCGATTCCGTGGAGGCGGCCATCCGCGACGCCGCCAACAACGCCCGCCACAACGGTGTGGAAAACGCCGAGTTCGTGGCGCAGGACGCCACCGCTTTCATGAAGGAGCTTGCAGCATCGGAGGAGCGTCCGCAGCCCCTCGTCCTGCTCATGGATCCGCCGCGGGCCGGTTCCACGCCCGAGTTCCTCGCGGGCGCTGCGGCGCTTGCCCCCGAGCGCATCGTCTACATCTCGTGCAACCCCGCAACCCAGGCCCGCGACGTGCGCCAGCTGGTGAAGAGCGGCTACGAGGTGCGCGCCATCCGGCCGGTGGACATGTTCCCCCACACCGACCACGTAGAATCCATCGTCATGCTGGAACGGGAAGACAGGCGCGGAGGGGCACGGGGTGGTGCTCACCGAGCGAGGACTGTTTGAGCGACTGAGCATTACCCCGCGCCCCGGCCCCGGCGAGTTGCAAGAAGAAGGAAGGGAAAATGACTGACTTGATTGAAGGAACCCTCGAAAAGGCCCGTGCCGCCATCGCAACTCACGACTTGGTGGCGCCCGATGCCGCTGTGCTGCTCATGGTGTCCGGCGGCTCCGATTCCACGGCGCTGGCGTATTTGGGCGCTGCCCTGCGCGAGGCGGGCGATGTGGGACCGGTGGCCATGCTGCACGTGAACCACCAGTTGCGCGGCGAGGACGCCGATGCCGACGAGCGCTTCGTGGCGGCTTTGGCCGAGGCGCTGGACATCCCGCTGTTCATCTGCTCCATCGACATCGCTGCCGAAGCCGAGCGCAGCCGCGAGAACGTGGAAGCCGTGGCCCGGCGCGAGCGCTACCTGGCCGAGGCGCTGCGCTCGATGTGCCAGCACGAGGGACGCCCCCTCTCCGAGGCGTGCATCTTCACGGCCCATACCGCCGACGACCGCATCGAGAACTTCTACATGCGCTCCATCGTGGGCACCGGTCCGGGCGGCTTCCGCAGCATGCTCTACCGCAACGGGCCCGTGGTGCGCCCGTTGCTCGACCTTACCCGCGACGAGTTGCGCGACTACCTTTCCGCCCGCGAGTCAGCGGGGGAGACCGTGGTCCGCGACGAGTCCGGCGCGCTCTGGCGCGAGGACGCCACCAACGCCCACACCGACCGCTTCCGCGCCTATGTGCGCCACAAGATCGTGCCGGTGGCCAAGGAATGGAACAGTGCGCTGCCCGAGGTGCTGACCCGCTCGATGAACCTCATCGCCGACGAGGACGACATGCTGCAGAACATGGCCGAAAAGCTGGCCGAGGAGTCCGCGGAATGGGTGGCCGAGGACGACACCTTCGGCATCGACCGCTCCGAGGGCTTCCGCCTTCTGCCCGCTTTTGGAAAAGCGGAGCGCCCGCTGCAGCGTCGCGCGGTGCTGCGTCTTTTGGAAGCGATGCTCGGCCCGGATGCGCGGGTGGAAGCCGCTAGCGTGGAAGCCGTGCTCGCTGGCTTCGCGAACGGCGCGCCCAACAGCGGGTATGTGGCCAATATCCAGTATGATCTGGCCGTGAGCGCGAACAAGCGGGGTGTCCTTGTGGAGCCCATGGCCTATTTCCGAGCAAGAAGGAAGAAGCATGACTGAAAGAACCGACGAATTTGCCAACGAAGTCGCCGCGAAGGTAGCTGCCGATGAGCTGCAGCAGGCCGTGGAAGAGGAAGCGGAAGCGGAAGCTGCGACTGCGCCCGCTTTCGAAGTGATCCTCGCCTCCAGCAGCCCGCGCCGCCGCGAGCTTCTGGATGCGGCCGGCGTGAAGTTCACCGTGCGCACGCCGGCGACCCCGGTGGACGAGTCGCTGGAGCCCGATTTGGCCGCCGACCCCGAAGAGGCCGCCAAGAAGCTCGCCGAGCGCAAGGCCGGCGCGGTCATTCAGGAGGTGCTGGCCGAGAACTACACCGGCATGCTCATCGTCATCGGCGCCGACACCATGGTGGTTCTCGACGGCAAGATCTTCGGCAAGCCCCGCAGCGCCTCCGACGGCAAGCACATGCTGCGTCAGCTGTCCGGCCGCACCCACGAGGTCATCACGGCCGTGTCCGTCTGGATGGTGGCCGCCCCCAACGCCGAGGATGTGTCTCTGGGCTTCCGCACCTTCGCCGACATAAGCCGTGTGACCTTCCGCGACCTGACCGACGAGGAAATCACCGACTACCTGCGCAAGGGCGAGTCCTTCGACAAGGCCGGCGCCTACGCCATCCAAGGTGAGGGGGCGGCGCTCGTTGACCACTACGACGGCTCCCTCGACACCATCATCGGCCTGCCTACGACACGCCTCATCAAGGAATTCCCCGACCTCGTGAACGCCGAGGCCGCAGAATGCTAAGCGATCAATGTTGGCTGAGTCTTGCGGTTGCGTGACGCCGGGCTCTGGCATGCCGCCAGTATCGATGCGGCCCTTAGCGGCTCGATGACAATTAGCGCACATAATTTGTGGCGTTGCTGTCTTACGGCTGTTCGAGAAAAGGTCTTTGGTAAACTGGACTGCGATTAAAGAGCGCTGCGGCGTTTGCGCGAGGAGCGCGTGCTGCGGGCAAAGAGAAAGTGGTTCACGTGCATAACGACATCTCAGAGATACTTTTCTCCGAGCAGGACCTGGCGATACGCGTGCGCGAGCTGGGCGAGGCCATCACTCGCGACTATGCCGACGTTGCCGGGGATGCGGGCATTGTGGTCGTGTCCATCCTGCGCGGTGGGGCGGTGTTCACCTGCGACCTCATCCGCGCCATCGATCTACCGCTGGAAGTGGACTTCATGGCCGTGTCCTCCTACGGCAACGGCGCGAAGAGCTCCGGTGTGGTGCGCATCCTGAAAGATCTCAGCACCGACATCCGGGGGCGTCACGTCGTCATCGCCGAGGACATCATCGATTCAGGGCTCACGCTGAAGTACCTCCTGAAGAACCTGCAGTCCCGCGAGCCGGCGTCGCTTACGGTGGCGGCGCTCATGCGCAAGGACACGTCGGCCCAGGCCGACATCCCGTGCCGCTATATCGGCTTCGAGTGCCCCGACGAGTTCATCGTCGGTTACGGCCTCGACTTTGCCGAGCATTACCGCAACCTCCCCTACATCGGCGTTCTGAAGCCCGAGATCTACCAGTAAAGGCAGCAATCAACTATGGCAGACAACAACCCCAAGAAACCAATCCCGCCGGCGTCGACCCAGCGCACCACGATGGTCATGGTCATCATCCTCTTGGCCGTGGCATTTTTCGTGGGCAGCCAGTTCATGCGCACCGGCGCCATGGGCACCACCGTGACCGATCAGCTCATTACCTCCGAGTTCACCCAAGCGGTGGAGCAGGGCCGCGTGAAGTCGGTCACCTACTCCGCCGGCGACTACACGGTGTCGGGCACCTACTTCCCGGCGGCCACCGCCGGCTCCGAGGCCGCCGCCGCCTTCAACGGGGCCTTCGATTCCCTGAACGCCCTCATGGCGACCGAGCACGGCGATGACGGCAAGGCGCTCGGCGGCGTGGCCACCACGACGCTCGATCCGGCCACGCTGGGCAAAGAGCACAATTACACCTCCACCTATGTGGGCTCCGATTCGCTCGGCGAGCTTCTGGCGGCTCACCCCGACATCTCCTATCAGGTGACGTTGCCGAGTCCCTTCCTGGAGGTTCTGGCCACGCTTCTGCCCATTCTCATCATCGGCGGCCTTCTGATGTTCTTCTTTTACAAGATGCAGCAGGCCAACAATTCCCAGATGAGCTTCGGGAAGAACAAGGCGAAGAAGACTCTGGAGGAGCGCCCCGATGTGACGTTTGCCGATGTGGCCGGCGTCGATGAGGCCGTGGAGGAGATGCAGGAGATCAAGGACTTTCTGGCCAATCCCGCCAAATACCAATCGATGGGTGCGAAGATTCCGCGCGGCTGCCTGCTCGTGGGCCCTCCGGGCACCGGCAAGACCCTGCTCGCGCGCGCTGTGGCCGGCGAGGCGGGCGTGCCGTTCTTCAGCATCTCGGGCTCGGACTTCGTCGAGATGTTCGTGGGCGTGGGCGCGAGCCGCGTGCGCGATCTGTTCAAGGACGCGAAAGAGGCTTCCCCCGCCATCATCTTCATCGACGAGATTGACGCGGTGGGGCGCCAGCGCGGCACGGGCCTTGGCGGCGGTCACGACGAGCGCGAGCAGACCTTGAACCAGCTGCTCGTGGAAATGGACGGCTTCGAGTCCAACGACTCCGTGGTGCTCATCGCGGCCACGAACCGCGCCGACGTGCTAGATCCGGCGCTTCTGCGCCCCGGCCGCTTCGACCGCCAAATCGTTGTGGACACCCCCGACGTGAAGGGCCGCCAGCGCATCCTGGAGGTGCATTCCAAGGACAAGCCCATCGGGTCGGATGTGGATCTGGCGAAGATCGCGAAGATCACCCCGGGCTTCACCGGCGCCGATCTGGCGAACCTCATGAACGAATCGGCCCTGCTCACGGCGCGGCGCGGCAAGAAGATCATCACCATGCGCGAGGTGAGCGAGTCGATGGAGCGCGTCATCGCCGGCCCGGAGCGTAAGGGCCGTGTGATGAACGAGAAGACCAAGCATACCATCGCCTACCACGAGAGCGGGCACGCGCTCGTGGGCCATTTGCTCGACCATGCCGATCCGGTGCACAAGATCTCGATCATCTCGCGCGGCCGAGCGCTGGGCTACACCCTTTCCATTCCCGACGAGGACAAGGTTTTGAACTCGCTTTCCGAGATGAAAGACGAGCTGGCGGTGTTCATGGGAGGCCGCGTGGCCGAGGAGATCTTCTGCGACGATATCACCACCGGCGCCTCCAACGACCTTGAGCGCGCAAGCAAGATGGCCCGCGCCATTGTCACCCAGTACGGCATGAGTCCTCTGGGCACTCAGGTGTTCGGCCAGCCCAACCACGAGGTGTTCTTGGGCCGCGACTATGGCAACACCCAGGATTACTCCGAGGAGACGGCCCGTCGCATCGATGAAGAGGTGGCCAAGATCATGAAGGAGGCCCATGACCGGGCTCACGCGATTCTGTCCTCCCATGCCGATCAGATGGACCTCATGGCCAGCGTGCTGCTCGAGCGCGAGACCGTGGAAGGCGAGGCCTGCGAGGCGCTGCTCGACAACAAGTGGGACGAGTACTTGGCGCGCGAGGACGACATCATC
>OCPQ01001270.1_pt1 | contig 11403 bp, 9 predicted proteins | sample 1538251 | NCBI WGS metagenome assembly OCPQ01 (sample SAMEA2580249, study PRJEB22360) | human gut metagenome | biome: human gut; feature: human-associated habitat; material: faeces | place: Denmark | collected 2008/2010 | reverse complement strand
GCAGATTCTACAGGCAGGCGAGCAGGAGCGTGGCACAACGATCCGTGTAAATACGATGCAGACGACAACGGAGAAATTTCGGAATATTCTGATCGAAAAAGGCATAAAAGTAGAAAAAGGATATTATAATCAGACGTCCCTGATTATTTCAGGATATGATTATATCCGTACGGTTCCGGGGTTCCATGAAGGCCTGTTTACGGTTCAGGATGAGAGCTCCAGCCTGCAGGTGCTTGCAGCAGGGATCAGATCGGGTGATGTGATCCTTGATGTCTGTGCAGCTCCCGGCGGAAAGACCATGTATGCGGCAGAACAGACCGGAGAACGGGGACATGTATATGCGCGTGATATCTCAGAAGAAAAGGTTGATAAGATCGATGAGAATTTGGAACGGTTAGAGCTTCATAACGTATCAACAAAGGTATGGGATGCAGCGGTTCCGGATCCGGATATGATTGAGAAAGCAGATGTTGTTCTTGCAGATCTTCCCTGTTCCGGACTTGGTGTTATGGCGAGAAAAAATGATATTAAATATCATGTAACAGAGGATATGGTAAGGGAACTTGCAGCAATACAAAAGACGATTCTGGATGTCTGTGCCGTCTATGTAAAACCGGGAGGGACACTGATCTATTCAACCTGTACGATCGACCGGATCGAGAATGAAGAAAACGTGACAGCATTTTTAAAGGCACATGAAGAGTACGAACTGGAAAGTCTTTCTGACTATATGCCGGAATGTTTAAAAAAACGTGCAGAAAAAGGGTATATCACTTTGCTGCAGGGAGTGGATCACTGCGATGGATTTTTTATTTCAAGATTGCGCAGACGGAAATAGCAGATAAGAAAATTGATGCCGGAGAGCAGAGCACTTTTCCGGTTATTCTATGGTTCAGGAAGAGAAAGATATGTTTACAGAGATAGAAGATATAAAAAAACTGGATATCCGCTCCATGATGTTTGATGAACTGGCAGTCTGGGTAAAGGCAGTCGGACAGCCGGCATTCCGTGCAAAACAGATATTTGAATGGGTGCATGAAAAAGGAATTGCAGATGCGGAAGAAATGACAAATGTTCCAAAGAAACTGATCGAGGAGATTAAAAAGCAGGGCATGCATGGTGTAGAAGAGGTGACCAGACTGGTATCGAAACAGGATGGAACCAATAAATTTCTATTCCGTTTACAGGATGGAAATGTATTGGAAAGTGTGCTGATGCGGTATAAGCATGGAAACTCCGTCTGTATTTCTTCTCAGGTCGGATGCCGTATGGGATGCCGGTTCTGCGCCTCTACAATAGGCGGTCTGATTCGGAATCTGGAAGCATCAGAGATGCTTGATCAGATCTATGCGATCGAACGGATCACAGGAGAACGCGTGTCAAATGTGGTTGTAATGGGAACCGGAGAGCCTCTGGATAATTATGATAATCTGATTCGTTTCATCCGGATCATCAATGACGAGCGGGGCAAAAATATCAGCCAGAGAAATATTACGGTTTCAAGCTGCGGACTGGTTCCACAAATAAAAAAACTGGCAGATGAGGAACTTTCTATTACATTTGCTTTGTCTCTTCATAGTCCGACCGATGAAGACAGAAGAAAGCTGTTGCCGATTGCAAATAAGTATTCGATCGCAGAACTGATGGAAGTATGCAGGTATTATTTTGAAAAAACAGGCAGAAGGGTAACCTTTGAATATTCATTGGTGAAGGATGAAAATGATACACCGGAGCATGCATATAAGCTGGCGGAGCTTCTAAAAAATATGCACGGACATGTGAATCTGATTCCGGTAAATCCGATCAAAGAGCGTGAGTATTGTCGTTCACTCGGTGATTCTGTTGAAAAATTCAAATATATACTTGAAAAGAAAGATATAAATGTTACAATAAGAAGAAGTATGGGCAGAGATATTGATGCTGCCTGTGGACAGCTTCGAAGAAAATATGAAGAGGCAAAAGAGACTTTTTAGACGGGAGGCATCAGATGAGATCGGATGGTAGAACAGACATCGGTAAGAAACGAGCCCAGAATCAGGACAGCATTTTCTTTTGTGATGAGCCAGTTGGACCACTGCCAAATCTGTACATAGTAGCAGACGGTATGGGGGGTCATAAAGCTGGTGATGTTGCATCAAGGACTGCGATTGAATGTGTAACAGAATATATAAAAGAAAGCACGTTGAACAATTCGGTATCCGTTCTAAAAAGAGCGATTGTTTATGCAAATGATAAGATATACAGAATGGCAAGGGAGAACGAAGATCTGAAAGGGATGGGAACGACCCTTGTGGCGGCTGTATGTGAGGAAGATGCCCTGTATGTTGCAAACATCGGGGACAGCCGGCTGTATTTTATAGATAATGATATCAGACAGGTAACTCTGGATCATTCCCTTGTGGAGGAATTGATACGATCCGGACAGTTAGACAGAAATAAAGGTAGAAATCACCCCGAAAAAAATATAATAACCAGAGCACTGGGAATATCAGATAAGGTCATGATCGATTTCTTTGAGTTAGATATGAAGGAAAATGACAGGATTTTGTTATGTTCAGATGGCTTGACCAATATGATCGAGGATGATGAGATAAAAGAAATCGTGATGGAAGACAGCGGGGATATTACAGCAGCGGTTGAAAAATTGATTGACAGAGCGAACTATTACGGAGGAAAAGATAATATCTCCGTTGTGGTTGCTGTAAAATAGTGAGAGGTGTAAACATGTTAAATCCAGGAATGATACTCAGTAATCGTTATGAGATAATAGAATTGATCGGTACGGGCGGAATGTCTGAGGTTTATAAGGCAAAATGCCATGTGCTGAACCGATATGTAGCAATAAAAGTTTTAAAGCCGGAATTCAGTTCCGATGTGAATTTTGTAACAAAATTCAGGATCGAGGCGCAGTCAGCAGCCGGATTATCCCATCCGAATATCGTAAATGTATATGATGTCGGGGAGGACAATGGCATTTACTATATCGTAATGGAACTGGTAGAAGGAATTACCTTAAAGGAATATATTCAGGAAAAGGGAAGACTGAAATCAGATGAGGCAATTAATATTGCGATCCAGATCGCACAGGGACTGGAAGTAGCCCATCAGAATCATCCACAGAGATATAAAGCCACAGAATATTATTGTGTCAAAAAATGGCGGAATCAAGGTTACAGATTTTGGTATTGCAAGAGCAGCTTCTTCCAACACTATGACAGCAAATGCCATGGGAAGTGTTCATTATATTTCCCCGGAGCAGGCAAGAGGCGGCTTCAGTGATGAAAGAAGTGATATTTATTCGCTTGGTATCACTATGTATGAAATGGTAACCGGACATGTGCCATTTGAGGGAGAGAATAATGTTGCGGTTGCATTGATGCATATACAGGGTGAGATGATCTCCCCTAGAGAATATTATCCGGACATACCGACGAGTCTGGAAAAGATTATTTTGAAATGTACACAGAAGAAGGCAGAGCGCAGATATCTGACAGCAAGTGCTTTGATCGCAGATCTGAAGCGCGTGCAGGCAAATCCGGATATTGACTGTGTTGTTGTGCCTCCAATCGTGCCAAGTTCGCCAACGGTTGAAATGACCTCGGATGAAATGAAAGCAATCAAAGAAGGAAGGCAGATGAATGAGCCGGTGTTGGATGAGGAAGATCTGGAACCGGAAGAGCATCCGGAAGACACACCGATCATACCACCTTCCAAATTTGATAATCTGTTTGATGATGACGACGATGAGGAGGATGACGAGGAAGAACTCAGACAGCCGGAAGATGATGACGATGCAGAACTGGATGAGCTGGATCCAAAACTGAAAAAGATCATTATGATATCAAGTATTGCAGTTGTAGTTATCATTGCAATCCTTGTTGCATTATTGATTTCTAAGATTGCCGGTTTCAAGCTATTCTCCGGAAAGAAGGATACGACAGATACACCGACGACTACGGAAGCAACAGAAAGTACTGACGATACAGATGAGAACAGTGATGCCAGTACAGATGATGTTACTACAAGTGAACAGGCAACGATTCCAATGGTCAATGTAGTAGGTCTGTATAAAACAGCAGCAGAAGAAGAACTGAAAAAAGCAGGATTCACAAACTATACATTTGAAACAAAGAAGGACAATGACGTTCAGGAGGGCTATGTAATCAGTCAGAGCGTAGACGAAGGAACGGCGGTCTCAGCAGATGAGGAGATTGTTGTAACGGTTTCAGAAGGCAAGGAAGATAAAGAAGTTCCGAATGTCAGAGGATATTCCGATGACCAGGCAACAACCTTGCTTACAGAAGCAGGCTTTACGGTTACCCATGGTTATGAATATGACGATACAGTAGAGAAAAATTATGTAATCGGTCAGTCGCCGGAAGCAAAGACAATGCAGCCGGAGGGTTCTACTGTTAAGATCATTGTCAGCAATGGTAAAGAGGTACAGGATGTACCGGTGCCAAATCTGGTAGGTAAGACAGAGAAGGAAGCAGAATCTCTGCTGAGTGATGCAGGACTGGTTGGAAATCCAAGCCATGCAAACAGTAATGATGTAAAAGCAGGAAAGGTGATCAGCCAGGAAATTGATGCAGACAGTAAGGTAGAAGAAGGTTCAACGATCAATTATGTGATCAGTGACGGACCGGAAACAGTTTCCTATACAGTTAAATTTACAGGTGCTATCACAAATGCAGGATATGATTTTGAGGCAGCAGGTAATGTATCAGTGACCGTATCTTATACGATCGGAGATGCAACTTATAAGATATATTCCGGAGCAGCCGGAGAGGAGTCCTTCCCACTGGATATCGGCGGAGCAGATTCCATCAGCGGTTTATCAGAGGATTCCGGTACATTTACGGTTATGATCACAGATTCAGAAGGACAGGATGTAACATCAAGCTTTAACACCAGTGGTTTATCAGCATCCTTTACAAAGGAATAGGTGCAGGTATGACAGGTAAGATCATAAAAGGCATTGGTGGTTTCTACTATGTTGTCTGTGAAAACGGCATCACATATGAATGTAAAGCAAAGGGTGTCTTCCGGAATCGGAAGATTAAACCTTTGGTAGGCGATAATGTTGAGATAGAGATATTAGATGAAGAGAAGAATCTGGGCAATATTGAAGATATATTGCCCAGATTTAACTGGTTAAACAGACCTGCAGTTGCAAACGTAGATCAGACTGTAATTATTTTTGCAGTGTCTGCACCAGCACCTAACTTCAATCTGCTTGACCGCTTTCTGATCAATATGGAGCAGCATGAGGTTCCTACAGTGATCTGCTTTAATAAAGTGGATCTGGAGGGCTTTCGTCAGAGTGAAGATATATGCAGATCTTATACAAAGAGTGGCTATGAGGTATTGTTTATCAGTGCCGAAAGCGGCTATGGGATTGATGTGTTAGAAGCAGTTATAAAAGGGAAAACAACGGTATTTGCAGGACCTTCAGGTGTAGGCAAGTCATCGACACTGAATTCATTATTTCCGGATGCCAATGTGCAGACGGGAGGTTTAAGTGAAAAGATCCAGCGTGGAAAACATACAACGAGACATTCAGAGCTGATGTTTGTAGATGATGATACTTATATTATGGATACACCGGGTTTCAGTTCGTTATATACAGAAGGAATCGAAGCAGAAGATCTGAAGCTGTATTTTCCTGAGATTGCAGCATATACAGGAACCTGTAAATTTAACATGTGTAATCACATCAGTGAACCGGGATGCCTGGTAAAGAAAGCTGTCAGCGATGGCAGAATCAGTAAGATGCGGTATGATGATTATGTTATGATATACAATGAATTAAAGGAAAAGAGGAAATGGTAATGTTAAAGCTGTCCCCATCAGTATTGTCTGCGGATTTTGGACATCTGGCAGAAGATATACAGATCATAGATCAGGCAGGAAGTGAATATATTCATCTGGATGTTATGGATGGGTCCTTTGTGCCGAATATTTCATTTGGAGCACCGGTTATCAAGAGTGTTCGTCCGGTATCTGATAAGGTGTTTGATGTTCATCTTATGATTGATGAACCGGTGCGTTTCTTACAGGATTATAAGAATTGTGGAGCAGATATCGTAACAGTACATGCAGAAGCCTGCAAGCACCTTCACAGAACCATCGCAGCCATAAAAGAGCTGGGAATGAAAGCCGGAGTTGCATTAAATCCTGCAACACCATTATCGGTACTTGATTATGTATTAGAGGATGTAGATATGATTCTGATCATGTCAGTAAATCCGGGCTTTGGAGGGCAGAAGTTTATTCCATCTTCCCTTCGGAAGATTACAGAGACCAGAGCACTGTTAAACAGCCGTGGACTTCAGACAGATATTCAGGTAGACGGCGGTGTCACTCTTTCTAATGTGGCTGAGATCATTCAGGCAGGTGCAAATGTATTAGTTGCCGGATCTGCAGTATTCAAGGGAGATAAGGTTGAGAATGTAAAAGCCTTCCATAAGATTTTTTCAGAAATACAATAGAAAGTAATAAAAAGGCAGAAAGCAGATCTGCTGTCTGCCGGAACAGGTAACAGGATATATGAATCGATATTTAGTTGTTACAGGAGGAACCGTTTCAAAAAAAGTGCTTGAAACGGTTCTTTCCGATTATGATTTTCAAAAAATAATAGCATGTGATAAAGGACTTGAAATCTGTCAGGAATGTGACATACTTCCGGATCTGGTTATTGGAGATTTTGATTCGGCAAAGACAGATATTGTAGCATCATATCGGGAAAAGACAGAATTTCTGGATCTGGATACACATAAGGATTTTACAGATACCCATGTTGCGATTTCTTATATACTGGAGCAGGAGATCAGACCGGATGAAGTAATTCTGGTTGGAGCAACCGGAACCCGTATGGATCATACTCTTGCCAATATTGGCTTATTAAAGCAGTTTGCAGAGTCCGGAATATCGGCATATCTGATCGACGAGCATAACAGGATCACGATGACAGCACACCAACATATCGTGAAGCGTACCGATGCATACAGATATGTGTCACTGCTTCCATATACGGAACAGGTGACCGGTGTAACACTTCAGGGTTTTTATTATAATGCACAGGGGCTTACATTGAAGCTTGGAGAAAGCATCGGCGTCAGCAATGAGCTGATTGCAGAGTGCGGTCTAATCGAATTTGAATCCGGATTATTAATTGTAATTGAAAGCCGTGATTGAGATAGAGTCATTATGTATATCTGTCTAAACGATATACAAGATCAAATAATAATAAAATGCAGTATTAAAGAATAAAAGGAAATAAAAAAGATACTCTGAAAGCAAAGGACCAGTGTAATCCCGTGATCAGAGTATCTTTTTATAATGCTTATTATCAGAATAATCTTTATTTTTTCTTAGAGTCTTTTTTCTGTTTTACTTTTTCAATCTTTGTCTTCTTGATCTCTTTTAATTTAGGCTCTTTTTTTGTCTGCTGTTCGTTTTTATCTGCCTTAGCTGTGTTCAGATCCACAGATTTCGGAGCAGAAGATTTATTTGCATCTGATTGCGAGATCTTATGTTCCAGCTCTGGCAGGCTCGCCTTATACTTTTCGGTGATCGGATCAGAGTACAGAGACATGTAGTAGCAGTAGAGTGCTTTATATTCTTCGGAGGTCTTATATCCATTTGTGTAGATATGACCGTGCATTTCGTCAAAGGAATCTGTAGTTAATTTCTTTGCAATATGAAGTCCGATATTAGAACAGTGACTTCCGATACGATCCAGACTGGTCAGGATATCTACAAGAGCAAAACCACCGTCGATATCGCAGTCTCCGGTCTGTAAACGGATAACATGGTGATCTTTGATGATCTCTTTTACCTCTGTGATTGACTGAGCAAGCGGCTCGATACGGGAGACAGCCGTTAAATCATCGTTTTTGAATGCCATAAAGGTTGTATCAATGATATTGGCTGTAGCCTGTAAGAGCGTATTGATCTCCATGGTTCCCTGTGTGGAGAAGGAGATTTTTTCATCGGTGATCTTTCTGCCGACGATCAGAAGATTTTCACAGTGGTCACCGATTCGTTCCAGGTCACTGACACTGTTTAATAATTCAGATGCCAGCTTTCGTTCGGATGAATGCAGCCGCTTGGAGGTAATCTTTAACAGATATTCGTTTAACGCACTTTCACATTTATCAATGAACATCTCATTTTCAAGAAGTTTTCCAGCAGTTTCTTCATTATATTCCGATAATAACTGACTTCCGAGTTCGAAGTTTTCCTTGATGGAGTCTGTCATGGAGAACATTACCTTCTGCGCCTGGGTAAGAGCAATGTTTGGTGTATCAAGAAGCATTGGATCGAGAGATGCAAGCTCTTTGTCAATTTTGGATTCTTTATCGTCGCCGATGATCTTACCGGTCAGATCTGCGATCTTATTTGCGAATGGAAGCAGCAGGATCGCAATGATAAAGTTAAACATAAAATGTAGGTTTGCAATTACACCACGGTTGATGATCTTATCTATGAATGGGAAGGTGATAAACAACTGAAGGCCATAGATCACAACAACGAAGAAAATCGCACCGATAATATTAAATAACAGATAGGACATGGCAACACGTTTTGCCTTTTTGTTTGCACCGATACTGCCGAGCAGGATGGCGAAACATTTTCCTATATTAATACCGATAATAATAGGAATTGAAGAACCATAGGAAACAACTCCTGTTGAGGATAATGCCTGAAGGATACCGACTGAAGCAGAGGAGCTCTGGATGATCGCTGTTAAGACAAGACCAATCAGGATACCAAGGAGTGGATTACTGAAAGAAATGAACAGATTCTGGAATGCTTCAGATTCTTTTAAAGGAGCGAACACAGCTTCCATTGTATTCATACCAAGGAATAAGATACCAAGACCGACTAAGATACCGGCGATATCTTTATGTTTTTTCTTATGGGCAAACAGAATGATAAAAGCACCAATACCGATCAGAACGGGTGCAAAAGAAGAAGGTTTTAATAATTTAAGAATAAACATATCTTCGCCAAGATCACCAAGACGTAAAATCTGTGCGGTTGCGGTACTACCGACATTGGCACCAAATACAACAGGGATCGCCTGACCAAGCTTCATGATACCGGCATTTACAAAACCGATCAGCATGATCGTAGTTGCTGCAGAACTCTGAATGATCGCTGTTACACCGGTACCAAGACCAAAGCCCTTAATCGCGCCGGTTGCCTGACTCTTACCGGTCGTCAGTTTTTCAAGTATCCGTTCCAGACTTCCTCCTGCCAGATTCTTCAGGGAATCGCCCATCATGTTCATTCCAAACAGGAACAGTCCTACGCCTCCAAGTAAAGTCAGTATTGAAAAAAAGTCCACTTCCATATCCTCCTGTGAATAAAAATTACCTTCTGAATAAATGTTAAAATCATGTAATGACCATGTAAAATAAAATTTACATGCTTGGATATTATAACATAGATAGTATTCTTGTTCTATATTTTTTATTAGGATGCTTACAAATTTGTAATAATATAATAGAAATAAAAAAGAAATATAGAAAAATTATATAAAAAGAGACTTGACACGAAGAAGCGGATAGTGAGAACATAAAGCAGTAAAAAATGATCGGAACCCGGGTGGGTTTGAAGGAGTCTTTGATATGAGCAGAAGCAAAAGAAAATATTTATTTCAGAATGATCAAAATACATTAAACGGGGCACTGCTGGCTGGAAATAATTCAATGGCAGAGATGCTGCTCTGGTCATTGGTCCTGCTGCCGCCGGTGATCGGAGTATATGGAGCCGGTGTGTGTTTTATCAATATTGGTCTGTTTGTCGGTACAACATTTGCCTGGCTGTTTCTGGTAAAGCGACTCCGTTCTTACCGGGATCTTTCCCAGAAGACCATCGGAAGTATGTGGGAATTTTTATATGACAGATACCGGTCGGTTATATTAAAGGACAGCTTTCTTGTTGTATGGCTGCTGATCCTTCTGTCTATGACTGCAGCATTGCTGGAATATGGGAGTAAGGTGATCAGCAAGATGGTTGGCATGGAATATCACTGGGTTGCCGTAGGAATCGTGGTGAGCTTAAGCATTTATATGTGTATACTCGGAAATAAAGTAAGAAGTGTAATAAGGAGTATCTTCTATATAATATTGCTGTTGGTATTCTTTGTGCTGGTCATCAGCTTGTTTATGGTAAATAAACCATCGGAGCTTCTCGATATTTATGGAAAGCTGCATATGAAGGGCGGAACCAGTGTATATCTGAATATTCTGTATTATAACGGCACACAGACCGGTGTTACATATATTATATCCATGGTCGGTATGGGACTTGGCTGTCTTGGACTTCCATTTTTATTTAATGGAGCATTTGAAGCAAAGGACAGTCATGAGCTGGATCGTGGACGGGTGTTGTCAATCCTGTATACAGGCGTGATTATTGTTTTGATCAGTGTCTGGTCATTGTTAAATGCAGTATGTATCTATCCGTTAAAGGTGACGCTTGATTCTGGAATTGACGAACTGCTCCGGACTTATATTGCAGCCTTATGTCATAAGCTGGAAGTTCCGACAGAGATCCGATATGTTATACTTGAAGTTTTGGTTATTACGCTGTTGTGTCTGACCGAGCGTATTTTTGCAATGAGTATGGAGGTAGCTCGGGGACTTCTGCCAAAAATGAAATGGATCAGGAATGAAAAACAGCAGAATGTGGCAGATATAGGTCTGCTGGTTATTCTTTCAGGCGCATTGCTGGTGATCGTCGGTATATGGAAGCCGGAGTATCAGAAACTGATCACGGTTTCATGGGAGTATGCATCTGCAATGGCAGCTCCATGTATATTGGCAGTTGTCTGGCGAGCAGCAAGCAGACCGGGAATTTTTGCAGGACTGTTTACAGGGCTTGCGGTTTGTTCTGTCTGGTATTTTGTACCGATGATAGAAGGAAATACACTGGCGGTATCAACAGAACTGAGTGCGGGAACTGCATCCTTTGTATTTGCTTTGGCGGTAACGATCATTGTCAGTATGTTTACGCATAAGAAAAATGAAGCGGAAAAGAAATTGTTTGACCAGATAAAGCTGGATCAGAGATAGAAAATGGAGATGCATGATGCTGTTCAAGATCATATGTGTTGGAAAGATAAAAGAAGAATATTATAGCAGTCAGATACAGGAACTCTGTAAACAGATCAATAAAAAGAACCGGGTAGAGATCATTCAGAGTGAGGATGAAAAAATACCGAAGAATGCATCCGATGCTGTAAAGCAGAAGATTATTGAAACAGAAAGCAGAAACAGTCTTGCAAGTATCGGTAAAAATGATTTTGTGATCGCTCTTTGCATAGAAGGTAAAAAATATACAACCGAACAGTTCGCGGCAATTATCCGTCAGGCAGAAGAGCGGGAATAT
>OCPQ01001235.1_pt1 | contig 11707 bp, 9 predicted proteins | sample 1538251 | NCBI WGS metagenome assembly OCPQ01 (sample SAMEA2580249, study PRJEB22360) | human gut metagenome | biome: human gut; feature: human-associated habitat; material: faeces | place: Denmark | collected 2008/2010 | reverse complement strand
CAGCAGATTCAGCAATCAATCTGGAACTTCAGGAAAAAATCTGGCAGATCCTTGACGAAGATTCAGAAATAGATGGCGGAGTTACCCGTCTCACAACCGGAGATCTGGCATTGAGAATCTTCGGTCATCGTGCTCAGAAACTGCAGCAGGTAGCGGAAAAAATCAAAAAAATATACGAAAATAAACGGACATAAAAGTGGCGGGGTTTCCCGTCACTTTGTTATGTTGCCTGGAACAAAGTGAACAGGAAAAAAATATTATGAAATTTGTAAATAGAATAATAGTTGCTATTTTAAGTAGGACATTTTATAATAAAAATGACAGCTAAGAGATAAAATGATAAGAGGAAAAAATATGGCAACTATTAAAGATATTGCAAATGCGGCAGGCGTATCGGTTGCAACGGTATCGCATGTTGTTAATAATACACGTTTTGTCAGCCCTGAATTACGTAAACGAGTTGAAGAAGCGATTGCAAATGCAGAAACTCCTCCAAATTTTGTGGTAAAAAAGAAAATGCAGGAAAAAGAGCGGAAAAAAAATAAGATGCTGATGGAGGAGCAGAAAGCAATTGTAGCAGATGCAGGACCGGAGTTTTATCTCTATCTTACATCATCTCCTTTTGCCCACTTTGACAGTTCTGTTGAACAGGAATTACGTAAACTGGCAGGGGAGCAGGGATGTGAACTGGTTCGTGTAAGCATAGAAAGTGAAGGAATGCTGGAGTTTTTAACCTGCAGTTTGATTAATTCCTCAAAAATGAAGGGTATTTTTGTTACTGCTTCTGTAGCAACAGAAAAACTTAGTGAAATACTTAATTCAGTTTCTGTGCCTGTTGTGATCATTGGAAACAGCATTCCGGGTGTGGCGTGTGACAGGGTAAGCACTGCGAATGAAGAGGGTGCTTATAAGGCGACTATGCATCTGATTCGTTCGGGACATGAAAATATTGCGATTTTGTGCGGCAGTGAAGACAGGGAATTTAATCGTGAGCGGATTGAAGGGTATAAACGGGCATTGCGGGATAATCAGATTCCGATTCAGGATCAATATATTGTTGATGATCTGAAAGGTAAAGTATCTGTAAAGATTGCCCTGGATAAGCTTTTGAATGATGTACACCAGCCATCTGCTATTTTTGTGGCTAATCTGGATACCATATATCATGTTTATAATTATATTTCCGAGCATGAAATCGAGTGTCCAAAAGATCTTTCGGTTGTGTGCTTTAATGATTTTTCCTGGGCAACCCTGATAAATCCACCGACTACTACTGTGAAACAGGATGTAGGTCAGATCTGTAAAGAGGCTTTTTTGTGTATTCAGGATAGAATTAAAGAAATTCAAACGCAGTCAGAAAAAAGTGAAGCGAAGACTATTTTGCTTCCTAATCAGCTTTGCATCAGACGTTCTACCAGCGGGATTGGAAGAGGACCTTTTGGTGAAAGGGCAGGAGATATATCAGATTTAGTGTTGACAGAAGAAGAGCAGGAAGAATGTCAGAGACATACTTTTACTGCGGCAATGTCTTTTCATTATTCAGGAAAATCTCACTCTCTGCTTCTGGAAGAAGGAATCCGAAATATATTTGATAAATTCAATATTCAGATCATTGCAGTTGTAGATGCTCATTTTGATCCGGAATTACAGTCAAAGCAGCTCAGAAGCCTTAAGCTTCTGGAACCGGATATCTTGATATCAATTCCAACAGACACAAAAATCACATCACGGGCATACCATGAGATTGCAAGTGGAAAAACAAAAATGATATTTATGTCTAATATACCAAATGGTTTCAAGGCGAATGATTATGTAAGCTGTATTTCTGTCAATGAGCGTTCTCATGGAAGAAATATTGGCCGGGGACTTGGAGAAAATCTGAGAAAAATGCGCTTGACAAATGTTGGCATGATGAAACATAAATCAGAAGATTTCTATGCCACCAGACAAAGAGACAGTGCTGCAGAGCAGATTATTGTGGAAGAATTTCCGGAATTAAAAATCTGTGATACGAAAACCTTTGTTAAGGCAGAAGAAACATATGAATTAACAAAACAAATGTTAGAGGAACATCCTCAGATCGAGGGAATTTATGTTTCCTGGGATGCACCGGCAAAATATGTATTGAATGCCCTGACAGATATGGGGAGAGAAGATGTCATTGTATCAACTGGTGACCTGGAATATAACATTGCATTAAATCTGGCTAAGGGCGGAATGGTAAAAGCGATCAGTGCACAGATGCCGTACGAACAGGGAGAGGCAGTTGCGACTGTTGCAGTGAAAGCTCTTCTGGACGAAGTGGTGCCGTCCTATATTGGCGTGGAACCGGTGTATGTGGATCGGTATAATCTGCAGAAAGTCTGGCAGAAATCGTATAAAGAGCCTTTGCCTGAAGAGATTAAACAGGCTTTAAACTGGACTTGCCTGAATGAAATATAGAAAAATATAAGACGATTATAGAAAAATAGAAACAGGATCGACTTCTATTAGATATGCGAAAATAGAATGTCAGGTCCTGTTTTTTTATTTGCGAGAAAAATATAGTTAAATATAGAAAAATAAACAAAAACAAAAGGGGATAAATGTGAAAAGTGCCGAAGTGAATGATAATGCCAACCTTAGGATTGACAGCAAATAGAATAAATGATATAGTAAAGCTACAATAAATTTACGTAAATTTAACCAATCAGAAAAATATAGAAAAATGAAAGGTATAGGGTGCAGAAATGAAAATTGGGTATATGACAAATGCTTTTGGACCACTTGTTGGTGCCGGCGGTGGAGTAACTAGTGTGAAGGATATTCGTTACGTAACAATGACAGATGATGAGGCTACATTAGAGCAGATTACCAAGATTGGATTTAAGAGTATCGAAGTTCTGGAAGGCAATCTTACAAATTATGCGGATGATCCACAGGTGTTAATTGATATGCTGGCCAAATACGGTGCGGATATGATGAGTGTTTGTGTAGGAGCAAATTTCATTTATCAGGACGCATTGGAAGACGAAATGGTTCACTTAAGAGCAGTTGCTGAAATGGCAGCAAAGGTTGGCGTCAAATACTTTGTAATCTGTGGTGGTGCTATCAGAGGAAAAGGAATCCAGCCGGGTGATGTGGAACTTCTCGCAAAAGGCCTTTCAAAAGCAATGGAAATTACAGAAGAGTATGGACTTGTAGCATGTTTCCATCCTCATCTTGGATCTATCGCTGAGAAACCGGAAGAGATCGATGCACTCTTTGCAGCATCTGATATCAAGGTCTGCCCGGACCTGGCACACTTAAAAGCCGGCGGTTATGATCCGTTAACCTTTATCAAAAAATACTATGACAGAATTGCTTTCATTCATCTGAAAGATCTCCATGATAATGGTACATTTGCACCTCTTGGAACAGGAAATGTTGATAACAAAGGTGTCATCGAATATGTAAAGAGCAAAGGCTATGATGGAGACTGGTTAGTAGAATGTGATGCATGGCCAAATGATCCGGTTGCGGATTGTAAACAGTCTTATGAATACTTAAAAGGTTTATTATTTTAAATTTTAATTGGGGGATAACAAAATGAAAAAAAAATTAGTAGGAATGCTTGCAACAGCTACTTTATTAACAATGGCATTAGCAGGGAATGTACAGGCTGCAGAAATCCGTTCTGTGGGACCGGATGGTGAAGCGGCAGTAGATGCCTCCACTATTGAACTGACAGATGATCAGATCGCACAGATTAAAGAAGGCGGATATACAGCTGCAATCTGTCTGCACTATGGCGGAAACGACTGGTCAACTTCTCAGCAGAAGGGACTGGAAGATACTTTTGGAGAACTTGGTATTGAAATTGTGGCTGTAACAGATGCTAACTTCTCAGCAGAAACACAGGTATCTAATATTGAAACAGTTATGGCAAAAAAACCTGATATTCTCGTTTCAATTCCTACAGATGCTACTGCAACAGCAGATGCTTACAAACAGGCAGCAGCAGCTGGTATTAAAATTGTTTTCATGGATCAGAGAGCTGATGGTCTGGAAGCAGGAAAAGACTATGTAAGCGTTGTATCTGCAGATAACTATGGTAATGGATATGCATCAGGAACTGTTCTTGGAGATGCTTTAGGCGGAAAAGGAAAAGTTGCAATGGTTTACTATGATGCAAACTTTGCTCCTACAAACCAGCGTGATGAAGGTTTCCGCGATGCAATGAAAAATTATCCGGATATTGAAATTGTAACAGAGCAGGGCTTCACAGATGAATCCGGCTGTGCTGAACAGGGAGATGCTATTCTTACACAGTTCCCGAACATTGATGGTATTTATGCAAGCTGGGATGTGCCTATGGAAGGTGTTCTTTCCGCTGTAAGAGCAGCTGGTATGGAAGGAAAAGTTACTCTGGCATGTAATGACCTTGGTAATAACGTAGCGCGTGAGATCGCATCCGGAAATATTGCAGGTGGTGGTGCTCAGATGCCATATGATCAGGGTGTTGCAGAGGCAAAACTGGCAGCATTGGCACTTCTTGGCGAAGAAACACCTTCTTATGTAGCTGTTCCTGCTGAAACAGTTACTCATGAGAATGTACTGGAAGCATATACAGATGTATATCATGTTGAAACACCAGACTGGTTAAAAGAAGCTTATGTAGAGTAAGACAATTTCAAATAATAGATAGGGGAACAAAATGAGCCAAAGCATTTTAAAAATGGAGCAGATTGTAAAATCTTTTGGTGCAGTAAACGTATTAAAAGGCGTTGATTTTGATCTTGCAAAAGGTGAAGTGCATGCTCTTGTTGGCGGTAATGGAGCCGGAAAATCCACTCTGATGAAGATTATGACCGGTGTTTACACAAAAGACAGTGGAAAAATCATCATAAAGGGTGAAGAAAAAGAAATTAAAAGCACAAATGATGCAAAAGAAAATGGAATCGCTATGATTTTCCAGGAGATGTCCCTGGTTCCGAGTCTGACGATCGCAGAAAATATATTTCTGGGATATGAGCTGAAAAAGCATGGTATGCGAGATGTTAAATTGATGAAACAGGAAACAGAGAAGGTTTTAAAACGATTAGGTCTGGATTTAGATCCGGGTACACCGGTTTCAGAACTGAGTGTTGGTTTGTGTCAGATGGTAGAAATTGCCAAAGCCGTTTCCAAGAATGCATCTATTTTAGTTTTTGATGAGCCATCTGCAGCTTTATCTGATTCAGAAACGGAGTTCTTATTTAAGATGATCCGTCAGCTGAAAGAAGAAGGCGTATCCATGGTTTATATTTCTCACAGAATGAACGAAATACTTGAAATATGTGACAGAGTAACAGTTATTCGAGATGGGAAAAAGGTAATTACAGAAAAAGTAGAAAATCTGACAATGGAAGAGATCGTAGCTCAAATGATGGGAAATGAAGCAAAAGAAACAAAGTTTGAGTATGTTCCCAGAGAGTATGATTGCAACGCAGAGGATCTTCTTACTGTAAAACATTTAAAAATTAATGACAAAATCGATGATATTAACTTTAGCATCAAACCCGGCCAGATTCTTGGTCTGGCCGGTCTGATGGGAGCCGGCAGAACGGAAATCATGGAAACTCTGTTTGGTCTTAGAAAGGCTGTAAGTGGAAGTATTGAACTGGAAGGTAAAAAAGTTGAAATCAAAAGTCCTTCCGATGCAGTAGCCTGTGGTTTTGCACTGGTTCCGGAAGACAGAAGAAAAGAAGGATTGGTACTTTCGCATACCATTAAAGAAAATGCTATTCTTCCGATTTCTGCCCAGTTGGTAAAAAATGGGATATTTAATGATGATAAGGCAGCACATGATATCGTTGAAAAAAATATCCAGGATCTGGGAGTTGTAGCCGACAATATGAATCAGGAGATCAGGCTGCTCTCAGGTGGAAACCAGCAGAAGATTGTTATTGCAAAATGGTTAAATTCCAATCCTAAAATTTTTATGTTTGATGAGCCTACAGCAGGTGTTGATATCGTTGCGAAAGGTGAGATCATATCTATTATCAGAGAGTTTGCGGATAAGGGTGGCGCAGTAATTTTTGCTTCATCCGAATTAGCAGAAATGATGGCAATCTGTGATGACATCATAACAATTTTTGATGGAAAGATCACAGGAAGAATAGGCCGCAAAGAACTTATGAAAGAGGAGGAACTGCAACATGCAATCCAGAGGAAATAATAAAAAAATACAGATGAGCAAATATATGGTGTATATCGTTCTGGCAGTTGTATTTGTATTCTTCGCAATTACATTAAGAGATAACGGTTTCGCCAGCACACAGAACCTTTTAAACATTTTAAGACAGACAGCTATGATCTCAATTATGTCAGTAGCCGGTGTGTTTGTGTTAAGTGCAGGCCAGATTGACCTGACAGTTGGTTCTAACACAGCAATGAGTGCCATGTTAGTGGCTCTGGTTTTAAAGTCTACCAACAATATTTTCCTTGCTCTTATTGTTGCCCTGATTTTTGGTGTCGCAGTAGGTGTCATTAATGGTTTGCTTGTAACCAGATTAGGACTTCCTGCTTTCCTTGCTACTTTGGGAATGATGCAGGTGATCCGAGGTGCAGCAATGTGGATTACAAATACAGAGGCAGTGCCGATTTCAAATACAGTATTTAATACTATATTCGGTACAGGATTTGTGGGACCTATTTCTGTTCTGATCCTTTGGACTATTTTATTCTACATTTTAGGTTATATACTTTTCAACAGAACACCATTTGGAAAACATACTCTGGCAACAGGTGGAAATCAGATGGCTGCTCAGTATTCAGGAATAAAAGTACAGAGAATCAAGATGTATGTCTTTATGTTATCCGGAGCACTTTCTGCTTTTGCAGGTGTTCTGTATGCAGGACGTATGCAGTCAGGAAGATATTCCTTTGGTGACGGTGACGAAATGTCTGTAATCGCATCGGTTGTTCTCGGTGGAGCATCTATGGCAGGTGGAAGTGGTTCTATGATTGGAGCTCTTGCAGGATCTATTCTTATGGGAATGATCAGCAATGCTTTGATTCTTGCAAACCTCTCATCTGCACAGCAGAAGATGGTAAATGGTTTTATTATCATTGCAGCAGTTGCACTTAGCAACCTGGCGCAGAGAAAGAAATCAAATTAATTAAAGAAGATTTATAAAAGTAAAGATTGATATATGTGATTAAAATTAAAAATTAAAAAAATATTTATATTATGATGATTACGGAGGGTTAGATCATGAAAAAAATGAACATTGGTTTAGTAGGCGCTGGTTTTATGGGAAAAGCACACATGGTAGCATTTTCAAACATGCCAAAACTTTTTACAGATGCACCATTTATCCCTGTATTTAAAACAGTATGCGACATTGTTCCTGAAATCGCAGAGGATTTCAAAGAAAGATATGGGTTTGAAAAAGCATGTACAGACTGGATGGATATTATCAATGATCCTGAAATCGATATTGTAAGTGTTTGTACACCTAATAATCAACATGCAGCAGTTTCCATTGCAGCATTAAAAGCCGGAAAACATGTAATCTGTGAAAAACCGATCGCATCCACAACCGAAGATGCGAAAGCAATGGCTGAAGCAGCAGCAGAGGCAGCGAAAAAAGGTATAGTTTCCATGAATGGTTACCAGTACCGTCGTGTACCTGCAATTGATGAAGCGAAAAAGATCATTGAATCCGGAAGACTTGGCGAGCTGACAAATATCAGAACTCAGTATCTTCAGAGTTGGTCTGCAGACCCATCTTCTCCATTATCCTGGAGATTTGAAAAAGCAACTGCCGGAGCAGGAACACTTGGTGATATTGCTACACATGCACTGGATATTGCTCAGTATCTTGCAGGAAATATTTCTGAAGTTGTTTCTATTGTAAAAACATATATCACTGAACGTCCGGTACAGGAGGGCGGAGTTGACCTTCTTGGTACTGTAAAATTAGGACCGGATGCAAAGAGAAAACCGGTTGATGTTGACGACGAGGTAACAACACTTCTGAAATTTGAAAATGGAACTATCGGAAGCTGCGAAGCGACACGAATGGCATGGGGAAGAAACAACTATATTACATTAGAGGTTCATGGAACAAAGGGAAGCATTTCCTGGTGCTATGAACGTCTGAATGAGCTGAATGTATGCTATGGAATGGAAGATCAGGATGGAGAAAGAGGATTTAAAACAATCTACACAGGTCCTGCAAACCCACATGGCGATGTAACATGGAACATTCCGGGTATGAATATTGGATATGGTGAGTTAAAAGCAATTGAAATGTATGAATTTGGAAAAGCAATTGTGGAAGGATATCAGCCATCTACTAACTTTGGTGTTGGATACAGACTGGATCGAGTTTGTGATGCAATTCTTGAGTCCAATGAAACAGGTTCCTGGGTTAAAGTTAAATAAATGTGCGTAATTAAGTAGGAAAAACGCGATGATAAGAGTTGGAATAATCGGATATGGCTATATGGGCCAGTTACATAAAAAAAAGATAGTTCAAAGTGGTCAGGCAAGAGTAGTTGCAATTCTTGATAAAGAACAAAGACGACGAGAAGAAGGTCTGTCTGATGGATATCATGTATATTCGGAAAAACAGCTGGAAACATTTTTCAAAGAAACTATGGATCTTGTCATCGTGGCAACTAAAATTGAAGAACGTGCATATTATGCCACTCAGGCAATGACTGCCGGTTTCCACGTTTTATGTGAGAAACCGGTGGCCATGAATATGAAAGAACTTGAAGAGATAATTGCTATATCTGATAAAACAGGAAAAAAATTCACAGTACATCAGCCGAGACGCTTTGACCGGGATTATCTGATATTAAAAGAAGTGATCGACAGTCATGTGATCGGTGATGTTCATACCATAGAGTCACGTGTTCATGGAGAAAGAGGAATCCTTTTCGGATGGCGTGGCAGAGAAAAATCCGGTGGAGGCTTATTGAACGATTGGGGAACACATCTGATCGACCAATATTTGCAGTTGTTTCCGGAGGAAAAGGTAATTCGTATCGAATGCAGGCTGAGATCAATTCTTGTAGAAGATGTAGAAGATTATGTGGAATTAAATTTAACATTCTCAAATAATGTATATGCAAAAATCGTCTTGACAACATTTGCTTTATGTGAAATGCCGCGATGGTTTGCACTTGGCAACAGAGGAACTTTGCGTCTGGATGATATGACAGGAGAAAACGGAAGCATTGTTCGTCTGAAAACAGAAGTAGATGTTGAAGAGTTATCGAAAAGGGGAAGCGTTGCGCCCAGTCTGACGTTAGCACCTCTGGACAATCTTTATAAAGAGAAAATTCCTCTGCCAAATGAAGGCGATACGACTATGTGTTTCTGGAATAGTCTTATTGCTGCATTGAAGGGAGAAGGAGAGTTCCTGGTGAAAACGGAGGATACCATACGTCAAATGAAAATTCTGGAGGCAGCCAGGCTTTCAAGTGAGACAAATCAGAGTGTTGATGTAAATATTTGATGAAAGGAAATTGACTATGAAGTTTGGACTTTTAACAGCAATTCTTGAAGGTACAACATTTGAAGAAGCAGTTGACTTTGCAGCAGAGAATCAGCTGGAATGTCTTGAAGTTGCCTGCTGGCCAAATACAGGTGGGGCTAAGAGACGCTATGCTGGTGTATGTCATATTGATGCGGAAGCATTAACAGAAGAAAAAGCTAAAGAAATCATCCAGTACTGTAAAGAGAGAAATGTAGAGATTTCATCTCTGGGATACTATCCAAATACACTTGATCCGGATCTGGAAAAGAGAAAACAGTATATTGATCATATTTATGCATTGATAGATGCCAGCAGTATGTTAAATGTAAATATGGTTACAACATTTCTTGGAAGAGTACCGGACAAAAATGTTGAAGAAAACCTGGAAATTGTAAAAGAAGTATGGCCTCCGATCCTGGAATATGCGAAGGAAAAAGGCGTAAAAATCGCTATTGAAAACTGTCCTATGTGGTTTACTGCAGACGAATGGCCGGGAGGACAGAATCTGATGACTTCTCCGGAAAACTGGAGAAAAGTATTTGAAGTACTTCCGTACGATAATCTTGGCATAAATTATGATCCTTCTCATTTTGTATGGCAGCAGATTGATTACATTAAACCAATTTATGAGTTTAAAGATAAGATTTTCCATGTGCATTACAAAGATATCAAAATATACCAGGATAAATTAAATGATGTTGGTATTATGGCATATCCTTTGAAATACATGTCACCGAAATTATGTGGTCTTGGAGATGTTGACTGGGGCAAATATGTATCAGCATTAACAGACATTGGTTATCAGGGCTACAGTGTAATTGAAGTAGAAGATAAGGCTTTTGAAGGCAGTCTTGATAATGCTAAAAAAGCAGTGAAGCTGTCAGCAAAATATTTAAGAAATTTCGTTGGTTGATTTCGCAGCCGGACGGAAAGGAGAATAAAAATGGATCAGAATAATGCAAGTCCTAAAAAAATGAATGTCGGTTTGATTGGTGCAGGATTTATGGCTAAAGCTCATTCCATTGCATATGCTGGTATGCCTATGTTTTTCTGGCCGGCACCAATCATTCCGGTCAAAAAGATGATCGTTGATATGAATGAAGCAATTGCCAAAGAAGCTAAAGATAAGTTTGCTTTTGAATCTTATTCTACAGATTGGCATGATGTTGTAAATAATCCGGAGATTGATGTTGTGGATATCTGCACTCCGAATAATGTTCATGCTGAAATTGCAATTGCAGCTGCAAAGGCAGGAAAACATATTATCTGTGAAAAACCACTGGCATTAACTGTTGATCAGGCCAGAGAAATGTATCTTACTGCAAAAGAAAATAATATTAAAACATTAGTAGCTTTCAACTATCGAAAAACACCGGCTGTTCAGCTGGCTAAAAAATATATTGAAGAAGGCGCTATTGGTGAGATCCTTGATTTCAGAGGAACTTATTTACAGGATTGGTCAGCTGATCCGGAATCTCCGCTGTCCTGGAGATTCCAGAAAAATATTTGCGGAAGCGGAGCTCTTGGTGATATAGGAACTCATGTGGTAGATATGCTGAGATTTCTGGTAGGAGACTTTAAAAAGGTAAATGCAAGAACAGCAACCTATATTCCGGAACGTCCGGTTCAGAGCGGACTTACCGATAGTCTTGGAAATGCACGTCTCAACAAGGATACACCGAGAAAAGCAGTAGATGTAGATGATCAGTGTATGTTTATGATCGAATGTGAAAATGGAGCCTTTGGAAGCATTGAAGCAACAAGAAATGCATGGGGAAGAAATAATTATATTACATTTGAAATCCACGGAACATTAGGCTCTTTATATTTCAATTATGAACGTCGAGATGAGCTGCAGGTATGCTTTGCCAGTGATCCGGACGATCGTCGAGGATTCAGAACCATTTATACAGGACCAAATCATCCATATGGAAATGGACTGTGGCCGATTCCTGCTCTTGGTATTGGTTATACAGAAACTAAAATTGTAGAATGTTATGATTTCTTCAATGCTATTGCAAACGATACACAGGCAAGCCCGAATTTTGAAGATGGATATGAAATAGAACTGATTTCAGATGCAATCCTTAAATCAGCACAAACTCATACATGGGTAGATGTTCATTAATCGTTACTGTTCACTCCGTTCTCAGTAACATAGCCAAAATTCATTCCAGATTGCCTGCGGCAATGGAATTTTGGCTTGTATGTCT
>OCPQ01001226.1_pt1 | contig 11785 bp, 8 predicted proteins | sample 1538251 | NCBI WGS metagenome assembly OCPQ01 (sample SAMEA2580249, study PRJEB22360) | human gut metagenome | biome: human gut; feature: human-associated habitat; material: faeces | place: Denmark | collected 2008/2010 | reverse complement strand
CTTTCAGGCAGTTATAGAAGGCGATGATTGCGCTCTCTGCCTCTCGCTTTTCACCGGACACACTGCTCTGGTCAGAGGACCGCAGCTCATAGAATGCACTCTTGATCATCCCAAAGAGCATACCCTGTCCGAAACGTTCCGTTGTAGCACTACGCACCTTATCATCTAAGTTGTGCGCTTCATCCACGACAAGCAGATCAGCGGCGGCGTTAATCAGCCCGTCCTGACCGCGCCGGAGTTTCATGAGATGTTGGGTTAGAAAATCCTGATTGCACAGTACCACTCCATCCGTAAACTTTAATGCTGCGCGGACTTTGTAATATTTGCACTTCTTTTCACAGGAGCCGCAATTCTTCATGCTGAACCGCTGCACGTTTACCTTGTCCCAGACGCCTTGCGGCAAAACCTCCGGGAAATCCTTGCGTTCCTCATACCCTTGCTTGATTCCTTCTTTGAGCGCGTCCGGTGGGTCTGCTTTCGGGTCACACATATACTCATCTGCGCGTTTGTTGCAGAGATAATGGGTCTGTCCTTTTGCGAGGATGACATCTCTGTTCAGCCCAAGAAGGGGCATTACCGCGTGGACATCGCGCCAGAGCTGTTCTTGAAGCGCAATGGTCGAGGTTGCGATGATAACCGGCTTATTCATGCGTTTGCTGTACAGCAGCACCGGCACAAGATAGCCAAAGGACTTGCCAATGCCCACGCCAGCTTCAATCGCAAAATGCTGATCGTTTATGAGGGCGTCCACAATCTCAAAAGACATATCCTGCTGCCCCTCACGCATTTCCAATCCATGCTGCGGGGCTTCATCCCAAAAGAAGGTGCTGACTTGCTCACTCATGGAGTACAGCTCTGCTTTTCTGCGCTTTTTCCGTTCCTCCGATGTATTGAATCCAAAATAGAATCTGTTGTCCATCCACATTCCTCCCGGAATAGAAACCAAGGCTATCCGCGTTTCAGTTCAATGCTGACGTTTCCGTTCTCGTCGATAGTCAGCGTCATGTGCCTGATGTGCTTCTCATAGAACTGCCGCCGCTCTGCGGGAGACATTTCGATCCTGGTGTTTCGCAGAGCTGCATCAAACATATCGTTGACGTTCAGGTGAACGGAGTTGTCAATCCAGCGGTACATCTCCTTGAACAGTGCGTTTTTCTTGATGTCCTCGCTGTTGCCGGAGTAGAAGTCATCCAGATAGCAGTAGAATATCCCGGATTCTGCAAGTGCTGCCTTCATATCCGGTCCGCATTTTTCCCGCTCAATCATGACAAGGAATCTGGCGTCCGGTAAGGAAGAAATCAGCCCCCAGTAGTCGGAATCGCTTGAGACGATGACGAAGGAATCCACTTGCTTTTGGTAGTGTTCCTGACAGGCTCTTGCGGTGAGCTTGATGTCTACCAGTGATTTGTTCTGCTTGATCCGCTCAATCATGATATGTTCAACGGGGATGCGGGTGTAGTTTTCAAGAATCCGCCATGCCGTAGCGGTGTGTACGTCATCAAAGAGAATGATCGCCGTAATTTTCTGCATGACCTCATAATCAAGGTTTTTGAGCGTGGCGCACAGCTTGTACGGGTCAGAGTTTTCGCAGTCCACTACCAATACGGTCTTCTCACTGTCATCTATGAAGTCGTAGATATTGTTTTTTACAAAAGCCCCTGCATCGGAGACTTTACTGTATTCCGTGAAGGCGTCGCAATGCCATTGATAAAGCAGGGTAGCAAACTTCTTATCATTATAGAGGACATTGCCCTCGTCCATCGGTACCCAGTTGATGTACATTTGATAGGGGTAGTAGGAGAGACTTGCGTAATAGATGTCCGCAGCATCTTTCGTTCCGTCCTCTGTCAAGCCGTTTGGCATGATGAACAGCTCTTTTATGTACGTCCAGTTAATCCAGATTGGAAAGAGGCTTTTGCAGTTGTTAATGCGGTCTGAAATCAGCCGGTTAATCTCGATAATGTGGTGGCAGAGCTTTGTACTCGACTTTTTGATAAAGCTGATTCCGTCGTTTGAAAGCTGCTGCATACTGGAAGCCGGGATGATCTCTGGCATTGAAAGCAGCCCTCGATACTCCATCCGCATGATGTCATTTATTTTCCGGTAGTTGCGCTCAATGGCGGTGCGGATGATACAGAGATTGCGAATGATACGGGCATTTTTATCCTGTTCAAGCCGGTCGTATATCTCTATCTTCGGCGGCTCGTGTTCATTTTGAAAAATACGGAGCGGGACGCCGATCAGATATGCTACCTTTGACACAAGTTCATAAGTGCTGTCTTTGTAGGCAATCTGTTCTCCGGCATATTCGACGCCATTCAACATGACTGAATTGCCCATGATCTACTCCTTTCGATGGAACGCGGGTTATTGAGCGTACTTTTTGAAGTTTTCAGCTTGTTCCAGAACCTCCTTGTAGACATCATCAATGGTTACGGGGGGATAGTCAAATTCATCCAGTAGCAGTATGAGGTCAACTTGCAGATTTGCCTTAATGTCATCACGGGTAGACCAGTCGGTGTATTTAGCTTTGTCATCGACAATAATCTTAATCCGCTTTGACAATTCAATCATCTTATCGTCCGGGTACTCGAACTCATACTTCTTGGCAACCGCCTTGAGAATGTCATAAAAGGCTTTTTCCTCGTAGTCAATTCCCATGCCCTTGAAGGAGTCTTTTTCCTTTTTGAGTTCTTCAAGGAGCTTCGCAAGCTGCTCCGCCACATCGTCAAGAACTTCATTAGCAAAAGCCTCATCACGACGGCGATTGTTGTACTCATCAACAACCCGCTTGAGACGGTCAGAGAACTCCATGCCCATGATACGGTTGACCTTTTTATACTCATCAATCGCCTGAGAGAGAAGCCGCTGCAATACCTTGATTTTAGTGTTCGGTAATTGGATCGCGTTGATCTTATCCAGATACTCGTCGCTGAAAATATCAACAGAGATATGCTTTCCTGTTTCAAACAATTCCTCTATACCATCAGATTGAATTGCACCTTCAAGAAGTTCACGGACGCGGGCATTCATTTGTGAAATGTCAGGGGCATCGCCCTTTGTGAGTTTGAAAAGAATAGAGCGCACAGCACAGTAGAAGTGCAGATAGTCCTTTTCTTTATCAGAGATAGCCTCACTTGAACTGCATAGGTTGAACGCTTGTTTCATGCGTTTGACTGCCGCCATAAAGCGAGTTTCCAAATCCTCCGTGAGCTGTACATACTCAACAGCACGATTGAGGCAAGCAAGCTGCTCTTTCGGTGAGCCGTTGAAGTAATCCGTGCTATTGAAGTTGTGGAACATCTGAGCCAAGACATCGAGCTGGTCTTTAACAATCGTGATAGACTGCTCGACGCCTTCAAACTCATCGCTCTCAAAGTTGGTGTACTTCTTGAGGGCGAGATTCATATTCTTCTTAATGCCAATGTAGTCCACGATCAAGCCCTTATCCTTGCCGGTATAGACGCGGTTGACGCGGGAAATCGTCTGGATAAGGCTGTGCTGCTGGATGGGCTTGTCGATGTAGATTGTGTCAAGTGCCGGTACGTCGAAGCCAGTAAGCCACATATCAACAACGATAGCAATTTTGAAGTTTGATTTAACGTTCTTAAACTGACGGTCAAACTCCTTGCGATCATCCTTCGTTCCCAGCATTTCATAAAGCTCAGGCTCGTCATCTTTATTTCGCGTCATGATGAGCTTGATCTTCTCAATGGGCTTGAGTTCTTTTCGTTCTTTTTCTGTCAGCTCAATTCCGTCAGGGCAGACCTTTTTCTCTGCCCATTCCGGTCTCATCCCGACAACAATCTGATAAAAAGCGTATGCTATTTTGCGATTGGAACAGACAAACATTGCTTTTCCTGCAACGGTAGCTCCTTCGGCAACGCGGGTCTCATAGTGGTTGATAAAGTCCTCCGCAACCGCGTGAAGTCGGTCAGGATCGCCGATTATTGCATCAATATGAGCAACCGCCTTCTGGCTTTCCTCAATCTGATGCTCATTTGCGCCTTCAACAGCACAACGGTCATAATAATCTTCAATTTCCCGAACCTTTGCTTGATCAAGCGTAACCCGCGCAGCGCGTCCGTCGTAGACAAGGTTGACTGTGATACCATCTTTGACTGCCTCTGTCATTGTGTAGGCATCAACAACCGGACCGAAGACTTCAATTGTGCCATCTACGGGCGTACCAGTAAAACCAACATAGGTTGCATTGGGGAGAGAATCGTGTAGGTACTTTGCGAATCCATAGCTTCGCTCTACACCTTCGGCAGTGACCTTGACTTTCTGATCGAGGTTTATCTGACTACGGTGTGCCTCATCGGATATACAGATTACATTCGCTCTATCCGTCAGAAGCTCCAAGTCCTCGGTGAACTTCTGGATGGTGGTCATGTACACCCCGCCGCTTGTCCTGCCTTGAAGTTCCTGACGCAGCTTTTCGCGGGAATCAATGCTCACAACGGTTTCGTCACCAATGTACTTCTTGGATGCTACAAACTGCTTTGATAGCTGGTCATCCAAATCCGTTCGGTCGGTGATAATCAGGATTGTAGGGCTATGGAAGAAGGTACTCTTCATAAGCATTCTTGTGAGGAAGAGCATAGTATAGCTTTTTCCGCAGCCTGTCGCGCCGAAGTATGTGCCGCCCTTGCCGTCCCCCTCCGGTCTGAGATGTGCCTTGATATTCTCAAACAGCTTGACCGCAGCAAAATACTGAGGATAGCGGCAGACGATTTTGAGGTCTTTGTCCGAGCTATCAGGGAAATAGACAAAATCCTTGATGACTGCCAAAAGCCGTTCTTTGCGGAACAGTCCGCTTACCATAGTTACAAGGGAATTGATGCCGTCCAATTCCTTATCGTCAGCTTCAATCTTTCTCCACGCATAGAAGAAGTCATACGGGGAGAAGAAGGAACCGTATTTATTATTTGCACCATCGCTTATGACGACGAAGGCGTTATACTTGAAGAGTTCAGGAATATCACGGCGATAACGCACGGTAAGCTGAGTATAGGCGTCCATGATCGTTGTGTTTTCTTTGACTGCGCTCTTGAACTCAAGCACAACAACTGGAATGCCGTTGATGAATACAATCCCGTCCGGTATGCGTAGCTGGTTGTTGATGCCTTCAATTTCAAATTGGTTAACGATCTTGAACACGTTTTTCTCTGGCTCATCAAAGTCAATCAACTCAATGTAAAGGTCTTTCTTTGTGTGATCTTCGCGGTTGAAGATGAAGCCGTCACAAACCATTTTGCAGACTGCTTTGTTTGCTTCGTAGATCGTGCCGGAAATAGACCTCAGGCGAAGGATGATGCTATCAACTTCGCTTGGGGTAAGTCCCTCTGAGGCATACCTGTTCAGGAGGTATTTCCGCAGATCGTCGATAAGCAGAACCTCAGAGCGTTCACGGTGGATCTGCTCACCATTCAAATAGATATACCCTTCATCTTGAAACAAATCCATGATGGACATTTCAAGAGAATGCTCATTGAAGTTCGCCATTATCATTTCCCCCTCACTGTATCATCTGTTTTTTCCGCACATCGGGACACTTGGATTTGAGAAAACCAATCCATTCCTCCCATTCCGCATTTGAAGCATCAATTATATCTTCTTCATACTGGTCTAAGACGCTCATTAAAGCAGGAAGGACGGGAAGCTGATCCCTATTGAGCCAAAACTCTGGCAACTCATGCGCACAATCTAAGTCGGTATTTATCGATTCGATGCTGTCGCAGATAGACTTGAGAATGACTGTGGGGCTTGCGTTATCAGCCCATTCGCCCGGAAGTGCATAACGGTAGTAACCCATCAATGCCCAAGCCATTTCCCACTTGAAATAACCAACATACTCTGTTCCCAAGCCAAAGAACGATTTCCACTTCACGGATAGAGCTTGTGCGCACTTATATAGATTCATCTTATCCATAATCGTTCTCTCCTATAAATGATAATTTAGAAGCGACTATCCAAGCGGCTTTTGATAAGGCATTTCATGATGCCGGAGTTAGCCTCCCGGAGACAATTATTAAGCAAAACAAAGTCCCTCAAGGTTGGACAGACGCGACGGTTGGTGACTTTGCATCTGTTCAAACGGGACCATTTGGTAGCCAGCTTCACAACGAAGACTATGTAGAATCAGGTACACCAATTATTACGGTCGAACACATGGATGGGAAATACATCGCCCACAGGAACCTTCCGCTTGTCTCGCAAAATGATGTTGATCGTCTACGGAAATATGATCTTCACACCGGAGATATTGTTTTTAGTCGCGTTGGTTCCGTGGATCGAGCAGTTATGGTTTCACAACACGAAGATGGTTGGTTATTTTCAGGGCGGTGTCTTCGTGTTAGACCATACGATCCTAATACCGGCAGCTACTTTTTGTGGTGGTTCAACCAACCTGTAATCCGTCAGCTTGTCACTGCTTCCGCAGTAGGTGCAACCATGCCATCAATAAACACAAGCATTCTAAATAGTATTAGGATTGTTTTCCCGCAGAAGGACATTGTGACGCAATTCTGCAAAATGGCGGATGGCTTGATTGAGATTATTGCAACCAATCTTGAGGAAATCCGTAAACTCAACGATGCCCGCGAATATATTCAACTGTCCCTAAGCCGCTAAATTATCATTTATACGCCGTTTTAGCTCGATCCGCTCCGTAATGGTCTGATACGCCTTCACAATGCTGCGCTGTTTGTCAATAGAGGGGACAGGTAGCTCTACCTTGCACATTTCATCCCAGTCCATTATTTCCCGGACGCTACCGTGAGACTTAAAACGTGCGTAACGATCAAACTCCGGTCTGCTGAACCAGAGCATTAGGTATTCGGGCAGTAGCTCGTTTTCATCTTTCACTTCAAAAACGGTATAGATATTGCTGACAAGCCCCTCATCATAATCCATTAGAAGAGCAATACCAATTTTGTCTCCACGCCGAGAAGTATCTGGAATGTAGGTAAACTGCCCCCGTTTGACTACCTTGTATTTCGTAAAGTCGGTACCAATCGTGTTTGCAATAGAGGGAATGAACATCTTTTGGACGGAAACACCAAAAAGGTTTTCCTCTTTTCCGTCTGTGTTCCTGACATCGACTTGGCGAATGAAGTCTCCAAGCAGCCTATATCCTTCTTTCATTGTGACACCTCACCCTATGTATTTTCTGTGTGCCAGCTTGACATTTTGCTGTTTGACCATAGCGTAGTGCATAGTCGTGTCGATTTTCTGATGCCCTAAGAGCTGCTGGACTTGCTCTATGGGCATTCCTTTGTCTATGGCTGATGTTGCCAATGTTCTTCGGAACTTATGTGGATGGACACGAGGCAAATGTAGCCTTTTTCCCAGCTCTCGAAGCCGTCTTTCTACACCGCCGATCTGCAAACGGTCGTGCGGTGCAGTCAAAGAGACGAATAACGCTGAACAGGTGTCTGTGCGGCTTTCCAGATAGTTTTGGAGATGGATTTTTGTCCTGGCATCGAAATAAACGATCCGTTCCTTACTCCCTTTTCCGAAAACAACGCATTCCCGTTCATTGAAGTTGATATCATCGCGGTTAAGGGCAACCATCTCACCAACACGCATTCCAGAGGACGCAAGAAGGTCTATCATCGCAAGATCGCGGACATTGCAGCAGTTGTCCCGCATGATTTCCAATGCCTCGTCGGTGTAAGTTTCCTTGATCACTTTTGCTGTTTTTACCTTGTGAATCCGGCGCACCGGACTTTTCACGATGTAGTCCTCGTCTTCAAGCCACGAAAAGTAGCTGGACAAAATGCGGCGGATATTATCTATTGTGACCTTGCTTGACTTACGGTTTGCCTGATACTCTGTTAGGTACTTTCGCAAGTCCTCAGTTACGATCTCTTGTGGTTCTTTGTCAATGCCGGATAGCATTGACACAATGGTCTGACGGTAATAGCTCAAGGTTTTTTCTGAGCAGCCTTCAATGCGTTTTGCGTTGATGAAACAGGCAACCGTATCAACCTTTGCACTGTCTACCATACCTGCGCTGCGGCTCAACTCTACGCCACTCAACACCCCTTCAAGGACGCCTTGAAGCTGTTTTAATTGTGCGTTGTTCAGATACGGAAGCATCTGACGCTGCACTTCTCGAATTAGTTGTTCTTTCATTGTCGTATCTCCTTTGAATATTCTCAGAGAACGACTTTACAGTGGCAGTTCTTAGGGTAAAACTCTCGCCACTGGTGAGAGTAATGGACGGTAAATGATAATTTAGCGGCTTGATAACATCTTCACCATAGTATCTTTGACCTCGTGGAGCTTTGATATTTCCGTTTCATTAGACTCGATAACTCCGAGAAACGAGGAAATCTTTGTGTTGAACTCTGGCAGACTTTGCTTATTAGGAATAGAAAGCTCAAATTCCCCTAAAAGCGGAGGATTTGCTTGCGGTTGAGCTGAACCCCCAGCGTTCGTCTGAACAAAATCAAGGAACTCGGAAGATGTAATTGCAAGTCCAAAGTAGTATCTGTATTCGTCATCAATGGGTCTTATTCTAACAAGGAACGATGCAAATACAGAATCGGGAATATTTCTGCCGACCATTTTAGCATACCCCACGGTTGCTCCTGTCCGAGCTACAACGACATCGCCTTCCGAGAGAACATATTTTTCATGATTTCCCTCGCTGATTGGACAATATGGTACACCATTCCAATCAATATAATTCTGAGCGATGTCTGTTATACGTAAGAACTTCGGTCCAACTGGTTCGGTGGTAGCTGTTTCAGTGTAACCGTACTGCATAACTGAGTAATCTTTGAGTTTGCCTGTTATTGAAGCGTTATTTGCTGTATATTCCTTGAAATATGCTCGCATTTGAGCCGCTAAATTATCATTTTCCGCTCTCTTCAAAGCAATGCGGTCGGTAATTGCACGGTAGGACTCGACGATCTCACATTGTCTCGCATAGGAGGGAACAGGGAGCTTTATACGGCAAAGATCGTCCCATGTAATTCCGCCTCGAACACTCCCGTCCGTCATGAACCAGCACTCACGGTCAAACTCCGGTCTACGAAACCACATCATCAAATACTCTTCATTTAAGACATCGCGGTCAATAATCTCAAACATGAAATACGCCGGAGAAACTATTGCGGCGTTGTCTTTCTCATAGAGCGCAATCGGAAGACGTTCATCGCGTCCAACGTGCATTGGGTTACAGGCAAATAGCCCCTTGCTGATCAGTTTATACCGACTCAAATCTGTGCCAATTACATTTGCGACGGAAGGCATAAACTCTTTGTCGATGCTTATGCCAAGAACAGTGCTGGTGACTTCCTCGGAGTTTCGATAATCAACAAGCCGAATGTGTTTACCAAGAGGTTCATAATTCGATTTCATAGCCCAACTCCTTAAATACAGTCAACAGGTCAGCCTTCGACTTCTCTTCTGCAACAAGCAGCTCACGAAGCTCACTTTGCAGCGTCTTCATTTTCGTATCAAAGTCGATGTTCTCATCGCGGTTTACAAACTCAATGTAACGGCTCGGAACAAGGGTAAAGCCCTTTTCAGCAACCTCATCGAAGGATGCGCTGTAACAAAATTCAGGCACATTCTGATAAGTTTCTTCATAGCCTTCCTGCTGCCATGCGTGATAGACGCCCGTGACTTTTGCACGGTCTTCTTCTGTCAGTTCAATATACTTCTTTTCATAAGGGCTTCCCATTTGCCGCAAGTCCATGAAAAGGATCTCGCGCTCACGGTTACGGAAGCGTTTTACTTCACCGTTTTCTTCAACCACACGAGCCTTTTTATTCTTGTTCAGAATCCAAAGCGTAACGCTGATGTCCGTGGTGTAGAAGAGGTTTCGGGGAAGAATGATGATTGCTTCGACGAGATTGTTCTCGATGAGCTGACGGCGGATTTTTAACTCTGTACCATCGTCAGATAGTGCGCCGTTTGCAAGCAGGAAACCGGCAACACCGTTCTGAGAGAGCTTTGAAACAATGTTCAGAATCCAGCCATAGTTTGCGTTACTCGTGGGCGGAACTTCATAGCCGTCCCAGCGCGGATCATCAATCAGCTCATTATCACCACGCCATTCTTTCTGATTAAATGGCGGGTTTGCCATAATGTAATCTGCCTTGAGGTCCTTGTGCTGGTCATTGGTGAATGTGTTCGCTGCCATTTCTCCGAGGTTTGCAGAGATGCCGCGAATAGCCAGATTCATTTTGCACAGCTTGTACGTCGTGTTTGTATATTCCTGACCATAGATAGAGACCTTCTTCTTGTTGCCGTGATGTGCCTCCACGAACTTCATTGACTGTACGAACATACCGCCAGAACCGCAGCATGGGTCGTAGAGAATGCCATCATACGGTTCAATCATTTCTGCAATCAAATTGACAATACACTTCGGCGTATAGAACTCGCCCTTGCCCTTGCCTTCCGCAAGAGCAAACTTGCTCAGGAAGTATTCGTAGACCCGCCCGATAATGTCATTCTCTTTATCGCCGGTGTTGATCTTATCAATCTCGTCCAGCAGTGATGCCAGCTTTGCTGTGTCGATGTGAAGACGTGAGTAGTAGTTGTCCGGCAGTGCGCCTTTCAGTGCAGGATTCGCTTTCTCAATCGTATAGAGGGCGGTGTCGATTTTCAGCGCAATGTCATCCTGTTTCGCATTCTCCATGATGAAAGACCAACGGCTGATCTCAGGCAGGAAGAACACGTTGTCCTTCGTATAGAAGGCAACATTGTCAACAAACTTCTCACCGTATTTTTCAGAAATAGCTTTCCTTTGTGCCTCAAACTTATCGCTGGCAAACTTCAAAAAGAAGAGACTGAGAACGACGTGTTTGTATTCTGCTGGCTCAACAGAACCACGGAGTTTATCTGCGGACTTCCACAGAGCTTCCTCCATAGAAATCTCCTTCTTCGGTGCCGATGCGGCTCGTGCCATATCAAAATCCTCCCTGTGTATTTATCTAACCTATTCTACAAAAAGAGCTGTACGAAAAACCGGACTCAGTTCTTGTCCGTTCGCACAGCCTCACATATATCTCCGATGTCACAGTTCAAGTAATCACAAATGCGCAGCAAAATAGAGAGGGACACTTCTTCCCCCTTATTCAGTTTTGTCCATGTTCCGGCAGACAGCCCTACTTCATGTCGTAGAGAAGCCTTCTTTATGTCGCGTTCCAGAAGAAGCATCCATAGTTTCTTATAGCTTATGCGCACGGCAACCATCCTTTCGCTTGCTTGCATTCAACATCGCATATAATATTATACTGGATTTCATTCTCAAAAGCAATCCGTTGATGCAGAAATTAAAGAAAAAGTTTCAATTTCTCGAACCTTCTCTCAAGGACGAAGGGCATCTCCGGTCAACAGGAGATGCCCTGCTTTTGAAGAGATTATTCGCGCTGTGTGCTGCGCAGATGATCACGGTCATGGTCAACAGAAGGAGCGAGAAACGTATCAACATTAGACTTGATCGTCTCTATTTGCTTTACTTCTTTTTTGAGCTTCGCACGTTCATCATAAAGCCGCTGCTGCTCTTCAAGAAGTCTCTGCTGTTCCGCTTGCAGTGTCTTCAAGCTCGGCAATTTTTCATCGCCCTGCATGGCAAGCAGTGTACTCCGCGCTGCCTCAAAGATCACAAGCTCGGCTTCGTGCTTTGCCTTGAAACTCGGCTTGTCTTTCGCCTTCTGGAAGGCGTCATACACGGGCTTGAGGCGCTGATAGTTGGAGATGTTTTTGATGAGCGGCTGGACTTCCCGCAGTCGCGCTTCAACGCCTTTCAGCTCCTTGC
>OCPQ01001215.1_pt1 | contig 11838 bp, 8 predicted proteins | sample 1538251 | NCBI WGS metagenome assembly OCPQ01 (sample SAMEA2580249, study PRJEB22360) | human gut metagenome | biome: human gut; feature: human-associated habitat; material: faeces | place: Denmark | collected 2008/2010 | reverse complement strand
ACATACATTCTCTGATAGCTTTCGCCATCCGTTTTACACCTTCGATGATTTTCTCTTCCGGCATATTGGAAAAATTGATACGCATATTACGGTCAGTTTTACCATTAGGGTAGAAAGCATCACCGGTAACGCCGGCAACCTTCATCTCGATACATTTGTGGAAAACCTTATCAGCACTGCAGCCCTGCGGGAAAGTCAGCCACAGGAACAACCCGCCTTCAGGATGTGTCCATTCCGTACCTGCCGGAAATTCTTCCGCCATAGTTTTTAAAATCAGATCGCGGCGTTTTTTATAAAGGGCTTTGATCTCTTCAACATGCTTATCCAAATCATAATTTTCCATATAAGCGTCAGCTATCCCCTGGTCAAAATTAGAGGTATGCAGATCGGCGCTTTGTTTGATTTTTACATATTCACTGACAACGTCCTTAGAGGCAGCGACCCAGCCTAAACGCAGTCCCGGACAGAAAATCTTGGAAAAAGTGCCGAGGAACATAACCAGACCTTTGGTATCCATAGATTTTAAGGACGGTAATATCTCCCCTTCATAACGCAGCTCGCCATAAGGGTTGTCTTCCAGCACAGGCAGATTATGTTTGTTGATCACTTCCATAAACTTTTTGCGGCGTTCCAAACTCCAGGTACGACCGGTCGGATTTTGGAAATCGGGGATAACATAAATAAATTTACAACGGTCGGTAGTGCTTAAGATTTTGTCCAATTCTTCCGGAATCAGACCAACATTATCAGTTGGCACTTCTACAAAAGTAGGCTCATAGGCATTAAAGGCATTAAGTGCACCCAAATAAGAAGGACTTTCACATAAAACAACATCACCGGGATCAAGGAACAATTTACCTGCAAAATCGAGACACTGCTGTGAACCGGTAGTGATCAAAATCTCATCCGGATCAACCTCAGTATGATATTTATCTTTCATTCTGGCAGCAATTTTAGCCCTCAGAGTCGGACGCCCTTCGGTCGTGGCATACTGCAGCAGCTGCTGACCTTCTTTTTCCACCAGGTCATGTGATACTTTAGCTATTTCTTTCACCGGAAACAGTTCCGGTGCCGGTAAACCGCCGGCAAACGAAATAATATCCGGCTGTGCCGTCAATTTTAACAGTTCACGGATTTCAGACGATTGCATACGTTCCATACGTTTAGCAAATTTCATAAGTTCTTCCCCTCCAACATTATTAGTTTGTACAATAATAGTAGCTACTTTGTACGTTTATAATTAAAAATTCTATCACTCTTACTGGAGCAAGTCAACGTATAAAATCAAAACGCAACAACTTTCTCGATTATTTGTTTACATTTGTCTTTTTAAAGCGTACCTTTTGCATCATAGAATAAAAAAGAGCGGCTTTTAGCCGCCCTTTTATTATTCTTAGTACATACCACGATATTTCATAGCTTCTGCCAAATGGCCCAAAGCTACAATATAAGCCGCTGTACGCATATTAACTTTATGCTCCTTGGCGGTATCGTAAACTTTCTTGAAAGCATCTATCATCAGACTTTCCTGTTTTTCGATAACTTCTTCTTCAGTCCAGAAATAACGATACAGGTTTTGTACCCATTCGAAATAACTTACAGTTACACCGCCGCCATTAGCGAGGATATCAGGTACAACGAGAATACCTTTTTTGTCAAGAATCTTATCTGCATCAGGAGTTGTCGGTCCGTTAGCACCTTCAACGATTACCTTGGCCTGTACCTTGGCTGCGTTGGCTTTAGTCAGCTGCAGTTCCATTGCACACGGAGCAAGGATCGTAACATCCATAGCCAGCAGTTCTTCATTGCTGATGGGTTTTGAACCTTTATAACCAACAACGCTGCCTGTTTTCTGCAGATGTTTTTCAACATCATAAGGATTCATACCTTTGGGATTATGGATGGCACCGTTGATATCACTTAAAGCAACGATCTTTACACCCATATCATGGATCAGTTTAGCAGTCCAGCTGCCAACATTACCAAATCCCTGCACAGCGCAGGTAGCCTGTGCTGGCTATATACCCAAAGCTTTGATAGCCTCGCCGGCAGCTACCATAACGCCGCGTCCGGTAGCTGCGTTTCTGCCTAAAGAACCACCCAGACAGATCGGTTTGCCGGTAACGAAACCCGGTTCAAACTGGCCTTTAATCTTGCTGAATTCATCCATCATCCAGCCCATGATTTTAGCATTGGTATTCATATCAGGTGCCGGGATATCCATTTTCTCGCCGATGATCGGAGCGATCCTGTCAATAAAGCCGCGAGTCAAGCCTTCCAGTTCTCTTTCAGAAAGTTTAGAAGGATCAACAACTATGCCGCCTTTGCCGCCGCCGTAAGGTAAACCTGCAACTGCGCATTTGCAGGTCATCCAGAAAGCCAGAGTCTTTACTTCGTCCATGTTGACTCCGGGATGATAACGAACGCCGCCTTTAGCCGGCCCCATAATGGTGCTGTGCTGACTGCGATAACCGGTAAATACTTTTGTAGTTCCATCGTCCATACGAACAGGAATGGAAACCTCCAGAGTACGTTCAGGAGTTGCGATAATGTCCGCAGCACTCGGGTCAAGTTTCATGACCTCAATTGCTTTGTTCAGAGGAATTTTTGCCATTTCAAACAGATTCATAATGATGCCTCCTTTAAATATTTTTTAATTTAAGCATAATTTTATTACATTTCTAGTTATCCCTACATTCCAAAATACATAGTTGAATTTTGTATAATGTATCCCCTCAGCTTTATTATAACTCTAAGCACAAGCGGCAGTCTAGCTATTTTTATACGCACAAAGAAAATTTTTTGAAAATTTTAGCAATTTATACACTTTCTGCAAATTTATGCATTTTTAATATTTTCCACATCACAAACGAGGAAATTCCTCGTAAAGCTTCCCAAAATCCAAACCGCAAACGACCTTATTTTTGTATTGTTCCCGTAAATCTTCCATGCCATTGCGCAAATGCTTCGAACTGATACCATATTCTATTGAAAGATAGGCTTCCACAAAAGCTGCCAGATGGTCGCAGCATTTTAACACAGTACCATCAACGGCCCTATATCCCTTACCGTTCTCATTATATTTTAGCCCAATCTCTTCCGGCCTGCAGGTAATCTTCTCACCGTCAACAACAGCCCGGTTACTGAATTCATCTTCAGTAAAGTACAGGATATCCTCATGCCAGCTATGCGGTAGCAGCGGCAGCAATTTTTCTGCAACCTGACGTTTTTCAATATCCTTGATCAGATCGTCCAGCCCCTGGATTGAGCGTTTGATCGGCGAAATAATGTCGCGGGTCAGCACCTCAGGCAGGTCGTGGAATAATCCACACAGAAAATCATTGACGATACGCTCATCTGAAGCCTGCATTTTTACAGCACAGAAATATGCCAGAGCAGCTACGATCAGCACATGGCCCATTACTGAAGTTTCCGGCACACGCGGAGACTGCGCCCAGCGTTTCTGAAAACGCAGCTGACCTACCAGATCAACAAACTTGCTGGTTTTACCTTTCAGCGACAATTTCTGCACTCCTGCAAGATCATAGTGATCCTCGATCTCACTTTCTATAGCCGCTTTCGTTTCCTCAACACCGTAAATGCCCTGATTGAAATGATAAATAATACCAAATTCCCACTGAGTGGCCAGATAATGTGCAGCACGCAGAAGTTTCTTTTCCAGATAATTTTCCTGTGGTTCATCAAAATGTCTCTGCATTTTAGCCATAAAAACAGGATCCAGATCAGGTATCCGCTGCCGCAGTTCCTCATAAACCCAACTATTGAGTTTTTTACCATGCACACGCATCAATTCATGGAACACCGGCGGCTTGATATCAGTCAGCACGATCCGATGCAGAAATTCAAAAATACCGCCTTCGATCAGTACTCGCCAGTTCAGTTTTGCCTGATGATCCTGCTCCTCATACTTTGCAAGCACATACAAAATCATCATTTTATGCGCTTGCTTATCCAGCTCCGTGAAGCCGTTAGGACGGATGTGATCGTTCCAGCGCTGAATGTGCGCCGCTTCATATAAAAATTCTACAAAAACCTTATTCAGCATTTACTTCCAATCCTTTCATTATTTATAAAGCAGATACGGCCGCACCTGCTCAGCAAACTCCTGTGCTTCCCTGTCCCAACGCGGCAGCAGGCGCTCTAATGGCACCCCCACGCGCAAAGCCGTTTCGCCCAGGGCAATATCTATTTTATAGCCTTTACCGCCATAGCGGGCCGGGTAAACAACCTTGTCAGGATACAGTTCTTCAATGCAGCGCAGGATATTCGCCCCGGTAAGCGCGGCACGATATATATCCGCATCAGTAATATAAATTTCCACACCCTGGCACAGCTCTTTTGCAAACGCTCCGTAAGCTGGAATAAAAGCCGCCGGTCTGAAATACACGCCTGGCAGCTGCAAACTGTTCAATTTATCCGCAACCGCATCTTTTTCAGCAAAGGGAGCACCTACATAATAAAATGGTTTTGTTGTTCCGATACCAACCGAAAGGTTAGTATCCCCCAAAATACCCGTAGTCACGTAATATAAAGCCGTAGCAGCTGTAGGTATCTGCGGCGAAGTGCCTACCCACGGCAGCCCCGTATCCTGCCAGTACATTTTCCGCTGCCAGCCCTTCATCGGAATCACCGTCAAATCAAGGCCAAGCTTCTGCGTATCGTTGATATATCTGGCATATTCCCCGATAGTCAGTCCATGACGCAGAGGCACCGGATAAAGGCCGATAAAGCTTGCCTGTTCTTGACGCAGCAGCGGCCCCTCCATCAATCCCCCAATCGGGTTGGGACGGTCGAAAACAACAAACTTTTTACCGGCTTTAGCACATTCTTCCATAGCATAGGCCATAGTTGAAACATAAGTATAATGCCGGGCACCCACATCCTGAATATCAACAGTCATCACATCGATCGCATCCAGCATTGCCGGCGTTGGCCGTCTTGCCGCTCCATACAGACTGTATACCTTCACACCTTTGTATTCAGCGCCGTCCACATCGTCTCCGGCAGCCACGGCGCCGAACAAACCATGCTCCGGCACAAAAATCCCTGTCAGATCAGTATGCGCCAGTAAAATATCCTCACTGCTGCGCAGCTTACTGTCAACACCGGTCTGATTTGTAATCAGACCCACACGCTTCCCTGCAAACAGCTGCTCATACTCGCCGATGCGTTCGATCCCTAACGTTACCGTCGGTCCATGCACAGATTTTTTATCCTGATCACGCCTGCCGGCATCAGCGCAGCCGGTTATTAAAACAACTACCAACAAAATCAATGCCAGTATCAATCGTTTCATTAATAAAAAGCCTCCAAATTTTGGAATTTTTCCGCAAAAAATCATCAAAAACTGTCATTATTGCGTATGAGTATCAATATTCTCTGTTTTTTAGCAAAATACCTCTAAATTTTACAAAAAATTATTGAATTTTTGGGTCAAATCTGTATATAATAAGTTGTTATCTGCATAAGGATAAAATCTGCATTACGAAAGGTTGTGACAAGCAAAAAATGAAAGAAATGGTCCGTTTACAGGGAATCACAAAAAAATTTGGTAATAACGTCATTATCCCCTCTCTCGATCTGACAATTTACGATGGAGAATTTATTACGTTGCTCGGTCCTTCCGGCTGCGGCAAAACCACTTTGCTGCGCATGATCGCCGGCCTGGAAACTCCTACCGAGGGCAGTATCTATCTGGACGACGAAAACGTCACTGCCTTGCCGCCCTATAAACGTGATGTGAATATGGTATTTCAACATTACGCGTTATTCCCTCACATGACTGTTGAGGAAAACATAAAATTCGGCCTGATGATGAAAAAAGTTCCTGCCGATGAACAAAAGGAACGTGTTGCTCAGGTCCTTTATCTTACCCAGCTCGAAGAGTTCCGCAACCGCCGTCCCCAGCAAATGTCCGGCGGACAGCAGCAGCGTGTCGCAATTGCCCGCGCTTTGGTCAACAATCCCAAGGTCCTCTTACTGGACGAGCCTTTGGGCGCGCTGGATTACCAGCTGCGCAAAAATCTGCAGCTGGAACTGAAAAACCTTCAGCGCGGTCTGGGTCTGACCTTCATCTATGTAACGCACGATCAGGAAGAAGCATTGACCATGTCTGACCGCATCGTCGTAATGAATAAAGGCGTTATCGAACAGGACGACAATCCTGATAATATTTATCATTATCCTTCCACAAAATTTGTTGCCAAATTCATCGGCGAAAGTAATTTCTTCGATACTGAAACTGAAACTTTGGCCCTGCGGCCGGAAAAGCTGAACCTCTGCGAAGAAGCTGAAAGCGAAGACAAAGCCGCAGCGCACCCCGAGCCTGCTTTTTACGGCACCGTCGTCGATGTTGTCTTCTACGGCACTATCGACAAAGTCTTTGTCCGTCTTGACAACTCGAACCAGACTGTAGTCGCATATCAGTACTTTGACGACGTCAAACGCTGGACGCCCGACGAACGCGTCGGCATCTGGTGGTACGAAAGAGACGAGGTGAAAGTACAGCGATGATGAAAAACGGTAAACTGCTGGTAGCGCCGGCCCTGCTCTGGCTCAGCATCTTTTTCGTCATACCGCTGCTGATCGTCGTTGCAGTGTCCTTTGCCGGACGCACACCGTATGGACAGGTCATCTTTTCTTTTACCATTGATAACTACCTGCGGTTTTTGGAACCCTTATACCTTAAAATTTTTGCAGATACCCTGGTCGTAGCTATCGTAACTACGCTTGCCACGATCCTGATGGGGTACCCGCTGGCCTATACCATAGCCCAGCTGCCTAAAAAATGGCAGCAGCCAGGTCTGATACTGGTCATGATCCCTTTCTGGATCAATTTTCTGATCCGTTCCTATGCCTGGGTCATTATCCTGCGTTCACAGGGCGTAGTCAATACGCTGCTGTTGAATCTGGGCCTTATCGACCAGCCGCTGCAGATGCTTTACAATGATATGGCCGTTATGCTTGGTATGGTCTATGCACTGCTGCCCTTTATGGTGCTGCCGATCTATGTATCTATCGAACAGCTGGATACCCGGCTTTTAGAAGCAGCATCCGATCTGGGTGCCAAACCGCTGACAGCCTTTCGTAAAGTTACTCTGCCCCTGACCATGCCCGGTATTGCTGCCGGTACAATTCTGGTCTTCATTTCTTCGCTGGGGATGTTCGTTGTTCCCGACGTTATGGGCGGAGCTAAATCGGCGCTCATCGGCAATCTCATCCAAAACCAGTTCCTGTCAGCCCGTGACTGGCCCTTTGGCTCGGCGCTCTCCATAGTGCTGGCCGTACTGAGTCTGGTGCTGATCATCCTGTACTACAAAGCTCTGCAGGCACAGGAAGGAGGTGACGGCGATGCAAAAGACGTGGCGTAGCCATCTGATGGTAGCCTATTCTTTAGCTATTCTGGCTTTCCTTTATCTGCCGCTGCTGATCCTGGCCATGTATTCTTTCAACGAATCAAGAATCAACGCCGTCTGGACAGGCTTCACCTTCAACTGGTATGAAGCTCTTTTCCAAAACCGCCGCGTTTTAGAGGCACTCACCAACAGCCTTTTTATTGCTGTGATCTCTACAATAGCCTCGACTACGCTGGGTACGATAGCCGCTATCGCGCTCAATCGTTACCAATACAAGTACAAACCGGTCATCAACGGCCTCTTATACCTGCCGATCCTGATCCCGGAAATCGTTATGGGTCTTTCCCTGCTGGTACTATTTGCTCAGGCACAGGTACCGCTTGGTAAAACTACCCTTATCCTTGCACACATCACCTTCTGTGTTTCCTTCGTTGTCATCACTGTCAACGCCAGACTGGAAGGTATGCGGCATGAACTGGAACAGGCAGCAATGGATCTGTATGCGACTCCGTGGAAGACCTTCCGCTACGTCACATTACCGCTGGCACTGCCAGGTATCGTGGCCGGCGCTCTGATCGCCTTTACGCTATCTATCGACGACTTTATTATCAGCTTCTTTGTGGCAGGCCCCAATTCTACTACGCTGCCGCTTTACATCTACGCTATGGTCAAACGCGGCATCTCACCCGAGATCAACGCCCTGTCCACACTGCTGATGTTCGCAACGATCACGCTGGTCGTGATCGCTCAGATCCTGCAGCCGCAGCACACATCTGATAAAAACTCCGATTGATATCACAACTAACTGTGATACAATATAAACAACAAATAAAATAATGAAAGGGTGATCCGACAATGAAAAAACTTTTTGTTTTCCTCATCGCTGTTTTAACGTTGGCTCTCATGGGCTGCGGCGGTGACGCTCCCAAAAAGGACGCAGCAGCTCCCGCCGGCGGCGACAAGCAAGTGCTGAACCTGTTCAGCTGGGCCGACAATTTCGATCCGGAGGTCATTGCCGAATTTGAAAAGCAAAACAACTGTAAAGTAAATTACGACGTTTTTGCCAATAATGAAGAACTGCTGGCCAAGATCCAGGCCGGCGGCGCGCAATACGACCTCATCCAGCCCTCCGATTACATGGTAGCAACTATGCTGAAACTGAACCTTCTGGAAGAGCTGGATCTTGATAAAATACCCAATGCCAAAAATATCGTCAGCAGCTTGAAGACTCCTGTTTACGATCCTACCGGCAAGCATTCCCTTGTTTACACCTGGGGAATTACCGGCATCGTCTACAACAAAAATTTTATCAAAGAAACTCCCACCTCATGGGAAGACCTGTGGAACCCGGATTATAAAGGCCGCGTGATTCTGCTTAACGACAACCGTGAAGTTATCGGTATGGCACTGAAGAAAAACGGCTATTCCAACAATTCCACTGACCAGGCTCAGGTAGAAAAAGCTTTTAATGACCTGAAAACGCTGGCTCCAAACGTACTGGCTTTCGACACCGATACTATCAAGCAGAAATTTATCGCAGAAGAAGCCTGGATCGGTACTATGTGGTCAGGTGATGCTTCCTACACCTACAAAGACAATAAAAACATCGGCTTTGTGATCCCCAAGGAAGGCGCTACCATCTGGGCAGACACCTTTGCTATTCCCAAAGGCGCTAAAAACAAAGCTTTAGCTGAAAAATTCATCAACTTCATTTACGAACCCAAGATCAGCGCTAAAAACTACGAATATATCGGCTATAACGACCCTAACGAAAAAGCAATGGAATTCCACAGTGAAGAATTCCGCAACGATCCCATGCTCAAGGTCGGTATGGATAACATCGACAAAGGCGAATGGCTCATCGATATCGGCGAAGCCCTGCCTATGTATGACCGTTATTGGACTGAACTCAAAACCGCTAAATAAACACGTAGCGACCTCTGTTTATTTAACTCTGCTTTAAGATCAGGCTGTCTCCCATGAGGCAGCCTTTTTTATAACACATTAAAGGGGAAGTGTTTAGCTTTATGAAAAAACTTACATATTTACTGACCGCTCTCTGCTTTGCCGTTCTGCTGGGCGGCTGCGGATCGGACAACTCCGCTAAAGATGCCGGAGCGCCCCAGGTCCTAAACCTTTACGGGTGGGCAGATTATTTTGATCCCGATGTTATATCTGATTTTGAAAAGCAAAACAACTGCAAAATCACCTATGACGTTTTTTCTAACAATGAAGAACTGCTGGCTAAAATGCAGGCAGGCGGAGCCCAGTTTGATATCATTATGCCTTCCGACTATATGGTAACTACCATGCGCAAGCTGGATATGCTGGAAAAACTGGATCTTGCCAAGATCCCCAATGCAAAATACATCAGTGCTGACCTGCGCAAGCTGCCCTTTGACCCGACCGGCGAATATACCCTGCCTTATACCACCGGCATCACCGGTATCATCTATAACAAAAAATATGTCAAAGAAACTCCTGCCAAATGGGACGATCTGTGGAACCCGGAATATAAAGGACATGTACTGCTTTTGAATGACTGCCGCGAAGTTTTCAGTGTAGCCCTGAAAAAACATGGCTGGTCTAATAACAGCACTGACCCGGCTCAGGCAGAAGCAGCCTTCAAAGACTTGAAGCAGCTCAACAGCAGTGTTATTGCCTACGATACCGAAAACCTGAAACAAAAGTTTATTGCTGAAGAAGGCTGGATTGGCATTATGTGGTCAGGCGACGTCGCCTTTACTTACAGAGAAAATAATAATGTCGGTTTTGTTGTCCCAGATCAGGGCTCACTGATCTGGTCAGATAACTTTGCCATACCCAAGGACTGTAAAAATAAAGAACTGGCCGAAAAATTTATGAACTATATGTACGACCCCAAGGTCAGCGCTAAAAACTGGGAATTTATGAACTGCGCCAATCCTAATGACGAAGCACTCAAATATCACTCCCAAGCCTACCTTGATGACCCCATGCTGAAAATTGGCAAAGAAAGCATCCCCAAAGGCGAATGGCTGACCGATATCGGCGACAGTATCACTATGTACGACCGTTACTGGACTGAGCTGAAAGCTGGTCAATAATAACAAAACAGGTTCACCGCTAAAGCGGTGAACCTGTTTTTATTAACCTGCATCTCAGCCGATCAGCTGCAGCAGTTCATCGATATTCTTTTTACCAAAGCTGATCTTATCATTATAAATCAGACAAGGCACACTCATAATTTTATATTGCTCGCGCAGCTCCGGGAACAAATTGATATCAAATACATCTATCTCGATCCCGTCATTTTCAACTGCCAGCCTGCCGGCTGCCATTACCAGCTCGGGGCACATCGTACAGGACAATGAAATGACTACCTGCAGCTTTTTACTTCCGCTCAGTGCTTTGACCGCAGCCAACTGCTCCTCACTGATAGCCTGACCCGGCCCGGCCGCATTATACAGTGTCACGATAAATGAATTAAACTCATGACCTCCCGGCACACCGTGAAAACGGAATCCTAAAGACGTTCCGTCCGCACGGCAGACCTCGATATACGGCAGACCGTTTGCAGCCTCCCCGGCTTCTTCCCAGCGCAGATGAGCGCTTAAGGGCGTCAGCTCGTTTAAAAAGCCGCGTATTTCTGCCGCCGCTCGGCTGTTATCCAATGCGGCCCGCAGTAATAAATCATCTGTAAATTTTGCAAAAACAGGCGTCAGCTGCGTTTTAATAGCTTCCGAAATAAACGCGCCGTCATCGGCAGCAGCTACTTCCGTCTGCTTAACTGCCGGCTCCGCGATTTGCTTTTTAGTTACTGCAAAACGCGGCAGCTTCAACTTATCGTGCAGCTGTGCAGCATATTTCTCAAGCGAAGTAGCCGCTTTGGCGCCGTCAGACACCGCTGTAACCACCTGCCGCAGATTTTTGATGCATAAGTCACCGGCGCCATAAACGCCGTCCAGATTAGTCTTTTGATCCATATCGGTGACCAGATAACCTTCACAGTCAGTTTCCAGACCGTTCAACAGCGGGCCGCCTACAGGAACATACCCGGCAAAAACAAATACGCCGAAGGTCGCGTCACTGGTCTCATAACGTGTACGTTCACCGGTCTTGCAGTTTTCATAAACAGCATAACGCAGTACGTCTCCTCCGCCGACTTCCAGCATAGCAGTATTATACAGTACTGTTATCTGCTCGTGCCGTTTCACTTCATCGGCGATCGACCCGGCACAGGTAAAATCATCACCGCGCACCAGCACTGTCACATGCCGCGCATAACGGGTCAGAAAAATCGCTTCTTCGGCAGCAGCAAAACCACCGCCTACAACAAATACATCCAGGCCAGTAAAAAATTCGCCGTCACAGGTAGCACAATATGCTACGCCGCGCCCGCGGTATTCCGACTCGCCTGTGAAACCCACCTGCCGTGGCACGGCTCCCATAGCCATGATCACACCCAGCGACTTAAAGGTTC